>Ga0302197_10005898_pt1 | contig 10319 bp, 10 predicted proteins | sample II_Bog_N2_1_FD_193526 | JGI IMG/M metagenome (GOLD analysis project Ga0302197, IMG submission 193526) | Peat permafrost microbial communities from Stordalen Mire near Abisko, Sweden - II_Bog_N2_1 | ecosystem: Environmental > Terrestrial > Soil > Wetlands > Peat | place: Sweden: Abisko...
CAGCTGTGTTCCTTGTCTGTTGGACCATTGCAGACGAAGCAAACCGGCCAGAACATAGCGGACCACCCAGCCGTTGCGGAATTGATATCGACATTTGAACCCGTCTAACCCTGCCTTAAAATCTATCTTGGTACCGGGCCGGCGTGAATGCGGCGATCGCGCCGAGGGGCGCGTTGCGGAGTTGCGTGATCACCCGTGATCCCTTGGGCCTATTGCGTATTCCAGTGATGTGGGCCACTGATTCCGTTCGATCGGGGCCGAAGTCGGAGCGAAGCGACGCTGGTTGGTTTCTACCGTATCCAGGTGGCCCACATGAGTCAAGAAAAGGGTCAATAAATGTCAGGTAGCGTCATTTCGTTTCTTGCCCTTCTGAGCGGCACGTAAGGACATGGCGCTGCCTCAGTTGCAGGCAGCATCCGAGTTCTGCCGCGAAGGCGACACTCTGGTCATCCACTTGATGGACCGGCTTGCCCGCAATCTTACCGACTTGCGACTCCTGGTCAAGAGTCTGACCGACCGCGCCATTGCCGTCCAGTTCATCAAAGAAGCGCTCATCTTCACCGGCGAGGACTCGCCGATGGCCAACCTGTTGTTGTCGATGCTCGGTGCCGTTGCTGAGTTCGAGCGCACTCATCCTGGTGCGCAGCGCGAAGGCAATGCCTTGGCCAAAGCCGAAGGCAAGTACAAAGGGCGCAAGCTGTCGCCGATAAAGGCCAAGATTGCCGACCTTCGCCGGCGTGCCGCACCTGGCGAAAAGAAGCCTGCGCTCGCTCGCGAGTTCCGGAACTGTCGGGAGACGCTTTATTGCGCTCTCCGCAAACCAGTCGGGTAACCACTCAGCTCAACCGCCAACCACTGGCCAAATCCTCCCAGGCCGATTAAACACACTCATCAGGTGCCCACCAAAAGGTGGCGCCGGCGCAGGTACTGCATCAGGATGCCTTCGTAGACCGCATCAGACGTGTGAGCATCCGACGGTTAGTTTCATGCCGGCACTGAGGCTGACCGGGTCTTTGAAGGTCACGATCAGCCTGCCTCCGGTATGTTGCTGAGACACGGCGACGGTTGAGCCATCGACCTCCGAGTGAACTGAACCTGAAGCGGAGGTGCGGAGCGCGAGGGTCTTGACAGACAATGTGCCCCACTTTATGGCAACTTCGGCGCGCAGGGCCTGGGCGTCTATTTTCTGGGTGAAACTGCCCCATCCCTCGGCGCTGGTGAATGCGCCTTTGAAGTTCTCAGCCGCGATGCGCGGAGCGAAGCCAATGTGCTGCAGTGGACCGTGATATTCAAAGCCGCAGGCGGCGAGGAAGACGCCGTAGCTTGCCATGCTGCGGGCGTAGTGATCACCGCACTCGATCTCATTCCATGGATTTCTACGCCGGGCATGATAGCGCTCATGGAGCGCTCGCACCACGGCGAAGCCCTCCTCTGACATGCCTTCCCAAATCATGTGCCCGGCGGCTTGGTATTCGAATCCATTCATGCATTCGTTGAAGTAGCCCGCAGCCCAAGCTGGCCCCTTGCCCTTGGCGTTTTCGTAGTCCCAGTCTCGCTGGGGGAAGGTACACATCAGCAACCCTGCCTCACCCGGCATGGCGTACCAGCGACCGGGTTTATGGGCTGCGCGATAGGGCCCGACATCCGGGGTGAAGTTATAACGATAGAGAGACTTCAGCGCCGTTCTGGTCTCCTTTTCAGGGAAGATGCGGGGCAGCCCAACCTGGAAGGCCCAGCTCTGGCCCATCACCTGATCGATCTCGCAGCCGGACCCGGAGTTGATCGCATCGAGATGGGCAGCATCGATGCGGCTGAGGAAGTATTCGCCGTTGAACAGCTGTGCGGCAATGTTTTTGCGGCCCACGGTCAGGATGGTCAGGCACTCGCCGGCGAATTCCGCGTCGCCGAGATCTTGCGCCATCTCGACGGAGGCCGCCAGAGCGGCCAGATACAGGCCGCTGAGCCAGGAAACCTTGCCCCACCAATCCGTGTCGAGCGTGTTGTGCTGGTTGCTCTCGATGAGCCCGTCGCCGTTGTCATCCTTGGCGATGAGCCATCCCATGGCCAGCTTGATGCGAGGCCAGTTGCGCTTCAGAAAAACACTATCGGCAGTCATCTGATGTTCACGCAGCGCTCGCAGCACGTAGCCGGACTGCGCATCGATGGCTGGAATGTCGTTGAACTCGCCGCGGAAGTGGATGGCCCCATCTGGCATCTGCGCCAAGCCAAAGTCTACCCGCTCACGAACGTCCCGCTCCAGATCCGGAAACAGGCGGGCGATAGCCTGGGCGTATTGATAAACGTGGCCGCAGGTTCCCTGGCAGTTGCCAACACCTTCCCAGCCATAGAAGCGGCCATTGGCGAGGCGGTGGCAAGTGGAGGTGGCAAGGATCGAGCTGTTCAGAAAGGTTCGATCGAGGAACCACCAGGGAAGACTGGAGTCATACCAGGTATCCCGCCAAAGCCGGGTTTGGGCGTTGAGGCGCTCGAAATTGGCCGCAACATAGTCGACAACTTCCGCGGCGGATGAGAACTGAGTCGCGTAGTAGCGTCCGCAGTTCTCAAACGAGTCCCGGATCGATTGATTGGGAAAGTGCCACGCGATGAGGAAGGTGACCTTACGGGATGCACCGGGCTCGAGGGTAAGGCTGCGGGTGAGCTTACCGGTCAGCTTGCCGGCAAACGGCGCTGCAGCGTCGCCGCTTGTTTCTTCAGCGGGCGCACCCAGCAGCGCCAGGGACATGGTGCCAAAGTCAGAGAGTGATTCAAGCCTCTTCCCGTCATAGGCGGTGGGGCCGGCAGCAGGCTCGGCGGAAAGCAGCAACTGCGTGTGGCCGGGCGATTTCCGAACCGCATTGCGAAGCACTCCGGCCTCGTGGCGATGGTGAATGCAAACGCCGTTTTCGAGTTCACCGGCGAGCGTCGCAACTACGGGCGCTGTCGTGACGTTGCTCAGCGTGAACTGCATCACCGTCACAGGCAGGCTGGAGTCGGGGGTGTTGAGAGGAATGAAGGGCGAAAAAGCTTCGAGTTTGACGCCGAGGGGCAGCTTGGCATCGATGTAATCGACAACGCCGATGGGATACTCACCGCGGAAGGTGACCTCCTCTACACCGGCCTGATCCAGCGCAATCGTGCGGTCACCCAGTTGTAGGGTGAATCGCTGCTCGATGGGCGACTCGACCGTCATCTGGTTCGAGTAATGGCACCCGTTTCTGTCTGGCGTGTAGATGTACTGGTTGAAGATGTCCCAATGCCAGAGACGCCCATCGCCACCGAGGTAGAGTTGTCCGGCGCAAAGGCCACCGACGGGCATGCCGATGTACTTCATTTCGCCACGCGACTTGGCGTAGTGCTCGGGCTCGCCACGGAGAAACAGCGACTGCATCCATGCCGCGGGGAACTTGGCTTCAAGAGGCACAAAGCGGCTGACGTCTTCTGCGGAAGCATAGGGGCTGAAAGCTCCATGGAGAGGGTTCAAGGCCAGCAGCGCCGCACCGGCGCTCGACGTTCTGAGAAACGCGCGGCGGCTCCCGTCCTGCAGGACTTCGTGGGGCTGCAGTGCCTGCTGGGAGGATTGGTTTTCGTCCATGATCAAGCCCTCTTGCCGTTCTGCTTCCGAAGCGCGGGGTATTCGCGAGGATATTGCAGAACGCAGTCCTGGGATTTCCGCTCATTTCCAGCTTAATGCAGATGGGCCTGACTACCATCATCGTTGATGCAGGCCTATTCCAGTTGTTCGGTGATGACCCCTATAAAGCAGCCTCCAATCTTGCGCATTTGCTGGTCGCTGGAGGATCATTCTTGCCATGCGGGAAGTTTTATCAAATCTAGTTAGATGGGTATCTGCCTCACTCACCAAGCCACCAGATCTTGAGGTGCCAGGAGTTTGATCGACTTTTCCAAACCACGCCAGAAGAGTTCTCTGCATGCCTAATTTCCAGCAGTGAAAGAAGTTCTTCAAGTTTGGGAAGAAGGTCGTGCAGGAATTTCCACGGGAATACAGGTTGCAGCTGATTCTTATAGCAGTTTCCTGAAAGCGGTTGGGTTCAATGTGCCAATGGCAGCAACTGTACTCGGAGTACCTTCTGGCCACGTGCAGGCTGGTCCATTACCCGGTCTCGATGTTTTCCGAATGACAATCGCAAGAGAGGATTTGGATCATCCCGAAGACGATCTGATGGTGGCGTACGGCTTCTATATCGTCTCACGCGAGATTCACGAATCTTCTGCTGGGAACGATCCCGACAGCAAAGAAAGGATAAGCGATGCGATATCGCATTATGCAGACTACTACCGGTGTAGCTTCAATAGAAAACTGACAGATTACTACCGTTCTTTGCAGAACATCGAGAGATGGAACAGCGCACTTTGGGAACTGAGAGCCAAATATGGCACGAAAATGACGAACAAGGCAATGTTCATGACTACTCAGCAGTGGAAGCCGTTCGGATCGATCAAGGGAGATGTGAATTTCGACAACTACTACTCCCTACGAATTCTGGCCGGCATCAAGGCTCTGGATAACAACGCGGAGACCCTGGCAAGGATGCTCAATCATTCCTTGAGCAAAGAGGGCTACACACGCCAAACGCGCAGAGGTGATACAATGTAGATACGGAGGTGACATATGGAAGCCTTGGTGTTGAAGTGGGGTAACAGTCTGGCAGTGCGCTTGCCAAAACAGGTCGCTGCCGAGGCGCGGTTCCAACAAGGGGATCGCATTTGTCTTGAAGTAGATGAAACGGGTACAGTGCGGATCAAGCGCGCTTTTCCCACACTGGATGAACTGGTCGCGCAGATTACGCCCGAGAACCGTTATACGGAGAACGAAGTAGGCGTAGTCGGAACGGCTGGAAAGGAAGTTGTTGAATGGTGAAAACTCCGTACGTTCCAGACCTGGGGGACGTCATCTATCTCGACTTTGATCCGCAAGCAGGCCGGGAGCAGGCAAAGCGTCGGCCTGCTCTTGTTATGACCGGCCGCAAATACAATAAAGCAGCAGGTCTGGCCGTTGTGTGCCCTTTAACGTCTGTGATCAAGCCCTATCCATTTGCCCTGCGTGTTCATATCAATGGGCGGGATGGCTGTGTCCTCACCGACCATATCAAAAGCATGGACTGGCAGGTTCGCCGAGCTGAGTTCTATGATAGGGCACCAGATGCAGTTATGGCGCAAGCCCAAAATCTGCTAGGCGTCCTGCTGGGCATTGACTGATTTCCTTCGGTTTTTCCGCAGCGACTGGTCGAAATCTCCTCGATGCTTGTCTTCATGACTCACAAATAAATTGTGGAAGGGAACTATGTGCCAGTTGCCTACTTCGTTAGGGAACCTCTGCACAAGTTCGCGATCCGCGGCCAGTTTTATCAAAATTGAAGTATGAAGCGGAAGGCGCATCTTCAGCGGACGTTGGCGGCTCAGGCGAGTCTTGAGAAGTATGGTCGCAGGCGGCGGTCGAGAGCCAGTCAGGGCGCTTCCCGGAGGCCATGGAGTTGTTGAAACATGCTCTCGCGCTGGACTCCGAGTTCACGGCAGGGTGGCTCGACCTGTCCTCGTATGCCGCCAATTCCAACGACCGCGCCGCCATGATCGAATATCTCCAAAAGGCCTAAGCAGTGCGTTCGCAGGGCACCGCCCCCGTGCGGTACTTGACCGAAGCGCTACGCAAGCGAGGTGTAGGGCGATCTCTTGGGTGCGGAACAGAGCTACAAGGCGATGCTGGCGCTCTATCTCCGCAACGCGACCGCGCATTACGCACTGGGCGATACACAGAGCCAGATTGGCCATCACGCCGACGCCGCCAATACGCTTTCGCGCGCGCTGCTGCTGGCGCCGAACTATGCGGTTCTCTATTACGGCATTTGCACGGAAAAGACGAAGGCTGGACTGCACGACGAGGCCAAACATGCCTGTGACCGTGGGATTGCCCACGGCCTGGACAGCGAGATCATCCGCCTTGGTCTGTTGAAGCTCGCCATGCTCAAACACGATCAACAACTCTATGCACAGCAAACGGCCTGGGCGGAACAGCACGATCCACCGTTGTTGTTTGCCGCCGAGGCCCAGGATGATTTGATGGAGGGCAGAGTACGGGATGCCCTGATACATGTCGCGCAGGCCTGCACCTTGCTCGAGCCTAAGCAGGATGCTGTCTGCAGCGAGTATCGCTTCGGCAATGCCGCGGAATTGGCGCAGATGGGAGAGACAGATCTCGCTCAACAACTCATCGCCCACCGAGCTCCTGCCCCCTCGGACTTCAACGGCTTGACCACGCTGGCGGAACTTGGATACCGAAAGGATTTCGAAGCCGGTCTCAAAGCGCACCAACTGCAACATCCCATCTCGCCGTCATGGGATGCCAAGGTAGGCGCTCTTGTGCGTGCCGACATGCTGCTTGCAGACCATCGCCCGTCCGAGGCGATCGCCGCTCTCGAACCCGCCCGCGCGTATGAAGGCTCCAGCCTAGACTCCTGGTATCTCCGTGCCCTCGCATTTGGTCAGAATGGTCAGCCGGACAGGGCCGCCGCTGAGTTTCAGCGCCTGCTCAAGGCACAAAGCATCGATCCAGACAACGTGGAAATTCCGTTGGCGCAGCTCGGACTGGCAAGAGCGCTTTTCGCTGCTAATCGAAGAGAAGGTGCCCGTCGGGCCAACAAAGAATTCCTCTCGACGTGGGCCCATTCAGACACAGATCTCATCCTTCCAGCCCAGGCGCGGAAGGAGCTGGCTGGCCTCGATGGGCCGACGAACTAATGGCCGCGCAATGCACAGCGTGGGATCGTCGCTCTCGGCCGTTGGAAAGCGTCAGAACTGCGCTTGCGGCGCGAGCGCGCACAGCCATTGCAGCACTCGGTACCCTGCCACGGTGTCGAGTCTGAGGACTCGAACTACAACTGGCCGCACGGGCGCGCCTACCGGAAGAACATGTTCCTGACATTGCGCTGCTGTGCCTTTGCAGGTGTTCTACTGATCAAACAACTGATTGAGCAAATTCAACTCGACTGTTTCTGCGATATGCCCCTACATAAGGTCGAAGCCTTATTCCAGCATGCCCAAGATGGGGTTCACTCAGCGCTCACCAACTAAGTCAAGAGGGGAGATCTGAACGCTTAGTGCGCCAGCAAAAGCTGGCAGGAAATAGTCGATGAAAGTTCGATACGGAAAAGAAATGGCGAATCATTCCGGCCCCGAGTCATGCAGTGGCGCTCGTGAGGGCGCGGCTGAAGCGTTGACAGGGGAAACCGGCAGGCCAGGTATAGAGCCGCGAAATCCGGAATCCGGGATGCCGACGCTGTTAAGCGAAGCGGAAGGCAATATGTTGCAGGGCGTTAACCGCCAGTCCTGCAACGATCCCGCGCGGTCGGAGACCCTGTGCACGCCGGGAAGTTTCCTGCACAGAAGCTGGGAGGTCTCATCTGTGCCCGCGCCACATGGTGCGGGCGGGGCGGGGAAGGCTAAGGGCTGTAATCCTGCCATCGACGCGGATGAGAAGTCGGATACGCCCATATTACCGAAGAAGCCGCCGAACAAAAGAGGTAACTCCACGGAGGCGGTGGAGGGAAGGGGCGTAGCCAAGGGGAACACCGACAAGACTCCCGCACCCCGGACGCAGTGCCGGACTAGTTGTGCGTCGATGGGTCTTGAAGGTGTACGCGAAGCAGCACTCCGTGATGGGCGGCTGCGGTTCACGGCACTTCTTCACCACATTACTCCGGAGCTTTTGCTGCAGAGCTTCTATGCTCTTCAGCGACAAGCTGCGGCGGGTGTGGGCGGAGTGACGTGGCGAGAGTACGAGAAGCTTCTTCGGGACCGGCTTCCGGTGTTGCACCGGGAGATTCATACCGGAGCCTACCGAGCGCAGCCATCGCGGCGGGTTTATATTCCCAAAGCAGATGGTCGTCAGCGCCCGCTAGGCATTGCCTCGATTGAGGACAAGGTCGTGCAGCAGGCTGTGACGACGGTACTGAGCGCGATCTACGAAGAGGATTTTCTCGGGTTCTCGTATGGATTCCGGCGAGGGCGCGGACAGCACGATGCGCTGGATGCTCTCACGACAGGAATCACAAGCCAGAAGGTGGACTGGATTCTGGATGCCGATATCGTCTCGTTCTTCGATGAACTCGATCATGAATGGATGATGCGGTTTCTGGAACACAGGATCGCCGACAAGCGAATCTTACGGTTGATTCGCTGCTGGCTCAAAGCAGGAGTGATCGAAAACGGAAGCAGGAAACCCTCGCAGAAGGGGACGCCTCAAGGTGCGGTGATTTCGCCGTTACTGGCGAACATCTATCTGCATTATGCTTTCGATCAGTGGATACACGCCTGGCGTAAAGCACCAGGACGCGGCTGCGTGATCGCGATTCGCTATGCTGACGACAGCGTGGTGGGATTCGAGAAGAAGGAGACAGCCCAGCAGTTCCTCACACAGTTGCGGGAGCGGCTGGGCAAATTCGGTTTATCGTTGCATCCGGATAAAACGCGGCTGATTGAATTCGGCCGCTTTGCGACTGAGCGTCGTCGCACCCGGGGTGACGGGCAGCCGGAAACCTTCGACTTCCTCGGCTTCACTCACTGCTGCGGACAGGACCGTAAGGGGCACTTTCGAGTGACTCGCTTGACGGTGAAGAAGCGAATGCGAGCAACGTTGTCCGCGATTCGGGAAACGCTTCTCCGACGACGGCACGAACCCGTGCCCGTTGTTGGCACATGGCTGCACCGTGTGGTAGAGGGCTACTTTCGATACTATGCTGTGCCCACGAACCTGTTCCGATTGGATGGCTTCCGTGCCGAAGTCTGCCGCGCTTGGCGGCATGCACTGAGGCGACGCAGCCAACGAACCCGGTTGAACTGGGATCGATTCAATCGGACGGTGCTCCAGTACATACCGCGGTGCCGAAAGCTCCATCCATACCCGGAAGAGCGCTTCTTGGCGTCACATACCTTAGGCAAGAGCCGTATGCGGTAGTGCCGCTCGTACGGATCCGCGCGGGGGGCGATCAGTGATGGTCGTCCCTACCGCGACCGTGAAGAGCGAAGACAGGACGCGAATTGCCTCCGTCTCAACCCCGGAGAGCTTCGCTGCCATGCTCTTGGCCTTCTCCCAAAAGGGAGGCTTGCAGCGCTGATGGGTCAAAGATGCATTTGGTATCCATGTCAGTTTGTGGTCACCGAGTATACGAACCCCTTCTCGGCCAATGCAGACCTCCTGGCCTCATACCGCTTCTTGGCTTCTTCGCGGGTTGGAAATCGCTCCGATTCAAGCTCATCCCACATGATTTGCCGATCAACCTCACTCCACTGGGCATGGGACTGCTTGACGATGAAACAAGGCTGGCGACTGTCTCCTGAATCACCGAACAGGAGTTCGTAGAACTCCTGTTCACAGAGCGGAGTTTTACGACCATCGCATCTGGAAAAAACTTCCTGCACTGTATGAATGGTCCTCCAGACCGCTAAGCCCGTGCACATGGCAAAGATCCACTGCCTTCGCTCAAGACTCATGCTGCTTCAAGACCCCAATGATCTGCTCTCCCGTAAAACGGCTCTCCTTCATATCAACTTCCTCCCGTTCAGATTATGAGAGAATCCTAGTCTTCACTGGTAGAGTTGTTGGGGTGCACGTCAATTCTATTGCAGTACTCCGGGAATCTGACCTGAGGGGGCCTCTAATTTGCTTTTTGGAGGTATGAACGCTTGGTAATGGGCATCACAACGCTTCCAGTTGAAATGCAACGATTGAGCCGTGTGCGTTCGAAGCAGCCAGTCGCTGGAGCGATTGTTCGGGACAGCCGGGGCGAAGTTGGTAATAGACACATCAGCGGAAAGCCTCCCGTACAATTCAGGGTGTTTCTTAGGACGTAAGAACGAATGGCTCGATCTCCTTTCGGTAGATTGCTTGGATCTCCCTGGCATAATCTCAAACGCCAGGTACTGATCTCCGGAACGCCCGCAAAAGCATTGGCTATCTGATGCGGATTAGATACAAAAAGACTTGACGCAAGAGACTTGAGACGTGCCTCCATGTTCTCTAGGAACTCGTTGAAATTCGCCTGATTGCGGTGTCTTTCCTGGGGATTTCGTTTCTTCCCGTTAGAGATCGGTTTGAATTGCGGTTCTGGTCGGTGTTTATAGGGGTTTGCATGCCTCAGAGAATCATTTCTGAGGCATGCAAACGCTGCTCAGGCACACGGCTCCCTGAGTCTTGCTGGTTGCTGTTGCGCGATGAGCCGAGGTAGCCGGAGCAGGTTGTGGGCGGCGCAACTGAAGACGAACAGCCAGTCCACTTTCTCCAGACCTCGCAGCTTGACTTGGCGCAG
>Ga0302197_10005913_pt1 | contig 10305 bp, 6 predicted proteins | sample II_Bog_N2_1_FD_193526 | JGI IMG/M metagenome (GOLD analysis project Ga0302197, IMG submission 193526) | Peat permafrost microbial communities from Stordalen Mire near Abisko, Sweden - II_Bog_N2_1 | ecosystem: Environmental > Terrestrial > Soil > Wetlands > Peat | place: Sweden: Abisko, Stordalen...
CAGTAGTTCAGATAGTTAAAGGCCATGTTAAGTTATTGCAGGCATTAAAACCCGCCTTTCTCCAGATTCACCTCTTTTATTTGATTATGAGAGATGTTAATCTTTTCCACGGCGGGCAATTTTCTGAGCTTCTACAGTGGAATGTAGTTCTCACTGCAGTTGAGTTCAACCAGATTGGAAAAATACTATAAATGGTCCTAATTGATATCCACTATGCGTTTATAGGAGATATTGGCAGTGATTACTTCTTTTGGATGCTAGAAATGCAATATTTTAAGCAGCATGAGCCCATCCACTGCTTTTTCGCTCATAGCCTATTCCCCAGGAATGCGAATACGTTTAATTTTGTAGGGATTCTTAGAGTGTAGCTTCTTTTTCTTTCTCTTTCCGGCACGAGGAAGGTCCATTGGGTTTAAGATGACCTTTCCTAACGGGAGAGGTTTCTGGTCCACCGCCGTAAATTGACTATACATATCGAATTATAATAGCAGTTATATAATCACGCTTTAAGTAGTTTGCCGATTGGCAAAAGTAATAAACTTATTATTTTATTATTCTGCAATGAATAGTGATATAGATCATTATATGGTGCAACAAAACTGTCATCTTTCGATTAATAATATAAACATAATAAACCAATTATGAGGAAATCTCCAATTAAACGCACGCCTGAGAAAAGTTTAAGCCGCTCGAAGTTGGCAACCGGATCTTCCTCACACAACAACATCCTTTCCTCATCACTATATTACTGCCACTATAAGAATGCAATGTACATGGGAGGAATAAAATCTTTCAAGAAGGACGGCCGCGGTATTCTTTTGCACGACAGCGGAGTCTCTGTAATTTCATCCTACAGCAATGATCTTCTTCACGGTCATAATATCTTCTTTGCCACTGACAGTTTAGTATCAGCTTATTTCACAAAAAATAAACTCACAGAAGTAGTATATCGCATGGAAGGTTTCCTTATTATTCTGACATACAACACATAAAAATAATTAGAGGGCAAAGCACTGCTATTAAACTACATAGCTAAATCAATAGTGAGGGCAGTATTCAAGAAAGGAAGCATGGTAGACCGTTCATAATAGACAGACTTTAATTTGCTAAATCGTGTATTTGAGTTGGGATAATTAGATTTTCTAATAGGTAGAACACATGCTAATGTGATGCGTTATGATTTTTAAAAGATACCAAATATAGCACACCAAAAACAGGGCAATAAGATAATCGTGGGATTTTAGAAGAATGGCTTCATCAATGGACTGGGATTTGCCTTTCTTTTTCGTGGACAGCACGGTGGTTATAACATTGATACACATCGTAATGAGGATTAATTTGAACTTCAAGTTGTAGAAAGGGGATATTATATTAACACGCAGCTGAATGGCATGGGCGAAAAAATGTTTAAAAACAAAAACTTTTATGTGGGAGAATTTAAAAATGGGATATTTGAGGGTAATGGGGTGCTAAAGAACCATGAAAAGCGGAATTGGGTCAGCGGATGCTTTCATGAAGGCAATTTGGTAGAACTGCTAGAATATAACAGTGAGGGTTAAACGAAATAATATGACAAGATCATTGAAGCCCTCCACGAAAGGAAGACTAACTGGATCAACAACGATGCCCAGCTAATGGATTTTTCTTTTCTAACTGATTAGGTATAAAAAATGATAAACACTGTACCAAACAGGCAGTTACGCTCATTATAATAGCGTAAGCAGGAAGTACTCAAGAAGATACAAGAAAAATTTATTTGCGATACTAATACATCTTCGTTTTAACAGGAAATGTCAGAATAATCACTTAATCAGCTCAAGAATAGTGGAAATGGATCAGGAGTAAAGAAATTCATTAGTAGTTTCACACCAGTGGATCACCTGAAGGCAAAAAAAAAGACAGGTAATAATGATGAGGACAGAGAGAGAATTAGTTTTTAAGATAATTTGTATGATAAATCAAGAAGTAATGCGAAGAAGAATAATATCTTTGATAGAACTGAAAATTCTAGATCTCAAGACCGTGGAGGCAAAAAAATCTATGTGTCGCCCTCTCCACAGCCACCACTGCAGCCACGATCAACAGCTAAAAGGATCGTGCATTCTCCTGGCTGGGCGATAAGTAGATAGAATTCTTAAAGAGAAGAGGGGAAAAGTTTAAACCCTCAGCCACGTTCATAAGTAAAAGATACCCTTTGGTTGAATAAAGACTAGTTTATCAATAGTAGATATTCACGTAGATAAGCAGATAGCAGTGTGGGAAATCCTCCTCATAGCGATTTATTTAGTAATGATAATAAGGCTCCTCTTGATTCGAAGAGGATGATCAACAAAAATAAAATTTTTAAGTATTTGTAGAGTCAGGATCTAAGAGCATCCCCTCAGTTCGCCTACACCAAGGTTGATAGCTTGAAGGAAAATTAAAACAGGCGACGAGCTCTCGTGCGACCCGAAAATTGATTAATTTCCTTTTTTATCTTAAATAGAATTACAATTCTTTGAATTGTCATATATCGAGCAATGATGTTAATAAGCGATTAAATTAAATGATAAAATTGAAGCCATGCTATTAGCCTTTTGCACTTGAAAATACTGTAAATAATTTGATTTAAGATATGTTTGATAATAGTAATAGAAATTTGTTGATCTTGATAACAAATCAACACGACTTCTTTGAGTTTTCATCCCATCATGTGAAAGACATCATGAAATGTGTTCAAACTCAAATAGATTAGTTGATCAAGGGGGATGTAGATGAAGTCAAAATATGCAGAAAAGGTAGATAGGTAGTTTAAATCCCTTCTCATTTTTAAGAGCAAGAAGATGCTAGGTTAATTATGCTCGAACACCTCTATGAGGTGGAACTCCTTAGAGAACAGATTCTTTTGTTTGATAGAGAAGATTAGATGATCAACTACATATAGACTGAAAAGCTACTTGCACATGATAGCACAAAGCAGCTAACTTAACTCTGTTTTTGTCTACTAAAATTAAGTAAAGAGCTAATCAGTGAGAAAAAGCCTCTGATAGGCTTAAAGTTGAAGTAGGATCATTACAGTAAATAAAAGTTGGAGAGGATATAGACTGAATGCATGAACACTCTGCTTCGAGTGAAGTAGTAGAGAAAGAGAGCTTAGAACTGTTGCATTTGTCTTTCAAACAAAAGTAATATGATAATACTGCCCTGCATGCATTTAGTAGTGTGTTAAAAATGCGTATCGCCCTATCTGCAAAAGTGTCCCATTTGCAAACAGCTAATCTAGAACATAAAACAGGTTTACCAATGAATCACTGCTTCATTTATAGCTTTTTAAATATGATATCTTTGCTCTTGCTTCTTTTAAGGTTGATATGCAGTGATGATAGACACTTTCTGATTCATGATTATTCTAGCCAGGTCTGAGCATTTTCAATAGAGGCAGGATGATGACAGTTATCCTTGTGGTTTTTTTATTGAGACGTGATAACGTAGTACTATTTTGAAGAAGCCTAAAAATAGACTATCTTTCTAACTGCATTCCATGCCATGCGGACTTTAATGATGAACAAATACTAATTCTCTATCTATCGAATTATGGATATTTTGGTGGCATGATAAGTGAATTCATAATTGTTGTTACATACATACCATGTACGAAGACCGAGGCAGATAATACGGAGAAGTACGCAAGTCCAATAAGATTTATGTCTCCAACCTCAGCGCCAGTGTACAATCATTTCTAGTTTAGACCACTGAGGATGACCTCCGCCAAGTATTCAACAAATTTGGCTCCATCGCCAGCGTCACTCTCAAGCAGAAGGAGACTGTTACCTTTGCTTTCCTTTAATTCTCTTCCAATGCCTAAGCTGAAGAAGCAGTTAATTAGTATGGACTTTCTTGAGGAGTTGAAACCAATTGGATTCAACTCATTCTTTAACTTACTCAAACATATTCAGAATGAATGGAAAGACTGTTATTGGAACTGAAATCAAAGTTCAGTTTGCCAGGGGGGAGAAAAGAAACTTTGGAGATCGTGGGGGCTATGGAGATCGAGGAGGAAGATTTGGAGATAGAGGGCGTGGGGGATATCAAAGCCGAAATGATGACGGGGATAGACCTCGTGGACCAAGAGCATGCTTTAATTGCGGCCAGTAAGGTCACATGATCAGAGAGTGTCCCGAGCGTAGATATAGGGTGATTTAGCCAGAAAGCCAAGATAATTTAACAATCAAGGAGGAGGAGGATATGAAAGAAGAGGCGGCTATGAAAATAGAGGTGACGACAGATCAGGAGGAAATCGCTACGGTTCCGACAGACGAGACTCTAGAGGTGATGATGATAGGAGAGGAGGCTACGGCAGAAGAGACGACAGGGATAGTAGAAGAGACGACAGGAGAGACAGAAGTCGCAGCAGAAGTAACGACAACAGACGCAGACGAAGCCCTAAATCAAGTGAAAGTAAATGATTTGCTAGCGAATAAATAGCAATTTAAATAAATTAATAAAATTCTGATTATTGAAGACAAAAGATGTTAAATTACAAAAGGTTATTGTGATTTTTAACAAAAATTGGTTGCTTCAAAGCAACACAAGCGAAAGATTAAGTCATCAATTTGTGATCTGCTTTTGATTACTTGTTTATACGAGCAAAACAATGATAGAGTCGTCCCAATATATTTAAAAATTAATATTTGCAATTATAAATTACATGTAAATCTTTGACTTTGCACTAAACAATTTATTTTTATTTATTAGGTTTATTGATCTTATGGAAAATTATCAAAATTCTGCTGGTCAATTTTTATCACCTGCAAATCAAGTTTTTCCAAGAACTCGATCAGTTATTATATCATCACAATCTCCTCGCTTCTTTAATCCTGTCATTAACTCTTAGGGAGCAGTATTTGCTGAAAATAAAATCCCTTAATCGAGACATGAATAAAACAACCATCAAACTAATTGGTCGCAAATTGTTGACACAAACAATCGTCAGGCAAGTTTATCCAACTTAAGATCCTCTAAATACCAAAACAAATACTCCTTCAAAAAATATACTAAATCCAAAATGTTGGCACTGGCTAATCCTGAAGGAGATCATGAATCTTGCATAAAGCAACTCAATCAATACAAATTTTGGTTGATAGAAAAAGATACTCAAATAAATCAATATCAAGCATATCTTGCCCAAAGAGATAGGCAACTTGCTTAAATTAGAGATATATCTTTTCATTGGCAATCTAAGCACCGCTAATCTTATTTGTTTTCAATTGAAAATGCGGAATACATTAACTGCTTGACTGAAATTTATAATATATCGATAGCTGGCTAAAAAAACAAATACTCTGAGTTGGCATTTGTAAAAGCAAATTAATCGGCACAAGGTTGGCATAGTGAAAAAACATAAACCATAAAAATAAAGGAAATAGGTGAAACTAAAAAAGAATCCTTAATAGGATCTCTTCCTTAAAATTCCAATTCTATTTTTTAAATTAAAGGGTTAAGGCAGCAAATTTAAAATTTGGAAAGAGAGCGCTTTACTTTAATCAATAAAATTTAATACTTTGAAAGGAACAGTGGAGGCTTGCAAGAAAGTATTGATTCTTATCGATATTAGATAGATAATTTGAAAATTCAGTTAAGGGAGTTGGTCGAGCTTAAACTCAAATGTAATGAACTGTCGCAGCATTTAAATAGCAAAGACAATCAATTGGCTCTAACGCAGAAACATATCGTTAATTTAGAGCAGCGCATTATATACTTGAGCAATATTTCTCCTGAGAAAGACAGGGGAAACGATCAAACGGAATATCACAGCTCCTTGGAAATTTAAGTTAGAAATCTCAGATAAACCATCTCAAAATATACAGAAGATATAGAACAAATTTAGCTTCAAAAGAGAAAATATTAGCAATTGCTCAATCAGAGATAGTTATAGAGCGCACACCTGACTTCGGAATTTAATAAACTTCAAACTTGTTTGGAGGAAGCTAAAAATAAAGAAGTGGAGATAGCTCATTCCAAAGATATTACTGATTCTCCGCATTTACTTGAATAAATGAATCGTTTGAATGCCAGATTTAACGAGCAAGGTTAGAGTTTACAAAAGGCTGAGGATTATATTATTGTGCTTCAAAATTTGTTGGAAAGATCAAATCATTCATAATAATAAAATCTAAATAAATTAAAATCGGTTCAAGAATAATACAACCGTAATCTGACAATTATTACTCAAAAATATTAAACAGAGATATCCAATCTGTCAGCTACAATAAAAATAAATTCAAACAGCTAAATGTTAAACTCCGAAAAATAAATACGAGAATTGAAACAGCAAGTGAGTTAATTAATAGTTATTCACTAACAGTTTAGGAAGAAGAATGAAGATCTCACCAGAGAAAGGGATGATCTTCTTGTGAAAAATTTACAGTTTCAAAAACAATCACAAATTAAGGTATCAAGTCCTTCAAAAAATAAGGAAACCAGAGAACTTGAAGAAAAAATTAATCATTTGAATTTACAACTCTCAGATACAACAGGACACCTTAAAAAGGCTGAGTTATATATTGAGTAAAATCTAAAAGCTTGGACTTCTAAAAAATAGATCGAAGTTCAGCATGGACAAAAATTAGCATTTTTAGAGCATTTGACAAAAGATTTTGAGTTATTAAAAACATAAAATTAAGAATTATCAATTCGATTAGTAAATTTTGAAACTATTGTGGAGGAACATAGCTTCTTCAAAAGTGAATACGAACGACTTCTTTTGGTCTTAAAACAATATGAGTAAAATCCATCACAAAGTCAACAGTTAAAATTTACGAAAGGAAATTATGAGAAAGTACTACTCGCTCTCAGATAAGTTTAAGTGCATCTTGTAGAAGTTAATCCTCTAGAACAACTGAAGTAATTATAAAATTCAAGAATTCAGCTGTAGGCAGTAACTGAATAATTATAGAAAGTCAAAAAGGAGAATATATCACTAAATTTAAAGTTATCTTCTCATAACTCTTTGACTACAGAACTGTAAATGCTAAAGCAAAAAGAAATTATCATGAATACACAAAAAAAAATGTATGAATAAGTACACGTGAAAAAAACATAGCATATTCAAGTGATAGCAAATTCAGCTACTTCCACTAATGTCGTATATATGGATTCACTTGTCTAGGACATAAAAAAATTAAAAAATTAGAATTAACAATTAACTGAACAATTAAGAGATAAAGATGGTCTACTGGAAAATAACAAAAGTAGACTTATCGAGACTGAAAAATTTATATAAAAATACACTCGACTATTAGAGGAATCACATACATAGTTGAGAACAGCTCAGAATGAAATAATAAATTTAAAGAATGAAGTTGCTAAAATTCCATAACTGCAATAGTACCTCCAAAGAGCGGAATCATTTATTATCGAATAAGAATAAAAACATAAGTAGGTCATAATCAATTATGAAAATAGCCAGAAATAATTGAAAAGTCACCTTGAAGGAGCAGAACATTACATCATCACTCTGGAAGACAATTACAATAAATTAGCATTTGATCAAACTGAATGTAAATATATTATGATATAGTTGATAAATTGAAAGCAGACAATGAGGGTATGAACGAAGCTTTAATCAAAGCCAATAACTAGATTCACAACTTAGAAAAACAAATCAAAATCAATAATGGATGATTTATCAGATTTAATGCAAACGATATGTCATTTTATTTACAATTTTTATTACTCTTCAGCCACTATTAATTCGGCTGATCTTTCTTAAGAATTTGATTGGAGACAATGCGCAAATGTACGAACTCTTTTTGTCAACATTACATATTTAATGTGGCATCAATATTTCAAATAATTGAGAAATCCATCAATAAACAGGACGATATTTTAGCATTTATAAGAGTTTGCTAAACTAAAATATTTTGCTATCCTGAATGATTTGAGCCAAATCTATTCTTCTTCTCTTTTCAGCTAATAAAGAGGAGCAGTTAGATTGATAATTTTTATACTGTTCTCTTAAGTCGTCACTTACGTTCATGATGTTTCGATATCTCTCAACCTCGTTGATTGTTATGGCGATTATGGCGTGAGGTAAGAAAGTTTTAAGCCTAAGTTTTGTCCTTCCTTTATCAAATTAGGTCTACCTCTAAATCTTAAGAAAATAGTTATGGTCATAGCTATCCCCATATAGGCTATTGCAGCACTTGAGTGCAGGTATCTCCCAAAGCCATAAGGAACTTTATTTAAATGTGGCGATTTACTCAATTAATATTGTTCCTCCATTTCCATCTTTAATTAAATCTTCTTAATGATGCTATAGATGAGAGAATCAGTGAGTTTGCTGTCTTATTGATTGTCAAATTTGTCTTGTGTTTGATTTTCCTTTTTAGTTCTCACGTCCATTTATCTTATCTATAATAAACAATTAAATCATCCTAATTAAGGTTAATTTGTTGGTAAAGATTCAACAATATTTGCTTGCATAAAATACTTTGGATATTTATTTCATAAGTTTTTGAAATTGTATTTTTATTACTTATAATTTAAGATATAGACAATTTAGATATAAATCAAAGATGATACACAATGACATGTTCGTCTTGATTCAAAGAGCACTACAATACATTTTTAGATTGTTTCAAAAAATGCTCTTATATTGGAAAGTGCTATTACACATTAATCGATTTTCCGTAAGCAATTATCAACTCTTCTTTCTTGTTATAATTTACAACTTATCCACTAATATGGTTCCAATCTCCTTTTTGTATACTGACTTCAACTTCAGTATTTTTCTTGTAAAGATTAAAGGCAATGATCTTTATTTTATTTTAAAATAGTTTTAGAAGATAAATAGTTCCATTCGCAGAGCAAATAATTTTTTGGTACTTGCACTCAATTCCTTCCTCGACATCCTGGCTGACATAAATCAGTTAACCACTAAATTCAGCATCTTAGATGTTTTTAGTTTCAATCTTATACAACTAAACAAAATGCTTGCCAGTATCTTATGACTCCTATTTGGATTCTTCATTTTTTACTAATAAAATAAGAGTTGTTTCGAGAGGTTGCAATAATTGAAGAGGAACACGCTTGGTTAAAAACCAGAAAGATACGATTTCATGCATTCTTGCCTCGTTATATATCTTAATTCTTGTATCTTCATCACCCACTGCAAGATATGCTTTATTCTTGGAATGAATAGCTTGAAGGAATGTTGGAATACCGAGATTGGAGTTGTGATATTTAGCTTGTCCGTCCAAACCGATTGAATAAACATCTCCAAATTTATCAGAAGTGAATAGTTTACTGCTACTTACAGTCAGACATTCAATCTTTTTGGCGAATGCGCAAGTGGCAATAGGATTTATTTATGTTCCTAACTTGCAATTTAATAAAGTTTCCTTGAGATAGATGAACACTGATTTGAGATATGAAACAGAAAGATACTCCTTTCCGCCAGATTGTAAGGGCACAAACTATTCGGCTCGAATTGAAAGAGTTTTTAGCGTTTTGGTTTCAGCGAAGTATAGAGCAAGTCTTGAAGAGGGCAATAACAAAAAAGTCATAAATGTTGATTGATATATTATAATAATACCTTTCTTTTATAATTTCATGAAATCAGATAAAAGATTTAATATTCTGATGCTCCGAGTTTTATCAAAGTAAAATAGTTCAAATGTAAAATACTATGTTTTATGTTGAAATAATTTGGCTTTAGATTTTTCATTTTTAGGACATTATTTTATTGTCAATCAATCATAATAGTGGTCGATGCAAAAAGTAACACAATTTCTAGAAAGGAATAAAGTTAAAATCAAAGATTAATTTACTCGCATGTCAAAATAGGACTAACTTTAAGCCACTATGATATTTTCTTTTCTACGGAATATTTTTTAAAAATAATCAATCCGTTTCTTTAAAAATGGCAAAGACTATTTTTCTGATGATGACAATCAATCACATACTTAAAAGATTATAGAGCAGTATTACAAAACGACTCCTGATGGTAAATCAGGCAAATTTTATCTATACCGCATCAGTTTTAATTATGATGAAGTTATCGAGTATCTTTAGTTTTGGATGAATAAGGACAAGACAATTATGGTGTAGGATTCTCAGTATATTTAACCGCAAATGTAAAAGCCAATCCAAAATGCGCTAAATATCGAATAATAGGCAACAAATAAAAATATTAAAGGAAATGCAAAATTGAGCATAATAGTTGAGGATATGAGGTAAAGTGTAAATCTTTAAAATTAATTTATGGTCTCGTCGAAACAAATATCACAGATAAAAGATTGTTCTGAAATATACATTCAAGGAAAT
>Ga0302197_10005918_pt1 | contig 10298 bp, 6 predicted proteins | sample II_Bog_N2_1_FD_193526 | JGI IMG/M metagenome (GOLD analysis project Ga0302197, IMG submission 193526) | Peat permafrost microbial communities from Stordalen Mire near Abisko, Sweden - II_Bog_N2_1 | ecosystem: Environmental > Terrestrial > Soil > Wetlands > Peat | place: Sweden: Abisko, Stordalen...
TTATTTCTACGCTGGCTACCAGCGCACGGAGAACAAAAACGATTCCGTGGCGAGTGTGCGGGTGCCGACACTGGCGCAGCAGCTTGGCGATCTGACTGGCGAGGGTACGGTTTACGATCCGAACACTGGACAGACTTTCGGATCGACGGGCTGTTCGGCGGCTTTGTTGCTAGTGGACGCGACGCCGACGGCGTGCATTCCGGCAAACGAGATGAGCCAGGTGGCGCAGAAGCTGCTGCAGTACTATCCGCTGCCGAATTCGACGAATGCTTCTCAGCTCAACTACCAGGTGGCGCTGGCGAGTTCGACGCACACGGATTCGTACCAGGGGCGGCTGCAGCCGAAGTCGTTTGGTAACGGTAAGAACAACATCAACGTCAATTTCGGGGTGTCGGACACGCGGACGAGCAACCCCAGTCTCTTCGGGTTTCTGGACACGAGCAAGTTGCTGAACACGTCGGTGGGTGCAGGCTGGTATCACCGGTTTACGCAGCGGCTGTCGATGAACCTGAACTACAACTTCAGCATTTCGAAGAACAACAACTTTGGGTATTTTGCCAGCCGCAACATCAATGTTTCCGGCCTTGCGGGTATTTCTGGCGTCGCGAGCCTCGGCGGCAACGACCAGGCCGCGCCATACTATGGACCGCCCAGTCTAAATTTTGCGAGCAGCCAGTTTGCGGGCCTGTCGGACGGGACGAACTCGAGCTCGCGGCCGGAGACGAATTCGATCGGGCTTTCGATGAGCTGGAACCGGTTCCGGCACAATATGACGTTCGGCGGCGACTTCCGCAGGCAGGAATGGAACACTCTTTCAGAGTTGAATCCGAAAGGGTCGCTCTCCTTTACCGGGGTGGCGACGCAGGGGGCCAGCGGCGGCGGCAACGACTTTGCCGACTTTCTGCTGGGCCGGCCGGACACCAGCTCGATTGCCTATGGCAATGCGGACAAGTATCTGCGGCAGTCGGTGTACGACCTGTATGCGGACGACGATTTCCGGGTGAACCCGGAGCTGAGTATCCGCGCAGGCGTGCGCTGGGAGTATGGTGCGCCGGTGACGGAGCTGAAGAACCGGCTGGTGAACCTGGACGTAGCCAAGAACTTCACTGCGGTGGCGCCGTTGCTCGGGACGAATCCGAAGGGTTCGCTGACTGGGAACACCTATCCGACGTCCCTGATGCACCCGGATTACAGCTTCCCCGAGCCGCGCATCGGGATTGCGTGGCGGCCGATCTCCGGATCGTCCCTGTTGGTACGGGCGGGATACGGGATCTACAACGATACTTCGGTATACCGGGCGACGGCGTCGGCAATGTCCCAGCAGGCGCCGCTCTCGACCAGCCTGCAAGTGACCGCGACGAATCCCGTGGTGTCGCCGACCGCGGCGTGCCCGTTTACGATCGCGATCGGCACTCCGTTCGTCGCGCCCACCAATTGCCCGCAGAATACGCTGGACTCGTTTGCGGTGGACCCGAACTTCCGTGTGGGCTATGCGCAGCAGTGGCAGTTGAGCCTACAGCGCGATCTGCCGTTCTCGCTGCAGATGGTGGCGACGTATACGGGAATCAAAGGCACGCGCGGGGTGCAGGAGATTCTGCCGAACTCGTATGCGCCGGGGTTGTTGGTCGACCCGTATGGAGCGGCTCCCACGAACTTCTACTACCGCATGTCGAACGGCAACTCGACGCGCGAGGCAGGGATGTTCCAGTTGCGGCGCCGGCTGCGCAACGGATTGACGGCGAACCTGACCTACACTTACTCGAAGTCGCTGGATGACGACCTCTCTCTGGGCGGCCAGGGGACGGTGGTAACCAGTGGCGGGAACGAGCGGGTGGCGCAGGACTGGACCAATCCGGCAGGGAACCGGGGACTATCCACGTTCGACCAGAGGAATGTGCTGTCGGCGAGCTTGCAGTACACCACTGGAATGGGGATCGGCGGACGGACGCTGCTGAGCGGCTGGAGGGGGCTGATCTATAAAGAGTGGACGGCGCAGTTGAACATCAGCGAGGCGAGCGGCACGCCGTTGACTCCGCTCACTACATTGACGGTTCCAGGGACGAGCTTCCAGAATATTATTCGCGCGAGTTATGGCACACAGACGGGCTGTTCGCAGCAGGCGGGCGAGTTCCTGAACCCCTGTAAGTATGTGGTGCCAGGTTCGACCGGTGTCCCCGCGGGGTTTGGCAACGCGCGGCGCGACTCGATTACGGGGCCGAGCCAGTTCGGGTTGAACGCATCGCTGGACCGCACCTTCCGGATTCACGACCGCTACAACGTCGAGGCGCGTGTGGATGCGAACAATGTGCTGAACCACGTTGCGTATTCGGGATGGAACACGACGGTTGTGACAGTAGTACCAGGCACGACCACGCAGCCGGTGCAGTTCGGCGTGCCGACCGGGGCAGGCGGAATGCGTAGTTTGACGATTACGTTGCGGGGAAGATTCTAAGAACAGTGGTAAGTGATCAGTGAGCAGTGGTCAGTAAGTCAGGGATGAGGGACGAGATGCCGAGTTCGAGGCGAGACAAAAGCAGATTCCCTTCGGGAATGACAAACAAGCGCTGGGGCTTCCCTTCGGGAATGACAAACAAGCGCTGGGGCGTCGCGATGGCGGCGGTGTGCGTGGTCGGCGGGTTGCTGGCGGGCACGGCGGGCGCGCAACTGACCGGGGCGAACAAGACGCCGGGCAGCGGGACCGATGTAGTGACGCTGCATGAGACCGTGCGCCTGGTGGTTGAATCGGTGACGGTGAAGGACAAAGCGGGCAAGACTATAACCGGGCTCACGGCCAAGGACTTCACGCTCACGGAAGACGGCGTGCCGCAGGCGATTAAGATCTGCGAGTTCCAGAGCCTGCCGGAGGTTCCCGATAAGCCCGCCGTGGAGCTGACCACGCACCAGGCAGAAGAGAACGTCAAGGTCTACAACAAGCTGGCGCACGAGCAGATTGCGGGCGAATCGCCGGGCCAGATCATGTACAAGGACAAGCGGCTGATGGCGCTCTACTTCGACATGATGGCGATGGGCAATCCGACCGACCAGATGCGGGCCCTGGAGGCTGCGCAGAAGTTTGTGCGCCAGAACATGACCTCCTCAGATTTGGTGTCGATCATGCGCTTTGCGGGGAGCGGGGTGGAGGTGCTGCAAGACTTCACCAACGATCGCGACCGGCTGCTGAGCATCCTGGAGACGATGGTGGTGGGCGAAGGCCAGGGCAACGACAATTCGACCAGCGACGATAGTGCAGCCGATACCGGCGCGGCGTTCGGGCAGGACGACAGCGAGTTCAACATTTTTACGACCGACCGGCAACTGGCGGCGCTGCAAACGGCGGCAGAGATGCTGGGGCGGCTGAGTGAGAAGAAGGAACTGATCTACTTTGCCGCCGGACTGAATCTGAACGGGCTGGACAACCAAGCGCAATTGCATGCGACGGAAGATGCGGCAATCAAGTCGGGTGTAGCGTTCTGGACGGTGGATGCGCGCGGACTGGTAGCGTCGGCCCCGATGGGGGATGCCACGCATGGTTCTCCGGGCAGCCAGGCGATGTATACCGGCGGGTCGTCGGGCGCGATGACGTCGAGCTTCCAAAGGTCGCAGGACACGCTCTATGCAATTGCCGGCGATACGGGCGGCAAGGCGTTTCTGGATAACAACGATCTGAGCCAGGGAATCGTGGCAGCGCAGAAGGCGATGTCGGACTACTACATCATCGGCTACTACACGTCGAACAACGCGCTGAATGGCAAGTTCCGCAAGGTCAAGGTAACGTTGGGCGAGAATGCGGAAGCGAAGCTGGACTATCGCCTGGGCTACTACGGGCCGAAGGAATGGGGCAAGTTCAACACAGCCGACAAGGAACGCCAGCTTGAGGATGCGCTGATGCAGGGCGATCCGTGGACCGACCTGACGGTTGCAGTCGAGCTGAACTACTTCCAGTTGAACAAGGCCGAGTACTACGTACCGATCATGGTGAAGATCCCGGGCAGCGAGCTGGTGCTGGCGAAGAAACGCGGTGCGGAGATGGCGACGATCGACTTTGTGACTGAGGTGAAGGACGACTACGGCGGGACCACGGTGACGAATCTCCGTGACTTTATCCCGGCGAAGCTGAGCGACAAGACGGCTGAGCAATTGGCCAGGAGCCCGGTTGCGTACTCTACCGGCGACACCCTGTTGCCGGGCAAGTACACCATCAAGGTGCTGGCGCGGGACGACGCGACGGGACACATCGGCACGTTCCAGACGACGTTCGTGGTGCCCAACCTGAACAAGGAGACCAAGCGTGTGCCGATCAGCAGCGTAGTGCTGAGCGGACAGCGCGCGCCGATGACGGAGGCGATCTTCAACGCGACCAAAGGCAAGGAGCAGGCGAAGGAGATCGCGGCCGACCCGCTGGTGGTGAACGGAGAAAAGCTGATCCCAAGCGTGACGCGCGTATTCAACAAGAGCCGCAGCCTCTACGTGTATCTGCAAGCGTACGAGGGCGCCTCGCCTGCTCCGGCAGCCGCGGGACAGCCTGCGGTCGTGCCAACCGTGAAGCCGCTGATGGCGTTTGTCAGCTTCTTCCAGAACGGGACGAAGGTGTATGAGACGCAGCCGCAAGAGGTGACGCCACCGTCGAATACAAAACTGCAAATGGCGCCGCTGAACTTTACCATCGACCTGAGCACATTGGCGGCGGGCAAGTACGATTGCCAGGTGACGGTGCTCGACCCAAGCGGAGGGAAAGGCTCGTTCTGGCAGGCGCCCATCATGCTGGTGCAATAGGCCCACTGCGCGTGGGGCGGTCACTTCGTGATTTTTGTTTGGCTCCGCGCGGTGCTCCCGTTGGTCGCAAGCATGGATTCCGTGACGACCGACTGGAGGACCGCGCGCGAACTCCTGCTCCACGACCGTGAACCTGTAATGGTATTTACAGGGCCGAAGCTCGACTCTTCAGGCCGTCGCGGGCTTGTCGTTCGTGGAACCGTTTGGCAGCGGATCTCTTGAAACCCACCAGACGACTACGCCTACAGCCTTCCATTTGGACTGGTCGCTCACGTCCACCGGTAGATACTTCTGGTTGGCCGAGACCAGAATGTCGGAGGCAGGAAGACGCTGAAGACGCGCGACTTTGAAGCCGAGATCGCGGTGGGAGAAGACGGCGAGCTTCTTATCCAGCTGACCGCGGTCGGTGACGGCCGTATCGACGGCAATGATGGCGTGGGGAGCGATTACGGGCACCATCGAATCGCCAGAGAGATCCATACACAGCATACTTTCAGGATGCGGGCACCAATTGAGGGGAGCCATCAGCACATCCAGAACCTCTGCCTTCGATAGCGTCACGTGCGGGCCTGGAGGGATGCGGTCTCCATAGGCGGTGATATTCAGCAACGGCAGGATGACAGCGTTAGCCTTGCGCGCCACAATCTCTTTCGAAAGCTTCCTGCCGGCCACCAGCTTGAAGTCGGCAAGATTGACCCGCAGCGAAGAAAGGGTCATGCGGGGAGTAGTGCCTGGAATATTTGCCGGGTCCACTCCCGCTCGCTCCCAGAAATAGGTTCCGGCAGGAGAGCCGGCGAGGTTTCCCATCGCCAGGTAGGAGGCGCTGGTGGGTTCGTGGGTACCTTTGATCCAGCGGGTGACTGTCGCCGGAGAGACTCCAATGCGCGCCGCGAAGCCAGCTTGCGACAGCTTTAGCTCGACGATCAGGTGCCGTATCTGGATCGACCAATCCGGTTTGGCTGGCTGCTGGGATGGCATTTAAATTCCCAAGACTCGAATTCCCGATTGCACAAGTGCAATTTCACCAATAAAATCAGCCACTTGCGAGCAACACATGCAATGCTATCAGCGTCTCTCCTGATGCGCGGGCGGACTCAGGATTTGTAACGCGCGTTGTTCAGCGGATCACAGTTTTCGTGCTGGTAATGCAGCAGACTCGAGGTCGGAACACCAACGCGGAGAAGTTCTTTGACGCCTGTCGGGGAGTTTCGGTGGCCCCAACTGGCGTCGCTCAGGAAAGGGGACAAGCATTATGACGGGCCAGGGAACGAAGGCGAAGATTCTGGTTATCGACGATGAGCGCACCGTTGCCGACACGCTGAAGACGATCTTCTCGAAAGCCGGAATGGAGGCGATGGCGGTCTACTCCGCAGAGCAGGCGCTCACCCTGATGTCGCAATGGGTTCCGCAGATGGCAATCATCGATGTTCAACTGCCGGGCATGAATGGCATCGATCTCGCAATCCTGTTGAAGGACAAGTATCCGGATTGTGGACTTACGCTGTTTTCGGGATACGCTGCGACGAACGACTTGCTGGAGAAAGCGAAGCGAGATGGCCACTCCCTAGAGGTGGTTGCCAAGCCCGTGCATCCGGTCGATCTGCTCAGAATGGTCCATTGTCGACTCGCCGGTGCAGGGAGCGACGAGCCCCGGGGAACAGCGTAAGATTTTCGGGTGAACCTGCGCTTGGGATTTCCTGTTGCCATCGTCCTTGCTGTTAGCCTCGCTATTGCTCCCACTTCGTTTGGTCAGTCGAATGTTCAAGGTGCGCTGGGCGCGCCTGGGCCCGATGGCAAGGCGCATACGTTCGGCGTCTCGGCGGGGCAGTTCACGCTGGATGGGAAGCCGTTCCGGGTAATCTCGGGGGAGATGCACTATCCGCGGATTCCTCGCGAGTACTGGCGGGCGCGGCTGAAGATGGCGCGGGCCATGGGGCTGAACGCCATCACCACCTACGTCTTCTGGAACGAGCACGAGCAGACGCCGGGCGTGTACGACTTTTCCGGCAACAACGATGTGGCGGAGTTCATCCGCGAGGCGCAGCAGGAAGGGCTGTGGGTGATTCTGCGGCCGGGTCCATACGTGTGCGCGGAGTGGGAGTTTGGCGGCTATCCAGCGTGGCTGCTGAAGGACCCGACGACGGTGATTCGATCCAGCGATCCAAAATACATGGAGCCGGCGACGCGCTGGATCAAGCGGCTGGGACAGGAACTGGCGCCGTTGCAAAGTGGAAATGGCGGGCCGATCGTGCTGGTACAGGTGGAGAACGAGTACGGCTCGTTCGGCAACGACCACGCGTATATGCAGGCAAACAAGCAGGCGCTGGTGGATGCGGGATTCACGAAGGTACAGCTTTACACGGCGGATGGGCCGGGCGTGATTGCCAATGGCTCCCTGCCGGAACTGCCGGTTGGCATCAACTTCGACGGCAACCACGCGGGTTCGGCGGAGAAGAGCTTCGCTACGCTGAAGGCGCAGAGGCCGGATGGAGTAATGTTCAACAGTGAGTTCTGGGCCGGGTGGTTCGATAACTGGGGCGGCAAGCACGCGCACACCAGCACCGAGACGCAGGCGGCAAACCTTGAATGGATGTTGAGTCGAGGCTACTCCGTGAGCATCTACATGTTCCACGGCGGGACCGACTTTGGTTGGATGAATGGCGCGAACTCTTCAGACAGCAAGAAGGAGTATCTACCCGACGTGACCAGCTACGACTACGACGCGGCGCTGGATGAGAGCGGGCGACCCACGGCGAAGTACTTCGTGTTCCGCGACATCATTGCGAAGGCGACCGGCGTGACGCCGCCGGCAGTTCCTGAGGTAGCTGCGTCGATACGGATTGCACCGTTCAAGCTGACGGAAGCGGTCTCGCTATGGAACACGTTGCCCAAGCCAATCGAGAGTGCGACGCCACTGACGATGGAGGATGTTGGGCAGGCGTATGGGTACATCCTGTACCGAGCGCATGCGCTGGTGGCGGGCAAATCGACCGACCTGGCGATGGATACGCCGCACGACTACGCGAAGATTTATGCCAACGGCGTGCTGGCGGGCACGCTGGACCGGCGACTGGGCGAGACGAAGCTAACAATTCCGGCGGCGGAGATAAAGCACACGGCGGCGGTGCTGCACCTGGACATCCTGGTGGAGAATACGGGGCGGATCAACTACTCGAAGCAACTGCGGGGCGAGCGCAAAGGGCTGGGCCAGTTTGTGTCGGTGAATGGCGAGCCGATCAATGGCTGGCAGATTTTCCCACTGCCGATGGCGCGTCCGGAAGAGTTGAAGTTTACCAGCGCGGCGTGCGCGGGGCCGTGCTTCTATCGCGGGACATTCGAGGTGGAGCGGGTTGGGGACACGTTTCTCGACACCAGCCACCTGGGCAAGGGGCAGATGTGGGTGAATGGCCACGCGCTGGGGCGCTTCTGGAACATCGGGCCGCAGAAGACGCTGTATATGCCCGGGCCGTGGTTGAAGAAGGGGAAGAATGAGGTCGTGGTGTTCGACGTAGACGGACATGCTGGAGCGACGGTTGAGGGGCTGGAGAAGGCAGAGCTGGGGAGCCGGTAAGTCCCGCGCTTAGGGCGCGTCCATCGATGGCCAGCGAGCCACCTGGAGCATTCATGCAGATTCGCCTCCCTTCGGCCCCCAGAAGATTGCCCACGTGATGAGGTCTTCCGTGAAATCCACAAAACGATGCTGCGTCTCCGCCGCAACGAACAAGACGTCTCCCTCACAAAAGGTATGAGCCATGTCCGCGATCATCAGGGTGCCCGAGCCCTTGATGACGATATAGAGCTCGTCCTGGGAATGCTTTGTTTGATAGTCGCGGCCGCGTGGTGCAAAAACGATGACCGACATCGTCCCGTGTTCAAACATGGTTTTATCCCAAACGCCCTCAGGCCAGGCAGACGTCGCAGGGAGGGGCAAGCGCGCGAGCGCCGTTTTCAAATCAATAACCATAGTGTCCTCGGTTCCTTCCTATGCAGATACGTTCGAAATTTGCTTGAGCTTCCCTACATATAATCCACGCCGTACTGGACGGGGATCTGGGTGAAGGCGATGCGGGTGGGAGCGGAGTCGCGGGCGGGGAGCATGCCGGCGAAGTGCAGGGTGGTGTGGCCATATTTCAGGTTAAGCTTGTCCATGGTGGCGGCCAGCTCGGCGCGGTTGCCGGGATCGGCGAAGAGAGAGGCTTGCAGGTCGGACTCCTGAATGAGGCTGTGCATGGTGATACCGACGAAGAAGGGGCGGGCGAACTCGGGGCCTTCGGGGCGCTTGGACCAGGAGGCGCGGAGGATTTCGAGCAGGGTGAGGGTGTCCTGGCACGGGGCGAAGCGGGCTTCCATGCCCCAGCCGGAGTGGGTGAGGCCGCTGAAGTGCTTCTTCGTCTTCTTCATCTCGGCGGCTTGCTCGCGACTGAGAGCGTAGCGGATCGTAATGCCCATCGCGCCCGTGTAGAAGTGTTCCATCCGCAATCGCATGGCGGCTTTGTGGAGCAGCTTGTGGGCGACGGCCCAGGCGCCTTCTGGAGTGCGGTGTTCGGGCGCCATGACGTGGGAGTGGCCGAGGGATTTCTGGATGCCGGAGTCGACGGGCGCGCCGTCGTCGCCTGTATCGGCGCCGCGAAGCCAGTGGTACAGACGATCGCCCCAGACGGAGTCCCACAGAGCGTGCATGCCGGTTCGGTCGAGGGCGAGGAGTTGCTCCATGGTGCGAATGCCTTTGGCGTTGAGGCGGACTTCAGTCTTGGCGCCTACGCCGGGCAGGTCGCGGAGTTCGAGGTGGGCGATCGAGCGCGGAAGCTGGCTGGGTAAGAGCCCGATCAGCCCGTCGGGCTTCTGCATGTCGCTGGCGATTTTGGCGAGGTAGCGGTTGGGGGCCATGCCGATGGAGCAGCGCAGGGTTTCGCCGACGTCGTCCTTGATGGCTTGCTTAATTTTGAGAGCGATGGCGCGGGCGCGCGGCGGTTCCTGCTCGCGACCCATCAATTCGCACACCATCTCGTCGATGGAGGGGGTATGGGCGACGGGGCAGCAGCGCTCGACAGCCTGTGAGATTTTTTGGGAATATTCAGCGTAGACGCCGTGATTGCCTTCGATGAGGACGATGTCGGGGCAGATGCGTTTGGCTTCGCCAACCTGGGTGCCGGTCTTGATGCCGAGGGCCTTGGCTTCGTAGCTGGCGGCGATGCAACAGGTGGTGTCGGCGTGGGTGGGGACGACGGCGAGGGGGCGGTTGCGGAACTCGGGATGGAGCTGCTGCTCGACCGACGCGAAGAAGCTGTTGAGGTCAATGTGGAGGAAGTGGAAGCGGTCGGGTTGAGGTTGATCGGACATGAGTGATTTGGGGGACAACAGTTCGGCGGCGGAATTTCCCGCCCTAGCTAGCTAGGACGGGGCACCCGCAGTGGTGGTGGTGGAATTATATTCGCTTTTTGTTCGGTTAATTGGTGTGGATTTCTGGCGTCAGGAAATTCCCACTCTTGACCATGGGGTTGACTTGGAATGGGGTACCTGTGCAC
>Ga0302197_10005939_pt1 | contig 10282 bp, 8 predicted proteins | sample II_Bog_N2_1_FD_193526 | JGI IMG/M metagenome (GOLD analysis project Ga0302197, IMG submission 193526) | Peat permafrost microbial communities from Stordalen Mire near Abisko, Sweden - II_Bog_N2_1 | ecosystem: Environmental > Terrestrial > Soil > Wetlands > Peat | place: Sweden: Abisko, Stordalen...
CTTAAGTTTAGTCCAGCCGCTTAGCGTGCGCGCTGGCGGAGATAGAACTCGGCCAACTCCAGGTCGCCGGGCTGCGTAATCTTCAGATTAACCTGAGAGCCGTGTACAACCGCAACGGGCAGGCCGGCGCGTTCAATGACAGAAGCTTCGTCGGTGCCGATAAAGCCGTCGGCGGTGGCCTCGGCGAAGGCGCGTTGGAGCAGTCCGTAGCGGAAACCTTGCGGCGTCTGGGCCAGGACAACGAACTCGCGGGGAATGGTGGAAGTGACGAGTGCGCCGTGGGCGGTCCGTTCCACTTGCTTGATGGTGTCGACGGCGGGCAGGCCGACGATTGCGGCTCCGAATTCAATGACCGCGTCGATGGTGCGGTCGATGGTGGCGGCGTCAATCAAGGGGCGCACCGCGTCGTGGACCAGGACGACGTCGTCAGGCTCGGCTGGGAGCGCGGCCAAAGCGTGTGAAACGGATTCCTGCCGATGGTCTCCGCCCTCGACTACGCGGACGCGGTCGCCGAACCCGTATTCCGCGGCATACTCGGCGATCTGGGCCTCGACGCGCTCGATGTCCGGTTTGCGCACTGCCACGTAAACGGCTGTGACCCGCTCCACCGAGGCAAAAGCGCGCAGGGAATGGATAAGGATGGGCAGCCCGTTGAGGGCGAGAAACTGCTTGGGCTGTGGGCCGGCCATGCGCGTGCCCAAACCTGCGGCGGGAAGAATTACGAATACTTGCATAACGGGTGGAGTATAGCACTGGCGTGCCATGCAGCAGCCGTCCGAGGTTTGGATGCATGTTCAGGGTTGAGGTTTCCCACCCCTTGCGCCAGAAAAAAGGCGCAAGGATGGGGCACGGAGCTTTGGTGGCGGATCCGGCACGGTATTCATCGCAGCCTTAACCCGCAGCGCCAGTCAAGATGCTCAGAATGACAAAAAGGATAGGGCACCCGTCGGGAGTTATCTGAGGCCGTATGATTCTGGAATGCGTTCGACCACACGCCAAGTCCTGCCGTTGGATACATCGTTGCTGAAACCGGGGTTGCGGCTGGCGGTGGGCGTTTCCGGCGGGGCCGACTCGGTGGCTCTGCTGCGTGCGCTGGCCGAGCGGAGCAGTCAATTTGGGCTTGTGCTGCACGCGGCCCACCTGCACCATGGACTGCGCGGCGCAGAGGCTGACGGAGATCTGGAATTTGTGCGCAGGCTGGCCGCTGACCTTGCCGTTCCCTTCCATGCGGCGCGCGTGGATGCCGGGGACGAGGCGGAAAAAGCGGGCGAGTCGATTGAGGAAGCGGCGCGGCGGTTGCGCTACCTGTGGTTTCGCAAGCTTCTCTCCGAAACCCCGCTTGACGCAATCGCCACGGCGCATACCCACGACGACCAGGCGGAGACTGTGTGCGCGAAGTTCTTGCGCGGGGCTTGGACGGAAGGGCTGAGCGGCATTCATCCAGTCGTGGAGTTTCCCGAGGGGCGTGTGGTGCGTCCGCTGCTGGGGGCGACGCGGGCCGAGATAGAGGCATACCTGAAGGCGCTCGGGCAACAGTGGCGCGAGGACTCGTCAAACCGCGATGCGGCGTTTACCCGCAACCGGATCAGGCATGAGCTGTTGCCGCTGCTGGAGGGTTGGAATCCGCAGTTGCGCGACCACTTGGCCCAAATGGCCGTGTTGGCCCGGGACGAAGAAGCCTGGTGGCAGGCGGAGATGGTCCGGCTGGGCCCGCAAATTCTGATGTCCGGCAAGCCGGTGCGAGGCGGCGGGCGTGCTGCCGGGGACGGGCTGGCCGTGGACGTAACCAGGCTCGCCGGGCTGGCTCCAGCGTTGCAGAGGAGGCTCTTGCGCTATGCGGCGGAACAACTTGGCGCGGCGCTCGATTTTCCGTCGACAGAAGCGCTGCGGTCGCTGGCGCTGGAAGGCCGTGCCGGCCAACGGCGGGAACTGGCGCAGGGGCTGCGAGCGGAGCGGACTCCGCGGGAATTGCGGCTGACGGTCGAGGCAATTTCCTCCTCTGGAGCTGCGGACACGGTCCCGGATTATGCCGGGTCGATTCCGGGAGAGATTGCGGGGCAGGCGTTTGGGGTTCGGCTGCGAGTTGAGGTCGTGGCGGATCAGGGCTCGGACGACTCCGCCAGGACTGCGACTCTGCGCAACTGGCGACCGGGAGACCGTGTTCGTCTGCGCTATTCCGGCGGCCCGCGCAAGGTGAAGGAAGTGCTTGAGCGGCTCCGGGTTACGGGCAGCAACCGGGCAATCTGGCCGGTGCTTGAAGTCGAAGGGCGGATTGTGTGGATGAAGGGAGTGGAAGTGGAGCCGGAGCGGGGAATCGCGGTAGTGGCAACTGACCTGGACCCCGCCGGCGAAGAACGCGCTGCGAATGCTTTCCGCAATGACCCTTTCGAGTAAAGGGAATGCCCCGGATGCGAGGCAAGAATCGTAGCCGGGATGGTTCCCGTTGCCGATGGGTTCGGAGTACAATCTTAGATACTGCTCATTCAGGCGGCAGAGGATTTGTGTCTGCCGTCAGGGCGTCGTGTACTTTATGTGACTTTGGCGAAGCTTCACGCGTCTAAGGATGATGTGGGCGGAGTCGGGGGTCCAGCTTTTGGATCTTTGCCCGCCGGGAAAGAGGGATCCTGGTGAATTCGACCGTTAAAACGATCATGTTCTGGGTGTTTATTCTTGTCTGCCTGATGCTCCTTTGGACTGTGGTGCAGAGAGGCTCGAGCATGGGTAAGCCGCAGGAAATCGGCTACTCCGATCTGCTGGACAAGATCGAGGCCGGCCAGGTGCAGGACGCGACAATCCAGGGTACCGAACTGCATGGCCACATGAAGGGCGCCAAGGATGAGTTCCACACCACGATCTCAGCCAACAACACCGACAGCCTGAGCAAGGAACTGCGCGCCAGCAAGGTCAGTTTCAACATCAAGGACCCGCAGAACAACGGCCTGTTGCTGCAACTGCTCTTCAACATCGGCCCATTTGTGCTGCTCGGCGCGATCTGGTTCTTCATGCTGCGGCAGATGCAGTCGGGCGGCAACAAGGCGCTGTCGTTTGGCAAGAGCCGCGCTCGCCTGCTCTCAATGCAGCAGAAAAAAGTAACCTTCAAGGACGTGGCCGGCGTGGACGAGGCCAAGGAAGAGCTGAAGGAAATCATCGAGTACCTGCGCGAGCCGCAGAAGTTCCAGAAGCTGGGCGGCCGCATTCCCAAGGGCGTGCTGCTGGTTGGCCCTCCAGGAACCGGCAAGACTTTGCTGGCGCGTGCTGTTGCCGGCGAAGCGAATGTGCCGTTCTTCTCCATCTCCGGTTCGGACTTTGTAGAGATGTTTGTGGGCGTCGGCGCCAGCCGCGTACGCGACCTGTTTGAACAGGGCAAGAAAAACGCGCCCTGCATTATCTTCATCGACGAAATCGACGCTGTGGGCCGCCATCGCGGTGCGGGCCTGGGCGGCGGACACGACGAACGCGAGCAGACGCTGAACCAGTTGCTTGTCGAAATGGACGGCTTTGAATCGAACGACGGTGTAATTCTGGTGGCAGCCACTAACCGTCCCGACGTGCTGGATCCGGCGCTGCTTCGGCCAGGGCGTTTCGATCGCCGCGTGGTGGTGGGGCTGCCCGATGTGCGCGGACGCGAGGAAATCCTGCGCGTGCATGTGAAGAAGGTTCCGGTCTCCGACGACACCAACCTGAACGTATTGGCTCGTGGAACACCAGGTTTCAGCGGTGCCGATCTTGCCAATATGGTCAACGAGGCTGCGCTGAGCGCCGCTCGCATGAATCGCAAGCAGGTCACGATGTACGACTTCGAACTGGCCAAGGACAAGGTTCTGATGGGCGCGGAGCGGAAGTCGATGCTACTGACCGAGGAAGAGAAGCGGGTGACGGCGTATCACGAGGCGGGGCACGCGCTGGTTTCGTTCATGCGCGAGCACTCCGACCCCATTCACAAGGTCACCATCATTCCGCGCGGCATGGCTCTGGGCGTGACGATCTTCCTTCCGGGCGATCGCCACAACTACACCCGCGAATATCTTGAAGCCAACCTGGCAATCGCTTATGGCGGACGTGTGGCGGAGGAGATCTTCCTCAACCAGATGTCGACCGGCGCGGGCAGCGATATTGAAAGCGCTACCGACCTGGCTCGCCGCATGGTTTGCGAATACGGCATGAGCCGCCTGGGACCGCTGACTTTCGGCAAGAAGGAAGAGCAGATCTTCCTGGGCCGCGAGATTGCGCAGCATCGCGACTTCAGCGAAGAGACGGCGCGGCAGATCGACCTGGAAGTTCGCCGGTTGATTGACGAGGCTTATCAGTCGGCACATTCGCTGGTCAGCTCTCATGCCGATGCAATGCACCGCATTGGCGCGGCGCTTCTGGAGCGCGAGACGATCGATGCCGAAGAGGTGAGAATGCTGATTGCAGGCGAGGAACTGCCTCCGATGCGTTCCGTGCTGGCCTCGCCCAGCGATACCGGCAGCGGCACTCCCGCACAGGTACTGAAGCCGGAGACGCGCGGCGGTCCAGGGTTCCCGGAGGGTTCGCCGAGCCCGGCATAGACGACAGTTCAGCCCAGCATTCAACCAAACGGCCACTCTATCATGGAGTGGCCGTTGCTATTGATGCGAGATTCTGGCCCCGGCCCGGATACGAGCGTCCACGGGAAGATCGATGTAAGGGGCAAGGGGCGTCCCTTCGATGTAATATTACTACTGTTTCGGCGGCTGCGGCCGGGAGATACCCTACACAGAATTTTAGAAAAATGGAGACGTTTATGACTGCAAGAAATCTTCTTTCCCGGTCGAGCATTGTTGTGTTGTTCCTGGTCTGTCTGGCGCAGGGCAAAAGCCAAATCACGTCCTTTACCCCTGGACAAACCATTCGCGACACGGACGGCAACCCGATCAAGGCGTTCGCGGGAGGCATCTCTTCCTTCAACGGGACTTACTACTGGTATGGCGAGTTCAAGAACGGCACCTTCCCCACGGCGGCGATTGTGGTGTATACGAGCAAGGACCTTCTTAACTGGAAGTATCAGGGCAGCATTGTGCCCGGATTGCATGAGGGAGAGCTGGCGCGCTTTGTAAGCGTGGAACGCCCGCACGTGATATACAACGACAAGACAAAAGAGTATGTCATGTGGGTACACCCGGAGAACCAGGAGTATAACTCGGGACTTACCGGGGTGTTTGTCTCCGGCTCACCCACCGGCCCATTTCTCCTCAGCGGCATCTTTCACGATCGCGGCCCGGATGGCGGCGGTCCCTTCAACGATGACAACCGCGACCAATCCATCTTCAAGGACGATGATGGCAACGCCTATCATATTTTTTCTTCACATAAGAACAACGGCTTAGTTATCTCGGAGATGACCAGCGACTATCTCCGGCCCAATGGCCATTCCATCGATGTGGGCCTGGTGTGCGAGGCCCCCACCATCTTCAAGCGCAACGGCGTGTACTTTCTGCTGCGCTCGGAGTGCTCGGGGTTCGGCTTCAACGACAATAAATATGCCACGTCCGACTCGATGCTGGGTAAGTGGACCGAGCACGGAGTCTTTGCCCAGGGGCCTAACTCGAAGAACACCTTTTCCACCCAGGTTACAGAGGTTGTGAAGGTGCGGGGAATGAAAGATGCTTATATCTTTGTCGGCGACCGCTGGAAGGAGCCGCTGGATCGGACTCTGGATATCTTCCTGCCAATTACTTTCACCGGGCCGAGTAGCTTGGCGGTTTACTGGAAGGATAAGTGGGATTTCGAGACAGGTTTCAAGAAATAGGGGGCTACCTGCAACCTGTAGTCCAGAGCACGTTCAAAAGTTATTGGTCCTGATGGAGGGAGGGGCCTCTGAGGGGGAAATTTTCCCGCAGGGGCGAATGCCCACGTCAAGTTTGTGGCGTTTGCGGCACGACTGAAGTCGTGCCCTGACTCAGCGCCACGCAGTTGTAATACTCATCGAAGCAAACTGCTGCCGCATCGGCGCTCATTCTCGCGCGCCTATTTGATCCCGAACACGCGGTACGAGGCGCCGATGCTGAGGCCGTAGGGGAAAAGGGTGGATTGTCCCGCACCTTCCGACCAGCTCGGCCATTGCTGGTACTCGAAGTCCGGCAGGCGAAGGTTGATGCGCTTGGTCAGCTTGACGTCAAGGCCGCCGCCGTACGCAATATCGGTATACCGGCCCCAGCCGTTGCCATCCTCGAAGTTGAGCTTGCCATAGCCGACCAGCACCTTGGCATAGGGTGTTGCGCGCCAGAAGTGGAGCTTGTAAATGGGCAGCCGCGGGCCAATCAGGTAGTTGTCTTCGTAGATGCCTCCGACAGGCTTGTTGAAGCGCATCCAACGGGCCTCGCCTTCAATCTGCACCCAGGGCGTGAACTTCACATCCACAAATGTGCCGATGCCGGCGAGGTAGCCGGACGCAGGGGCGGCCTGGGGAATGCCGTTGCCGGCGTAATCAGGCTGGAAGCCGGAAACCTCTCCGCCGGCCGCTATGGACACGCCGCGAGCAAAGGCGGAGGGAACCACCTGCGCGTGAGCGAGCAAGGCGTTTCCAGCAATCAGGCTAAACAGCAATGCGGTAATGAATCGTCTCATCGTCGAAGAATGCATGGGCAGTAACCACATCCAGTCCGGAAGAATTTTGGACTTCAATCGGCAACATCGAGAAGAAGCCCGCCAGTTGGTTGGATGCAACTGGCAGGCTAATCTCGGAAATGTTCATTACTGCGGGTTCGGCGTCGTTGGCGGAGGCTGCTGCTGAGGCGCGTTCGGATCGCCAGGAACCGGTTGTGTGGCCGGCGGAGCAGCCGTGTCCGGCGTGGCCGGCACTTGACTGTTTTGTGCGTTTGGCGCGTTTGGATCGATCGCGGGTGGCGCAGCCTGTATGGGTGCAGGTGCGGACGCCACAGGAGCAATCGCAGCCGCCGCAGCCGCTGCGTCGTAGCGCTGCAGCTTGTAGAAGATCGGCGTCACCTCGAACGGCATCTTGTCGCGCGGGTTCATGTACGCGTAGATCTTGGCGTTCAGCGGGTGTACCTTGTCGTCCCACGGATCGGTCTTCAGCCAGAAACCCAGCGGATTCGCCGGACGCTGCGCCAGATCGTCCCAGTTCAGCTTGGGGGACATGTGCTGCAAGTCCGCCATCCACGGCGTGCCGTCGACCTTGAGCAGGGAATCGCCCAGCTTGGGAGTGTTGAGTTGCTTGAGCGGCTTTTCGCGATCGACAAGCTGCGCATAGAAGAGCCCCGCGTCGGCCAACTGATCCTTGTAGAGCGAGTTGTTCAGATACTCCATCGCCCGCTTCGAAGCTTCCGCATTGTCGTGGTCTGAGTGGTACATGTCGATGCGCTGGAAGGTCGCCGTGTCCGGGAACATCAGCCTGTCGTTGAAGGCATAGCGCGTGTCGATGTGGTGCCCCATGGCGATATGCGCCAGTTCCATGGCCACGACCGAGGCCATCGCCGGCTCGTTGGGAAGGCTGTCGATCAACCCCTTGCTGATCAGGATGGTGTTGCCCACGGTGGTGGTTTCAATGGTGCTGGTGAGCATAACGCGAGTGTGAATCTGGTCAGTGAAGGCCAGATTGTTGGGCACCTGCAGATTGATCACAATCTGGTCGAGGATCTTGTGCTCGTATCCGTTTGGATCTGGATTCAGCGGCGCGACCAGGCCGGCTTCCACCAGGCGATCGATTACGTTATTTTCCGCCTGCGTAACCCAGGCGCGCGATGCCTGCAGCGGACCCACATCCTGCGAGTCCTGGCTGGTATCCGTGGCGTTGTCCACCTTCACGCTCACGTTTTCGCTGTCGCGCGTGGGCAGCTTCAAGCTGTAGCCCCAGAAGTGCGTCTGCGCTTTCAGGCCCACTGTCTTCTCGCCTTCGATGCGCGTCGTTTCTTCCACGTAGACGGCAACCGGCAGCCATTCGCCCGGCTGTACATTCATGCGCCAACTGTCGAAGTGGAAGTAATACTTGCTCGAGTCCTCTTCATTGGGGCCCGTGTAGGTGCCGTTGAAGCGGACAATATTGCCGTCCTGATCCTCGATCCAGATGCGCCCGAAGAAGCGGCCCATGCCCTTGATCTTGGGATGTACGTCGAAGACCGCGGTGCGGACAGAACCGAGAAACTCGGGGCGCACATAGCTGAAGACGTAATGGTTCTTGTCGAAGCCCGTCGGATCGAGAAACATCATCTGCATGAAGCCGTTGGGATTGTAGGTGAATTTCTCCAGGCCGAGCGCCTTGCTCAGGCCCAGCATCGCGTCCAACGAGCCCTTGAAGAACCCCTTGGCGCCCTTTTCCGGCTTGGTGGTGCGGTCCGAGAAGCTCTTGTCCACGAAGCCCTTGGCGAAGTCGACGCGGCTCAGCATGTACTGGTCTTCGACCGGAACCATGTAGAGCTTCAAATCCGGCTTGGTGTTCTGGATGTAGGTTTCCACCAGCGGTGTGCGCTTGCGGATGGCCTGGATCAGCACCTTCTCCTGCGAAATGGCCTTGTCCACCAACGCCGATTGCTCCGGAGTAAGCGGGCGCACAGCCTCGTACTTCGGTTCCTTCTTCGCGTACGCGCTGGCCGTCCCAACGGTAATCATGAGGAAGGTAAGGGCGATCTTCCGAAACGTCATGTAAAGCTCCTGGCTTGAATTATTGCCGGTCTTACTCTGCCCGCAAACGCTCGAAAGCCCTTGCGCGGCTGAACACAGCCTTGTCTACATACTTCTGCTTAGATGCTACGCCAATTGAAACGTGATGGTGATGGTGGTGGTTGCGTCGACAGCCTGGCCATTCCGGGTCGCGGGACGGAAGCGAATCTGCTGTGCAACGCGGCGCGCCTCTTCATCCAGACCATGGCCGAGGCTGCGCGTTACACCCTGCACCAGCACCTGTCCGTTGGCGGTGAACGTAACCTTGAGCACCACGTCGCCTTGAATGCGCATCTGGCGGGCTTCGCTGGTGTATTGAACAGGCGGCTTGGAGATTACTTCAATGCTGGTGGAGGCAGGTTGGACAACCATTTGCTGCACTTGAGCCACTTGCACCGGCTGCGGAATGCCGGCCGAGGCTACCTTGCCGGCGCCGGTATAGCCGCCGGCTGGCGCAGCGCCTTTGCCGCCGGGAACGCCGGCCTGTGCCACCTTGCCGACTACGCCGGCATTGGAGCCGGATTTGAGTCCATTGCCGATGCCGGTTGAGCCGACCACTCCATGAGGCGCCACGGAAGGTCCCTGCATGCCGCCGTAGGGGTTGCCGATGGCCGCCACCGTGGCTGGACGGGCGGCATTCGGATTAGGGGTCACGCCGAAGGTGTCGCCCAAATGCACAGGCGCTGTGGAAGCTTTCACCGTGTTCGATTGCGCCGGCATGGCCGCGGTCATGGCGGCCCTGGGCTGCGGAGCCAGGACGACGGACGGCCTGGCGGCCTTGATCACCGGCAGATTGACCTTGGCTTCCATCTGGATAGGCTTGGGCTCGGGCTTCGGCTCGGGCATCACGATCTTCGGTTGCTCCAGCTTGACCTCGATCTTGGGCGGCTCGGGTATCTTGATTTTTGGCGGCTCGGGCAGCTTGACCTTGGCCGGCGGCGGAGGCGTTGTCGGGATAATCAACACCGTCTCCTCGTACTTGTGCTCAACCAGTGTCTTGACTTGACTTCCTACGTAGATAGCGATCAATACGATCAGGCCGTTCACCACAAAACTCGTCAAAAACGAGGCGGGGCTTCTCTCCGGATCGGGGAGCAAGCCAAAGTTGGTCCGTCCTGGTGTGTATGGTGCGCCTGGTGTAGATAGCAGGGGCATGTCGTCAGTCCTCGCAATTGTTTATTTGGGTTGGGATACCCAAGTTGTCGTCACAGAGACTATCGGCAAAAACACTCTGCAGTTCATTGGATGCCGGAAGTGATTGAAAATGAACCCGCCCTCTTGAGGAACGCGGAAACTGGGATGTTCTGGAGGCGAATCGGGACGTACGCTTTCGGTACGCGGGCCGTGGCAGCATTTCCACGCGGTGCGGATTGTCGTTTGCACCGGCTTTGTGCATTCGCTGCTCCTAGGCAATATCCAAGGCTATCCGAAGGTAACCGGCAATCCCCCATTTTGGTTAGGGGACCCTCTTTCGGGGTTATTTTCGCACCAAGGAGCCCGCAAGAAAGAGCCCTGCGCGGCGAGGAAGCAGAAGGCGAAACGACCGGGGGCAAGCCACCTGTGCGGCGGTCTGAGGCTGGTGCTTGTGACCCGCCCTGCCATGCCCTATTGTAATAGACTCAAGTTAACTCAAAGTGCTTGGGGG
>Ga0302197_10005943_pt1 | contig 10279 bp, 7 predicted proteins | sample II_Bog_N2_1_FD_193526 | JGI IMG/M metagenome (GOLD analysis project Ga0302197, IMG submission 193526) | Peat permafrost microbial communities from Stordalen Mire near Abisko, Sweden - II_Bog_N2_1 | ecosystem: Environmental > Terrestrial > Soil > Wetlands > Peat | place: Sweden: Abisko, Stordalen...
TATTTGTCGCCGTGCATCTTCTGACCGTTCCAACTGCTGAAGGAGACCATAATGGATCCGACACCAGCCTTGACTGCGGCGCGATAGGGCGGCAAATAGAGTCTCCGTAGAGTTACCTCATCACAGATGGTATTCCCTTGGTCAATCCCGTTCATTGTGCCGCCGTCACCAATGAAATGTTTGGCGCAAGCGAGAACGGACGCTGGTTCCGCAGAAAGTTTTTCGCCCTGTAAGCCAAGAATGGCGGCCGCGCCCAGTTTGGAAACCAGCGCGGAATCATCGCTGTAACCTTCATAGGTGCGCCCCCAATGTGCATCTTGCGGGACGGCGACACACGGTGCGAAAACCCAGCGGATATCGGTGCCCGCCACCTCTTCGGCCGTGACGCGCTCGGCACGTTCGACCAGTTTTGGGTCATGTGTCGCGCCCATGCCCAGGTGATGGGGGAAAATCACCGCGCCATCAACATTGTTATGGCCGTGAATGGCATCGATGCCGTAGAGGAGCGGAATTTTCAGCCGCGTCTTGAGCGTTTGATATTCAAATCTTGTGACAAAATGTAGCCAGTCCTGGGGCGTGTTGCCGGTGGCCGGATCGGAATTGCCGCCGCTCAAAACGGAGCCGAGAAAATATTTATTGACGTCTTCCTTATCTGTCAGCGCGCCAGAATCCGCCTGCACCATCTGGCCGATTTTTTCGTCGAGCGTCATCTGCGCCAGTAGCGCGTCAACCTGCCGGTCGTGACTCGAAAACAAAGGCCCGCCGTGACTGGCGGCGGTGGCGAGGCAGGCTAAATTCAAAAAAAGAACCTGTTTGATTATATTCATTTTGTATGTAGACGATCACGGGCGTCTGGTTGAGCGACGGTTTAAAATTGGATAAGCTTTCATGAACAGGAAGTTACAAGAGCAAACGGATGTGAGGCATTTGAATTTTCCGGCCGTTCGGCGCACGCTGCCGACCCATGAATTCCGGTCGCTACGTTCTTTCGCAAGTGCTCGAGCACATTCACTGGCAGACGCTCAAGCGCTTGAGTGCGCGCTACGGAACCGAGACGCGCGTGAGACATTTTGGTTGTCGGCAGCAACTCATCTGTATGGTGTTTGCCCAACTCACTTGGCGGGAGGGATTGCGCGACATCGTGACCTGTCTGAATGCCAGGCCCGAAGCGCTGTATCATCTTGGGTTCCGCGAACCGGTGGCGCGCGCAACCTTGGCCGAAGCCAACGAACAGCGCGACTGGCGACTGTGGGAGGATTTGGCCAAGGGACTGATCAGCCAAGCGCGAACTCTTTATGCCGGGGAAGACTTGGGGATCGATTTGGAGCACACCGTTTACGCGTTGGACTCGACCACCATCGACCTGTCGCTGACGTTGTTTCCCTGGGCCGATTTTCGCCGGACTAAAGCGGGCGTGAAAATCCACACGCAACTCGATCTGCGCGGACCGATTCCCACCTGCATTCATGTGACCAACGCCCGCCAGCACGACGTTCTTTGGCTCGACGAATTGGTCTTGGAGCCGGGAGCTTTTTACGTCATGGACCGTGGCTACATGGATTTTCAACGGCTCGGTCTGATCGCAACGACGGGGGCTTTCTTCGTGACCCGAGCCAAGGACAATCTGCGCTTTACCCGCCATCGCTCCCTGCCAGCCGACGCAGCGACCGGAGTGCGCAGCGATCAAATTGGCAAACTGACCCTCATGCACTCGCGCGCAGCTTTTCCCTGGCCTTTGCGGAAAGTGCATTACTTCGATGCGGAGACAGAGCGCGATTTGATCTTCCTGACCAACCATCTGGAAATCCCCGCCGTGGTGGTCGCCGGAATTTATCGACGGCGCTGGCAGATCGAACTGTTCTTTCGCTGGATCAAAGGCCACTTGCGCATCAAACATTTTTTCGGCACGAGTCCCAACGCGGTGAAGACGCAAATCTGGATCGCGGTGACGACTTACTTGCTGGTCGCCATCATCCACAAGCAACTGGGACTGCCCGGCAACTTGCACAGAACTTTGCAACTTTTGAGCGTTCACCCTTTTGAGAAAGTGCCTTTGCATGAATTGTTTACGGAAACCGAGTTCAACGTGCCACCAACTGTTAACCCCAATCAATTGCTACTGTTAGACTTATAGGCAGACGCGCGTGGTAGACGATAATAAAATATGGTTATTTTGAATCCACTGAAGCAACTTTCGCGACTGCGTCCACGATCTCGACGCAGACAACGGACGCAATTTTATCCGGTGCCCGATCAGGTAGATCAAGGCTCACGCCAGCGGGATTCTGGTTGAATTTCAAATGCTTGCGGTCGGCGAGCACGTAGGCTTTGGTGACTTTGCTTTGCAGGCCGTGCAGTTCAAATTTGCCGTTTGCCGGCCAGTTGAAAATGATCAGGTAGAGTTTGCCGGGTTTGCAGGTGCAGCGCCAGTCGTTGGCAGATGATACGGTGGTATCCCCTCCATAACCATCCTTGGCCTTGACGGCCACGCCCAGTTCCGATCCGAAAGGCGTGGCGCTGGTGCCGTAGATGGCTTCGCTGTTGACCTTCATCCACGCGGCGATTTCAGCGAGCCGATCAATGATCGCCTGGGGGATGAGTCCTTCGCTCGTCGGGCCGACATTGAGGAGATAATTGCCTCCTTTGCTGGCGATGTCGCAAAGATTTCGGATGAGGGTTTGCGCAGATTTCCAATCGTGGTCATCGCGCTTGTAACCCCAGGTGTCGTTGATGGTCATGCAAGTTTCCCAGTCGCGACCCGGGAAACCTTTGGCGGGAATTTTCTGCTCCGGAGTCTGCGTGTCGCCTTTGTAACCGCCACCGAGACGGTTGTTCATAATAAGCTCAGGTCGCAAATCTTGCACGACGTTGTAGAGCTTCTCCGCCCGCTCCGGATTCATGTCTATGGGCGTATCCCACCACACGACTGCCGGAATGTCTTTGCCGTAGTTGGTTAGAAGCTCGCGCACCTGCGGCACTGCGATGTGGTCTATGTAATCGTCCATGCTATGTTGCTGGGCTGGATCCCACTTGCCATCAGCAGCGGCACCGCCGTTGTTCCAGTCCTGCGCCTGTGAGTAGTAGAACCCAAGTTTAATGCCACGCTTGCGGCAGGCGACGGCTAGCTCCTGCAACGGGTCATGGTGCCATGGCGTGGCGGCTTCGATGTTCCATAAGCTAACCTGCGAAGGGAACATCGCGAATCCGTCATGGTGCTTGGCCGTGATGACGATGTATTTCATCCCCGCGTCCTGGGCAATCTTCACCCATTGGTCGGCGTTGAAATTGGTCGGGTTAAATTCTTTGGCGAACTGCTGATACTCGGCCATCGGGATCTTGCCTTTGTTCATGATCCATTCGCCGATGCCGGACACGGGCTTGCCTTGATAATAACCGGCGGGCACGGAATACACGCCCCAATGGATGAACATGCCGAACTTCGCCTCGCGCCACCAGGCCATGCGAGCAGCGCGATGTTCCTTAGTTTCGGCTGCGGCGGACGATGCTCCCTGTGCAGGCACCAAAACCGGGGCCAACAAGAGTGAACCTGCCGTTATTATTATTTGAATTGTGCTTGTTTTCATTAGACTTAACTTCGCCAAATGGTTACCTGCTTCATGCTTAATCGCCAACTGAATTGTGGACCAGACATATCATCTCTCGCTGCGGCGACCAGCCGCACCCAACCGTTTTCACGGGTAGGAGCCAGAGGTATATGCCTCCAAGGCGACCGATGATACGGTGCCCTTGCCAGGACCATTGGCACTGACCAATTCGAACTTGTTAGCCTCGCCTGGTTTCACCCATGGCGTGATATTTAGGCTCCATTCATCGCCTATGGGATTTTTTCGCTGGACCCAGCGGTCGTTGACCAGCAAGCCGGACAGCGGTGCATGACCGTTCACACTAATGATAATGGTCTGTCCTGCGAACGATGCGGGTATCGCAATAGTTCGCCGGATTGAGAAAGCTTCATATTGGCCGGGCACTTTGAGCGGGGAACTATATCTCAACATATCGCGACTAGGCGTCCACTCTCCGGCTAAGTTGATTGAAGTGAGTGGCGACGGTTTCCAGGCGAGCCAGCAAGTCCCACGCGAACCGACTAACGCACCAGTGCCTTCAATCTCAACCGCCAAGGTGTGCGTTGTGGCGGGTTTAAGCGCTCCACCGAAGTCATTGCCCGCGATGCCCTCACGTCCCCAATCTCGCACCAGCACGCCATCAAGCCAAACCCGGCCTCGATCTACAAACGTCGAATCGCTTTGGCTCTGAAGCCAGAGACTGACCCGGCCTCCTTCAAACCCAGCCGGAACAGTAAAGGAGCGGCGGAACAATCCATGTTGAATATTTGTGTGATCTGGAATCGTCCAAATGCCTAGTCGCATTGTTTCCCAGCCGGTATCGGCTGATAGCTTCGCGACTTGCTCGGCTTGGTCCGTTTCGGTAAGCGCGCGCCATTGCCAGTCACGACCGAGATCCACGGTAAATCGGTGCGAGGGCGGCGGCAGCGGCGTCAACGAAGCTTTGGTTGTCCCGCGCCACCAATTGCGCTGAAGCTTGAACCAGTCCAGCGGGGCAGTGGCGATCTGGTCGCGTGCCACCAGAAAGATTTTAGTCTCCTTGGGTTCGATTTTAATATCATTCAATTGCCCGCCTGTGGGCGAAGCGGACAACTCGACTGGAAGCGAGGTGTCCACATCAAAGGCAACCTTTGGTGCGCCATTAATTGTGAGGCTAACAGTTTGCGGATCAGTCGAACTCTGATTCCACAAAGTCCATACATCATACAAACCATTGTTTGACAGATAATGCCTCACTAAAACCTGCTCGTTTTCGGTAACCAATCGCCCCGGCAGTTGGGGAATTTTTTGCCAGTCCATCAACCGTGACAACAGAGTTTTGACAGCCTTGAATTGAGTCGAGTTGCCGCCCGGACCAATGTGGTCAGGCATCTTTGTGCCTGTCCATTTGCAGCCAAGCTCGACGATGATACCCTTGCCAAGCTGACGGTAGCCGGCCGCAACAGTTCCATCTGGCCAGAGTAATAAGTCATGGGTGTCGGCGGCTTGTGGCTGTAGCGAGAGGCCATTCGCGCGAGCTGCATTGAAATCGGTCAGCGCCGCATTGTCGTAGATACTCTGTCCCGGCGCGGCCAGCAAGGTGCGTGTTTCCAGCGGATTCCCATTGGCGCCAAGCTTGTCAATGTGTGACACCTTGTAGCCAGTCAGTCTTGCAATGGGCCAACTGTCGGGTTGAAGCGGAGTGTGGCGGCCGGTCTGGACAAAGGTGACAAACACTCCACCGTTGCGGACATACTGGTCTATCTGATTTACCAGAGTGTCATCCATCACCGAGGTATCTGAGTCAATGATCACTTTGTAAGCGCCGGCGGCTCCATTTGTAAAGTCTGAATCGCTAAGCGCGTCCCGATTGCATCGTCCAAGCAGAGGCGCGGCAACATTCCAAGCCCAGTAACCCGAAGCCAGCTTGTCGTTCGGATCGCTGTCCCATGGAAAGATGTTAGCGGCATTTGCCTTGTAGGCATAGAGCACGGCAACTTGAGCCTTGGGAGCATGATATTTGCCGAATAGGTGGACTTTATTCTGGGTTTTTTCAAAATAGTCCCGAATATCGTCGTGCCAGAGAACGTCTCCGATGTGGATGAAATAGTCCACGCCCTGCACTCCTTCGCTGTAATAAAGCCCCATCATATTCTTGTAGGCTATCAACGTCGGCGGAGGACTGCCGGGTTCGAGTGAGCAAGGTAGATCCGCGCCGTTCATCAACAATGGATTCAGGTCGGCGAAAAAGGCTGCCATGTAGCCTGTATTGTGGAACTCCGCCCCATACTTTCGACATAGCTCCTTTAGTCCGTCTGAATATTCATCAGGGTGCATCTGCGTAATGTTACGGTCGGGGTCAACCTGACGGATCATCTCCATCCCGCGTTTGATCATGTTCATGCGGCACCATTGCTGCCAGTTTGCAAAATCAACCCACTGCGCGTTCTTGTGAATCCCTAAATTGGGATATTGGACGGGTGCGTCGGGCGAGATATATGACCGATAGGCAATGTAGCCTTTTGGTAACCGCAGTGCGACGGAGTTGGAACCAGTCTTGAGATATGCCGAGACATCCACCGCACACCAATGCGGCGTATTAGACAAGGTGGGGCTTTTGGCAATCTCCACGCCGTTGAGCCAGACGCGCACCGCGTCGTCCGCGACGACGCTCAAGTCAAAGACGTATAGCCATGCTTTAGGATGACTCGCGCGCCAGGTGTCCGACACGTCAAGCGTCCGGCGAAAAACGGCTGGACGGTGCGACAAGAACATCATGGCATCGTTGCCGGGCGCTTTGAGTGTCGGCCAAGAACTGTCATCAAAGTCCGGCGCATACCACGCATCCGGGGCTGGCGTGGTGCCTTCGACGCGACGGTTAAATATCACTCTCAGCGCCTGATCGCTGGGCTTTGTGCCGGTAAATGGTTCGTAACCGATGCGCCAGGTGCCAGTCAGGTCAATGGCATTGGAGTTCCAACCGAGAAATGACGCCACTTCCGGCACACGAATCTCATCCCATGAACGAAGACGTCCATCCTCGCCATACCATCGTTGGCTGATTGCAGCCAGCGAACCATAAGTCTCTTTGAGGTAAGCGCGATAGCCTGCGTCCGCAGCCGGCCCCCATTCCATAAGGACTTGATTGGCACCGCTCTTAATTTCGCCGTGCGGCTCGAGCCATGAAACCATGTTGGAGTCGTCCTTAAAGTCGCGAATCGTGCTCTGCAACAAACCCAAAACTTCGTCGGCGGCCGTGGTGGCATTCCATGATTGCATTCCGGCACCATCAATGTCTTGTCGGGCAATATCGTAGGCACCGCCGACGAATTGTGGCTGTCGCTGCGCTTCTTGATCGCGATAGCGGTTGACCTCGCCATTTCCAAACGAATCGTTCATGGCGGTTGGCAGCTCGTTCTTCTTCGCCGCCTTTTCCGCCCAATCCCACCAGGTTTCACCGGTGATGCCTTCGGCCGAGTCAATGGTGTTCATGCCATCCCAAAAGACGATTCCGGATTGGCCCTGCGCCTTGGCCCATTCGAACTCGTGATTGACATCATAGACTTGCCCGGCAGGCTGCTTCTTGAATTGTTCCCAAGGGCGGTAATAGAACCGGAAACCAAACTTATCCCAGCGGTCGAGATACATGGGGACAGCCACTTCAGGTTTCGATGATATTTCTGTGCCCGACGCCGGCAGCGCGCTCGTAACGACGGTCGCCAACGCCTTCAAGTCGGCCGCAGTTAGAATATAAACTTTGCTATCGAGTCGGACCGCCGCAACCGCACCTTGGCCCGCGATCTGATGCGCCGTGATGGGTGGCGTGGAAGGCAACGCCGCGTCCGTAACACCGGGAAGACAAGCCAGGTCGGATAAATATTTTGCCGCCACCAACTGCGCCTTGGCGGTGGACTCGCAAACGATCACAAGCACGGATGCGCCCGGCATGGAGGGCAGCGTCCGATACGTTCCTGAGAGAGCGCCATAGCCGCGCAAATTATTGGTTTCTAGCAGCACCGGGGCCGCCGAACTGACGGGCTCACTTGCCGAAAGCGAGCCGTTCCCGAACACCTGAAGTAAACCGAGGGCGCAGAGATAAAGCATACCCATGTGCTGAAAAATCCTTATTGGAATTTTCATTTTTGACGCTGTGGCGTCACGGAAGTATTCGTTTTGGCTCGTGTTCATTATTGGATCATTTGTCTCGTCTCAAAAAGCAACCATAACTCAGTTTCGCCGGCATTGGCGAGGCGGTATTCGCAAACAATGCTTTCATACATCTGTCCATGTGGAATTTGCTCAACATTTTCAGTATAATTCACCTTGCACGCAATATGACAAATGTCAGGCATCGTTTTATTGTAATAAGTCAAGAAAAGCCCGTGAAACCCGCACCGTCGGCAGCACGCATGAGGGAAAATGCCATCCCGGTTATTTGGACAACCCACAGACGCAGACAAGGTTTGGAAAATTCTCGCTAAAAAATTCAGCGCGCGATCTTAGAGCATTTACATAAATCATGTAGAGTATTTGGCGTGAGAAAAGAAGCCGAGGCAATCGGTTGGAGAGACGGCGGCAAAAGCCGTGGCGGCGGCCTGGAGTAGTTCGTCACTGGTGCGCGGCCCCAGACTGCGGAGCCGCTGTTTGATTTTGCTCCACATATTTTCAATCGGGTTAAAATCAGGGGAATAGGGTGGCAAATAGCGGAGCTTGGCGCCGACCGACTCAATGGCTTCACGCACGCCGACGACCTTGTGGGTGGCCAGATTATCCATGATGACCAAGTCGTTCGGCTGCAAGAGGGGCGTCAATCCTTGCCGCACCCAGGCTAAAAACATCTCACCATCCATGGCGCCTTCAAACAGCCACGGGGCGCAAGCTCCGGCCAGTCGCACGGCAGCAATCAGCGTGCTGGTTTGATAATGCCCGTGTGGAATCTGAGTGACCAGACGTTCGCCCACCAAGGCGCGTCCGCCCAGACGGGTCATTTTGGTGTTGGCCCCGCTTTCATCCACGAACACGAGCTTGCCGGCGGGTTCCCCTGCCAGGCGTTCGTGCCAGTGCGCCCTTTGTTCGGCCACGTCGGGACGCTGCTGCTCGGCGGCGTGCAGCGTTTTTTTTATAGCTCAACCCCAGCCGCCGCAGCCATAAGTCCATCGTTGAAGTTCCAAACGGGCGATCCATTTGTGCCCCAAACTCCGCCAGGGTGGTATCGGGCTTGGCGGCCACCAGCTTTTGCAGCCGGGCTTTTCGCTCTGCCGTCAGGAGCGGCTTGCGTCCGCATAGATGAGTTCGCGGTTTGATCGTGCCTCGCTCCTTGAACTGTTGCCGCACCCGGCATACCGCCGCCACGCAAAAACCGGAAAATTCCGCGATCTCAATGCTGCTTTTGCCTTGTTCGTAGAGCTTCAAGATGCGTTCCCGCATCGCGATAGGGATGGCTTTCATCCCCTCACTCTCGCCTCCTTCCACCAAAATGTAAATCTATATCATTTATGGAAATGCTCTAACGACCGTTTCCGGGTGCAGGTGGCCGACCGTCCCGCGACCACGATCACCTCGCACATTTCCAAGGACGGCCATTATTTCATCCACCCCGACCCAACCCAGTGCCGCAGCCTCACCGTCCGGGAGGCGGCGCGGTTGCAGACTTTTCCGGACAATTATTTTTTCGAGGGGCCGCGCACCGCGCAATACCACCAGGTCGGCAACGCGGTCCCGCCGCTGCTCGCCCACCAGATCGCCGGCATCGTCGTCCGCTTGTTTGACTGATGCCTGACGTCTTCACCAGGGCCAAACGTTCCGACGTCATGTCCCGTACCTGAAGTGCATTTCCGAGTCGTGCGGCTGACAATCGGCCAAGACCCTTCGCACCAGTGACGCGTCTTTGTTTTTCCTGACGTTTGCTTGTGGTGTTTTCAGCCCGGAAAGGCGTCGCCACCACACACCATACTTCGCGAATGGTTTCTTCGGACATTCCCAAACCATCGTCTTCAATTTCCAAACAAAGCTTGCCATCGTCTCCCACCTTAAAACGCACATCCACACGACGGGCAAAAGCATCGTAAGAATTTTTTACCAACTCAATGACTGCCACCAAATCATTCGTAACCAAATCAGCTCCAAGTGCCGCGAAAACACGGGGATGAAAACGAAACGGTATAGGAATACCAACCTCATCTGCTTTGTCCGGCTTCGCGGGTGTGTCGCCCATAGAGTGTCAAGTTAAAGATTTTCGAGCGTCATTCCAATGAATTATTTTGCCATAAACGGCATGACGTTGAGCTTTAAGGCTTAAAGTGGTCAATCCCGATTACATGACACGAACTTTTGCCAAGCGATGAGTGTGCGCTGAAAATTTGCCATCGTCAATCCACGTTGTCCGTGACCGCGAGCCATTGATGTTCCCGCACGCCCACGCCCTAGCCGGGCGCCAGTCCACTGCCGACGGGTGAGGGTTTCGTCGGCACTGGCGGTGATGGTGGTCAGCAGTGCGACAAGGCCGAGCAAGATTAGGCTGAGGACGGGTGCTGGCGAGAGCCGGTTGGCGTCGGTCCGGAGCGTTTTTCCAGCGTCTCAGTGGCAGTGCCAATTACCGTTGGAACAATCCAGATCATAAGAGCCAGTTTCAAAACCTGCCGCTGGTTGATGGCGGCAGGTGAGTTGCCGTCGGTCCACTGATGAAAAAAGGTTTTCCATCTTCAACCACCGGGTTG
>Ga0302197_10005949_pt1 | contig 10273 bp, 7 predicted proteins | sample II_Bog_N2_1_FD_193526 | JGI IMG/M metagenome (GOLD analysis project Ga0302197, IMG submission 193526) | Peat permafrost microbial communities from Stordalen Mire near Abisko, Sweden - II_Bog_N2_1 | ecosystem: Environmental > Terrestrial > Soil > Wetlands > Peat | place: Sweden: Abisko, Stordalen...
AAAACGGCGCCCTTGACACCCAAATCCTCACCATCGGAGATCCCTGCGGTGTTTTTCAAAAAACACCCGGAAAAAGAGCCTTGACAATGCCGACGCTGTCATACACAGCGCTACAAGCTCCAACAGTTATTGGCAATGGACTCGATACCAATTGGAGAGATGCTCTAATGCCTCTCAGCAAGCGCTAACGAAATGCTCTCAGTATGAGATTTGGCAATCTTCAATGAACGATGCACTTCCGACTAATCGACTATCATTCCGAGCGCATTTCGTAAGAATGTATGGGCAGGAAAGCGATCCAGTGGTTCGAGTTCTCCTGGTCGAGACCACCAGAGCGCAATCGATTTATGAGGGATTCGGAACCTGGCCGCAATGCAGGGACTGGATCGCCCAGGTTTCTGAATGCGTAATTTTCGGAGATCAGTTCGCAGCAATTGAGAAGCGGCTTGAAATGAAACGCCTTGCGACGATTCAAGAGGTTCAAGTTTCTTTGGGCCGACTTGAGTCTATAGGATTTTGCCGCGTGGATAGCTAGTGCAGGTTGCCGCAAATAGGGTTATTTACCGATGCTCGCGCATGGGATGAATTCGTGAAAGTGGCTTTCATCAGGGGCTAAATAGGCTGCGGAAAATGGCCTGGACTTGATCCGAACTCCCGAAAGGCATCCCTCAGCGCCTAAAGGAACGCTGATCCTGCGACACTTACGGCACGTCTGAAGTTGTGCCCCTTTTTCAGAACATAAATGACGCACCGTGGCCTTTTTTTGCACTGGCGCTCATAATCGATTGTGCCCCGACTCGGGTACCGCTGCCGATGATTCGGGCGATGGGCGGAATTGCCCTGACAGAAGACTCCGACTGCCGCAACTTGAGAGCGGAAACCGCGTCTAATCCAGTGAGGAGCGAATCTTCGCACGCGTAAACTAGACTGAAGCGGCGTTCAAGGTGCGGGTTGAGTCATTCTATTTCTTATCTCGCGGGCAGTGAGGTCCCTCGGGGCCTCGGTGCAGTATCTGTGCCTGGGCGCGGCAGCAATGCCGTTGCCCGCGGCAAGATCGATGAGCTGGTCTTTGCGCATCTTGCGAAGGCGGGAGCGGAGCCCAGCGGTTTCTCTTCTGACGATGTCTTTCTCCGTCGAGCCTACCTTGACGCTATTGGCACATTACCGACGGCTCAGGAAGCGGTAACATTTCTGGCCAGCACTGACCCGAAGCGGCGGACGGTCCTGGTTGACCAGCTTCTTCAACGCGATGAATTTCCCGTCTACTGTGCGATGAAATGGAGCGATCTGCTCCGCATCAAGGCCGAATTCCCCATCAATCTCTGGCCAACCGCCGCGCAGGAATATTACCATTGGCTACGCGAGTCACTGGAGAAGAACAAACCCTACGACCAGTTTGTGCGCGAGCTGCTGACCTCCAGCGGGAGCAACTTCCGCGTCGGCCCAGTGAACTTTTATCGCGCGCTGCAAAACCGGGAGCCGCAGTCTGTGGCGCAGGCGGTGGCGCTGACTTTCATGGGCGTTCGCACGGAGAAGTGGACAGCGGCGCGGCGCGCCGAGATGGCGGCGTTTTTCTCGCAGGTTGGATACAAGCCGACGGGAGAATGGAAAGAGGAGATTGTTTTCTACGATCGGAGCAAATCCTCGTCCTCAACTGAAGCGGTCTTTCCGGACGGAACCAGAACTCGCCTCGAGGCCGGACGCGATCCGCGCGTGGAATTTGCCGACTGGCTGATCAGCCCGCGGAATCCGTACTTTGCACGTAATATCGTCAATCGGGTATGGGCGTGGATTTACGGCCGAGGGATCATCGACGAGCCGGACGATATTCGTCCCGACAATCCGCCGCTCTATCCCGATCTTCTTGGCCTTCTGGAGGCGGAACTGGTCGCCTCGGGCTACGATCTCAAGCACATCTACCGGCTGATCCTGAATTCCAGCACTTATCAGCTCAGTTCCATTCCGCGCAGCACAAAGCCGGAAGCGGCAAGAAACTTCGCGAGCTACCCAGTGCGCCGCCTCGACGCCGAGGTGCTGATCGATGCGCTCAGCCAGATCACGGGGACGAGCGAGCAATATTCCAGCGCCGTGCCGGAGCCCTATACGATCATGCCCAATGGCGAGCGAGCCATCGCGCTGCCCGACGGCAGCATCTCCAGTTCCTTTCTCGAACTCTTCGGCCGATCGCCGCGTAACACCGGGATGGAGTCGGAGCGCAACAACCGTCCCACCGCCGCACAACGCCTTCATCTGTTGAACTCCAGCCAGATCGAACGGAGAATCGAACAGGGTCCGGGGTTGCAGGAGATCTTTCGCAAATCGGATCCGCGCGCCGTGTTGACCGGCCTGTACCTGACCATTCTCTCCCGGTATCCGACGGAAGAGGAGGTGAAGATCGCCGCCACGTACACTCAATCCAGTGGTCTCGACCGCCGCAAGGCCGCAATCGATGTGGCATGGGCGTTGATCAACAGCACCGAATTTCTTTATCGCCACTAATGGGCGGTTTTTTGTACCCAGGAGATAAGTCCCATGCGTAACGACGACCAGAACGGAATCCCGAAGCTGCCGCTGTTTGCCGATCTATCGCGGCGGGACCTGTTGCGCCTGGGAGCGATGGGAGGCGCCGGAATGGCGCTGGGCAATCTGTGGTTTTTGCCCGCGTTTGCCGCGCAGCCCAATCCGGCGGCCAAGGCCAAAGCGGTGATTCAGATCTGGATGTGGGGCGGCCCATCGCATCTAGATACATTCGATCCCAAGCCGGAAGCAGGAAGCGATTATTCAGGCCCGCTAGACCATCCCATCGAGACCAACGTCAGCGGCATACGCATCTGCGAGCTGATGCCCAATCTGGCCAAATGCGCCGAGAAGTATTCGATCATTCGCGGCATGACGCACGGAGTGAATAGCCACGAGACTGCTTCCTATGAAGTGCAGACAGGCCGCGCGTCGGGCGGCAAGGACGTCTTTCCCTGTGTGGGTGCTGTGGCATCTTACTTCAAAGGAGTCAATGCCGGTTACAAGGGCTTGATTCCGCCCTACATTGTGCTTACCGAACCGCAGGGGCGCTTCTCGGAAGAGGGGTTTCTCGGTTTGCGTTACAAGCCCTTTGCCACGGGAGGCGACCCGGCGCAGAATCGCTTTGCGGTCGAGGGGGTGGTGCTGCAGGGTATCTCTGACCAGCGCCAGCAGAGCCGCCGCCAGTTGCTGCACGATCTGAATACGTTCGATAAGTCCCTGCGCGACGATCCCCGCATAACTCCCTGGAAGGAGAGCGAACAGCAGGCCTATGATCTGATCCTTGGCGACGGCGGCAAGGTCTTCGATCTCTCCCAGGAAAAGGACGAAATGCGCGACCGCTACGGAAGGAACACCTTTGGTCAGTCGTGCCTCGCAGCTCGACGGCTGGTAGAGCGCGGCGTTCCCTATATCACGGTCAACTATCAGGGCGGATGGGATACGCATAAGGAGAACTTCCAGACGATGCGCCGCCGCGTTCCAGAGATGGACAAGGCGATGGCGGCCCTGCTGCTGGACCTCTCCGAGCGGGGTCTTCTGGACAGCACGATTGTGTGGTGGAGCGGCGAGTTCGGCCGTACGCCGAAGGTGCAGTGGGAGGCTCCGTGGAACGGGGGCCGAGGTCACTGGGGACAGGTCTTCTCGGCGGTAGTTGCCGGCGGAGGGTTTGCCGGAGGGCAGGTAATCGGCTCCTCGGATGCGCGCGGCGAAGAGGTGAAGGACCGTCCTGTCTATCCGACGGACCTGATTTCAAGCATTTATACGCAACTGGGAATCGATCTTCACGCCAGCCTGCCGCATCCTCTTGGCCAATCCGTCTTTGTCGCTCCGAGTAAGGAAGAGAACGTGAGAACCGCTGGAATGCTGCGCGAGATCATGGGAGTGCGCGCATGATCTGGCGTGCGCGCGGATCTCTGCTTCTGCTGATTCTGGGAGTTGCAGCGGCCGGCGGACAGCAGAACTCGCCTCGCGCCGCATTTGCCTATCCCGCTGGAGGCAAGCTCGGGAGCACCTTTGAAGTCACCGTCGGCGGCCAGTTTCTGGATGGAGCAAAGCAGGCTTTCTTCGCTGGAGATGGCGTGAGGGCCGAGATAGCCGGGTTTTCCAAGCCTCATTCGCAGAAGGAACTGGACGATCTTCGCGCTCAGTTGAAAGAGCTGGAGCAAAGCCATTCCAACGCTCCCGCAAAGCCCATCCAAAGCTCTCAACCGGCGCAGACCCCGGCCGGAGTTGCAGTGAACAAGCCGGAATTCACGGTCACTCCAGCCAGCGCAGCTTCCTCTCCAAGCAAGGATGGACAGACGGCAGCGACGCTCGCGCAGCCCCGCGTCGCTACGCCGTGGACGCCTGAGGATAAGAAGCTCGCTGCCGATCTACACAAACAGATTGACGCAACGATGCGCATGAGAGCGGCGCCGGCTCTCTCGCAGTCGGTTCTGTTGCGCGTAACGGTGGACACACACGCAGCCCCTGGCAACCATGAATTGCGCCTGCTGACCAACCAGGGACTAACCAATCCGCTCAACTTTCTTGTTGATCGGCTTCCTGAGGCCACGCGCCCCTTCCAGCTTGTACCGCTTTCGCTGGCAGCGGGCGGCGGTTTGCCGCTCTCCGCACAGGCGCACGTTGAAGCCTCTGAAGCTCCATTAGAGATCGCCTTGCCAACGATTGTGAATGGACAGATGATGCCGGGAAGCATGGACCGCTATCGCTTTCATGCGGAGAAAGGGCAGAAGATCGTCATCCATGCCATGACTCGCGCGCTGATCCCGTATATGTCGGATACGGTGCCGGGATGGTTTCAGGCATCGCTCACGCTTACAGACGCGAAGGGCAGGGAACTGGTTTCGGCCGACCATTTCCGCTTCAATCAGGAGCCGGTAATCGAAGAGGAGATCGCCGAGAAGGGAGACTACATTCTCTCGGTGCGCGACATTTTGAATCGCGGCCGCGAAGACTTTGTTTACCGGATCGCGATAGGCGAGATTCCGTACGTCACCGGCATCTTTCCCATGGGCGGCAAATCCGGCGCTCATACGCGGGTTGAAGCGGCGGGCTGGAACCTGGCGGCAACACAATTCAAGGAAACCGTTAGCGAACCGGGAATGCATACATTTTCCGCCGGAGAGAAGGGCTGGCTTGGCGCAAATCCCGTTACTTTTTCCGTGGACACGCTGCCAGAGACAATCGAGAAGCAGAATTCTTCTGGCGCCGCCAATGCTCGCCGCATCAAACTGCCGCAGATCGTCAACGGGCGCATCGGTCATCCCGGCGATGTGCAGTTTTTCCGTATCGAGGCTAGAGCAGGGGAAAAGATGGTGGCCGAGGTCGAAGCGCGCCGCCTGGGATCGCCGCTGGACTCCTCACTCACGCTGACCGACTCCCACGGCAAGCAGCTCGCCTTCAATGACGACTTCGAGGATAAGGGAGAAGCTCTTCTGACCCATCAGGCCGACTCGCGTCTCATCTATCGCTTCCCTGCAAAGGGCGCGTATTATCTGCAACTCGCCGACACCGAACAGAACGGCGGACCCGACTACACTTACCGGCTTCGCATCAGCCATCCGCGTCCGGATTTCGAACTGCGGATCGCTCCTTCCAGCCTCAATCTGCGCCCCGGCAGAACGATTCCAGTTACCGTTCTCCTGATTCGGCGGGATGGATTCGATGGCGCCGTTACGCTACGCATCAAGGATGGACCTCCGGGACTCGTCCTCGGCGGAGGCACGATTCCCGCCGGGACCGATACGGTGCGCGTCACTCTGACCGCTTCGCCGGAGGCAGTCGCTGCGCCTCACAGATTTCTGCTGGAGGGAGAAGCCTCGATTGACGGACTCGCTGTGCGTCATACTGGCGTTCCAGCGGAAGACATGATGCAGGCCTTTTTATGGCGTCGCCTGGTTCCCGTCGAGGAAGCCATGCTCTGCGTCCTGGGCAACGACCACCGCAAGCCGCTCTGGAGCACGATAGAGAACCGCCTGCGCCTTCCGGTTGGCGGAACGGTGCTGCTTCGCCTTGCAATGCCGCCGGGGCAGACGGGAAATCAGATTCAGTTGGTGCTCAGCGATCCTCCGGATGGAATCGGCATTGCGGATGTAAGCCAGGCCGGCGGCTTTCTCGGGGTTCGCTTCAGCGCGGATCGCAAGGTGAAACCGGGATTAGATGGAAATCTAATTGTCGAGGCCACGGCGCTCAAGCCGCCCAGTGCATCAGATCCGCAGCCGAAAAACAAGCGTCCGGTGGCGTTGGGAATTCTTCCGGCCATTCCGTTTGAACTTGTGCAGCCCTAAGAGATCTCTGATTAAGTCCGTTCTGTTATTTACGGCGGGGATCAGGAAAACAGCGATTGCTGATTCTCTTGAACCTCGTCCAGCAAGCCAGGAGCGTTATTGCGCACATTGCCAACCTGCTCGCTGACTTGCCACGAGCGCATTTGTTCTGCCGGGTAGGGGCGGAGCAGATCGAGAGGCGGCGCAGTGGAGGGATCCATCCAGCGGTCGTAGTCCTTTGGCTCGATGATCACCGGCATCCGATCATGGATGGGTTCCGTCAGCGAGTTGGGAACGGTGGTCAGGATGGTGAAGGTTTCAAGCAGAGCGCCCTCTGGCGGCTGCCAAGTCTCCCATAGTCCGGCGAAGGCATACGGTTCACCGGAGGCCAGTGCGAAGGCGAAAGGGCGCTTGGTTTTAGCGCCCAGGCGCCGCCACTCGTAATATGCGTCGGCGGGCACCAGGCTGCGGCGCATCTTGAGCGCCTCTCGGAAGGCAGGCTTCGTTGCGGCTTCCTTAGCGCGGGCGTTGATGGTTGAGATCGCGGACTTCGCGTCCTTTGCCCAGAAAGGCACGAGGCCCCAGCGAAGCAGAGCAGCCTCACGCCTGCCGGAATTGCGATTCGGGCGGACGACTGGCTGGATGCTCTGCGGAGCGGCGTTATAGCTGGGCGCAAACCAGGGCATCTCCTCCAATTCGAGGTCAAACCATTCTGCAAGAACCTCTTGCGTCGATTTTCTGGCAAAGCGCCCACACATGTCTCCCACAGAATAGCCAACCATCTTCCCACATCCGAGAGAATTTTTTGACAAAGTGGCCGTTTTGAGAGAAGCTTAAAGCGAAGAAAAAGCGAATACGAGATCCGCCATGCCCTCCGCTGCAGCTTTACGGATTGAGATCGAACGCACGCTGGAACACCGCTTTCCGGCGGCACTGACGCCTGCCCCGAGGATCGCTCGCGAGGTGGCGCCGACGGGCGTTGCCGCAGTGGATGCGTTGCTGGAGGGCGGATTGCCGGTGGGAGCGATCAGCGAGGTAATCGGGCCGCAGTCGTCGGGGCGAACCAGCCTGACGGTGGAGTTTGTGGCAAAGAGGACTGAGGGGAGCCAAGTCTGCGCCTGGGTGGATGCGGGCGACGCGTTCGATCCGGAATCGGCGGCAGCGTGCGGTGTGAGTTTGAAGCAACTGCTGTGGGTGCGCTGCCGTAGGGAGAGAGAGGTGACGAAGACCAAGCCGTGGACGCGGCTCGATCAGGCGTTGCGCGCGACCGACCTGCTGTTGCAGGCCGGTGGATTTGCGGCAATTGTTCTGGATTTGGGCGATATGGAGGCTGAACACGCAATGCGGATTCCGCTGGCCACCTGGTTCCGGTTTCGACAGGCTGCCGACCGCACGCGATGCAGCCTTGTGGTTCTGGGCAAGACAGCCTATGCGCAGTCAGGCGCTGAAGCCGTGCTGGAATCCATGCCGTTCCAGCCAGAGATTGTTGGCGGCACCGTATGGCGCGGGTGCGCGTTTTGGGTCGGGCGCAAACGGCAACGCTTTATGCAATTCTCTGGGGTACGCAAGCCGCCTGCTTCAACATGGCGTGCAGACGCCGCGTGGGAAACGGGGAGAAGCGCATGAGCGGCGAACTCTATGCTTGCGTTCATGCCGCGGAATTTCCCGCGCAGGCTCTGCTGCGTCTGCGTACGGATATGCAATCGCAACCCGTAGCCGTGCTCGATGGCCCAGCGTCGCAGGAAACCATCTGCTCATTGAATCGTCATGCAGTGCAGCGGGGCGCGGTGCTGGGCATGACAAGGCTGGAAGCTGAAGACATCAGCGGTATGCTGCTTCTACGACGTTCGGCGGAGGTCGAGACTGCTGCGCACGCAGTGTTTCTAGAGTGCGCGGCAATGTTTTCTCCCCGCATCGAAGGAGTCAGCGAAGGAACAGCATGTGGGTTGGCGCTCGATATCGCTGGTACGGAGCGGCTCTTTGGCCCGCTGGAGAAGCTCTCCGCGCGGCTGCGTGATGAGATGGCGACAGCGGGCTTTCGCGTCTCCGTTGCCGTGAGCGCAAACTTTCATGCGGCGCGGATGAAGGCAACAGCTGCGCATGGAATCACGATTATTCCAGACGGTGAGGAAGTGCGATCTCTGGAGAAGCTACCCATTGCCGCACTGAACCTGACGGAAGAGCACAAAGAGACCTTTGCGCTGTGGGGCATTCGCACACTGGGCGAACTGGCGGCGCTGCCCGAGGTGGAGCTGGTGAAACGACTCGGCGCCGCAGCCCGCGATTGGCGCGCGCTGGCTCAGGGCGTGGCGCGGCATACCTTTCAGCCTATCGAGCCGGAGTTTGCGCTGAAGGAGTACTACAATTTTGAAACTCCCGTGGAGCAGATCGACTCACTGCTCTTTATCGGCGCACGCATGATCGACTGCCTGGTGGCGCGCGCGGCTGGGAGAGCTTTATCGCTGGCATCGCTCGCAGCAGAGATGAAGCTTGAGGGTGGACGAATTCATCGCCTGGCGATTCGTCCTGCCGTGCCGTCCGTGGATCGCAAATTCCTGTTGAAGTTGCTGCATCTGGAGATGGGTGCGCATCCACCGCAAGCGGCGGTCGTGTCGCTCACTCTCACCGCGGAAGCAGGGCTGTCAAGCAAAGTGCAGCTTGGGCTCTTTGCGCCGCAGACGCCGGAGCCTTCGCGGCTGGATGTGACGCTGGCGCGCCTCAAGGCAATCGTAGGAGAGGATCGCGTGGGCTCGCCGGTGCTGGAAGATACACACCGCCCAGGCAGCTTCCGCATGGAAGGCTTCGTGGTGGGCGCGAAATCTTCCGCGCTGGAAATCGAACGCTCGCGTATGGCGCTTCGCCGCGTGAGGCCGCCACGCCCGGTTCGGGTTGTACTGCACGCAATGAAGCCGGTGGCTTTCAGCGATGAAGGCAGTCGATTCGAGATTGAGTCTGCGTATGGCCCCTGGAAAACCAGCGGCTGTTGGTGGTCACTGGGTGGCTGGGACACTGAAGAGTGGGACGCATTGGCAGCAAACAATAATGGCGAAAAATTCGGCTGCCTGCTTGTACTGGACCGGCTGCGGAACGAGTGGCGGCTGGAGGCGTTCTATGACTGAGGACGCAGACTACATTGAGTTGCACGCGGCCAGCGCCTTCAGCTTTCTAGCCGGTGCGTCTCAGCCCGAGGCGCTGATCGAACGCGCCGCAGTGCTGGACATGCCTGCGATGGCCCTGACCGACAGAAATGGATTGTACGGCGTGGCGCGGTTTCATACTGCGGCCAAGCGGTGCGGCGTGCAGGCGCACATTGGCGCGGAGATTGCGGTCAACTCATTCGGCAGCAGGCTGACGCCTGCTGCGTGGTTACCGCATCAATACCCTGCCGCGCCTTCGCGCCTGGTGCTGCACTGCGCATCTCAGACCGGCTATCAGAACCTCTGCCAGCTCATCACGCGCTTCAAGATGCGCGAACAAACAAAAGCGGAGGGAGCCGCAACACTCGAAGACCTGGAAGAGTTTTCGGCGGGACTGATCTGTTTGACGGGCGGCGAAGAAGGACCGCTGGCCGCTGCACTCGCACATGGTGGAGAACAAGAAGCGCACACTGTTGCTGATCGATTGTCTTCCATCTATGGGCGCGGCAACCTTTACATTGAATTGCAACGCCACCACGAACGCAGCGAAGAGTGCAGGAATCAAATGCTTCTGGGTTTCGCATCGGAGCTGCATTTGCCGGTTATCGCTACCAACGGTGTGCGTGCTGCGACGGAAAGTGACCGCGAGATTCTTGACGTGCTGACGGCTATCCGCTCTCACACTTCGCTCGGTCAGGCGGGCCGTTTGCTTACGACAAATTCATCGCGCACGTTGCGCTCTGGGCGTGAAATGGCCGCGCTATTCCGCGACATTCCCGAAGCCATTGCCAATACCAGCATCGTGAGCCAGCGGTTGGAGTTCACGCTCAACGATCTCGGCTATGAGTT
>Ga0302197_10005955_pt1 | contig 10266 bp, 7 predicted proteins | sample II_Bog_N2_1_FD_193526 | JGI IMG/M metagenome (GOLD analysis project Ga0302197, IMG submission 193526) | Peat permafrost microbial communities from Stordalen Mire near Abisko, Sweden - II_Bog_N2_1 | ecosystem: Environmental > Terrestrial > Soil > Wetlands > Peat | place: Sweden: Abisko, Stordalen...
TTCTCGGCCACAGGCCAGGCGCGGAGCTTACTGGCGTGAGTTTGTTCGATCACATCCTGGACACGCATCTCAGCGGTGAGAATCTCCGGAGTCTTCCGCATGATCTGAAACACGGTGCGCTGGTTGGGCTCGTTGCGAGTGCTGTGGCTGGGTAAATGAATGCCGTCCTGATGAGCCAATGCCTCGTAGATGGGCTGCTTCTGAAATCGGGAAGAGATGAAGAAGCTGGTCATGTTTGCAATCATCAGCGGCACGATGACAGCGTAGTCCCGCGTCATTTCAAAGATCATCAACACCGATGTCATGGGAGCGCGCACGATGCCCGCGAAGAGCGCGCCCATGCCGACCAGCGCGTAAGCTCCAGGGGTTGCGGTGTATCCCGGCAACAAGCCATGGGCTACGGTTCCGATGGCCCCGCCCAGCATGGCGCCGAGAAATAGACTAGGGCCAAAGATTCCACCAGCGTTTCCAGAGGCATAGCTGACGGTGACGCCAAAGAGCTTGAGGACCACGAGTAGCAGCATCAGCTTGAGCGCCATCGTTCCATTCAGAGCGCTGCCAACGTAGGTATACCCAACGCCCAGGACCTGTGGCACAAACCATCCCATCAGACCAACCGTCACACCGCCCACGACGGGATGCCACCAGCGCGTCCTCGCGGGCAGATGCAGAAAGAACTTGCGCATTCTCAACAAAAGCCGGGTGAAGGCTACGGATAGAAAGCCACCAGCGATACCCAGCAGGGCGTAAATGCCGAGTTCCAGCGGATGTACCAAAGTGTATTGCGGCACTTGAAACAGTGGGTTATTGCCAAGCAGAAGGCGCAAGACCGCCCAGGAGGTGGCAGAGGCAAGCACGACCGAACCAAGAATCGGCGCGTGCATATCGCCCATCACCTCTTCGAGGGAAAACAACACAGCCGCCATCGGCGTATTAAATGCTGCGGCAATGGCGGCGGCGGCTCCCACGGGAATCAGGGCCTTTACCTTTTCCGGGCGCAATCCGAGCCATCGGCCGAGGACCGATCCGATTCCGGCGCCTACCTGGACAGATGGTCCCTCGCGGCCAAGCGGAATCCCGCTCGCCAGCGTGGTCGCCGTGCAGAAGAACTTGCCCAGGACCGTGCGCAGCGAGATGAATCCATCCCGGACGAAGAGCGCGGCCTTGGTCTGTGGCACGCCGCTGCCGCGAGCGTAAGGGAAAAAACGATAGAGGAGGAAACCCATGGCCAGCGATCCCGCCACTGGCACCAAAACACGCCTCCACGCGGCGCTGCCCACGGGATATAAGCGCATTCCCAACCGCTCCGTGACCACGATAAACCCGACAACGGCGAGCCCGGTGAGCGCTCCAATCAATAGCGAGAGAAGAAGAAATACCTGCTCCTCGCGCTGTTGCAGATGAGCAATCAAACGCGCCCTGAGGGCCGTGATCCAACTCATTTTTGTCAGGTTCTCAGCGGTGGGAGAAGGGGACATAAGTGTAGTTTACGCGAACCGCATTGCAGGCCCCAGAGAACAACGCTAGGCATCATCGACGGTGCGACTGCCGATTCATTTTGTACTTTCTTCCAAGATCAGAGCCTGCATTGGCCTTCCAGAGCTGGCGTCCCCGGCACCAGATCCGCAATCTTATAGCTTCTTTCTGAGGTATTCAAAGACAACATACCTATCGCAACCGTGACTCACGCAAGATCCTGTGTGATGTCAGCAAGCAAGAGGCCAGCAAGGTGGTAGCGAGCTTTGGTGCGGAACTGGCCGCCGAGCACAACGCCAGCCTGATCCTGCAGCAGGTTATCCCGCCCCAGGAGCACGCCGAGGTCCTCGCTGACCGGACTATCCACCAGATTGAGTCCGAGCTGTCCACCCTGGTTCCAGCCCAGTTGCAATGCAAGGTCAGCGTACAAACAAGTGTGACGCTCGGCGATCCGACAGAGGAACTGCTCTACCAGAGCAGAGCCCAGCAGGCTAACCTCATCGTGCTGGGCGCTCATGGCGCGTCCCACTTTGCCGCCATCACCCGCGCCGGTACGGTATACAAGGTGCTGGCTTACGCGCATTGCCCGGTGATCACGATGTCGCCCATTGTGCTGGCCGAGTGCGGCGCTAAGGTGGAGAAGCCCCGTCCGTCCGAAGTCAACTACATGGCCGGCGTGTTTTAGGAACTTGAATGTCAAGCGATCTCCGGAATGGAGGTTGTTGTTCAACGGAAGCACCATGGCAGTCGCCTGACTTGGCGAGTAGGTAGCTTAGATGAGAACGAATTCAAATATGGCGGCCCCTCCAGGACGAACGTCGCTTTGGTTCCAAATTGGAAGATTTCTGTTTTTTGTCGCCTTGGCAGCTGCCTTTTGTCTCCTTGCTCAAAGTATGGTGCATCACCGCTTCCATCGAGGCGGCTGGTACAACCAGAACCAAACCCTCAGACCATAGCAGGCACTGCAAGAGTCTTGGTCGCGGCTCCAAATGATGTCAGGCTGCGCATTCCTCGACGTGAATAATCCATGCGAAAGGAGGGGTCAGCGCATTGGGGGCAAGTCTCTACAGCATGGAGATTCCAAGAGACTGCATTGTGAAATACGAGACAGCACTCAAGACAGATCAATCCCTGTAGATTGTCCACGGAACGGCTGCAGAGGTGGCAAAGGCAAAGGACATCATCGAAACTGCCCATCCTGCAGAAGTGGAACTGCACTCAGTTGAACCGGTAGCAGCGGTTTAGTCTTCCAGGTAGCTGCAAGAGCAACTCGGTATTGTTGAAGCGTCCCTACTGGAATGTGTCTTGTCAGAATCGAGCCCATAGCCTTCAATCCGGTTTAGCGTCGAACACCGAGTTCGACCAACTGTCCCACAACATTGGAAGAGTTAGGGAAGGCGGTTATCGTAGACCTTCCACCGCAGGAGGAACATGCTGCACAATCTGAAACAACTGATGGGGTCTTCCGTGATTGCGGCAGACGGCGAAATGGGAAGGGTCCGGAATTTTCTTTTCGACGACACTTCATGGACGATTCGTTATTTGGTGGTTGACGTGGGAACCTGGCATCAACGCCGAGATGTGGTTCTTCCAATCACTACTATCGAACAGCCCGATTGGGCCAAGAGGATCTTCCATGTCCACTTGACGAGAGCGCAACTGCGCGAGAGCCCTGATGTTGATACTGAAAAGCCTGTTTCTCGCCAGCAGGAAATTGCGATGGAGGAATACTGGGGGAAGATGGCCTATTGGGTGTCCACCCACTTGGAAGGGGGGGCCTTAATTCCGACCGGAAGGAAATACCCCGTTCGCACCAAGGAAGACCCGGATCTTCGCAGCGCGTGGAACTTACCCGGTTACGAGGTTTGGGCCACGGACGGAGAGATTGGACGCCTGGAAAGCCTCATATTGGACGAGGCTACCTGGCATCTCGGCTATTTGGACGTCAAGGCTGGGGATTGGCTCCTTTGCCGCTCCGTGCTGATTCCTACTCGCTGGATAGAATCCGTGTCCTGGGCCGATTGCCGGATAAATCTGCATCACTGCAGAGACGGGATTTAAGGTAGATTCGTAGGGCCAGATGCAGGGCATGATCGGCGTGGAGGTGCGGAACTTGGAGGGCTCCCACAAGGTTTGCCAGCGGCTGCTCTTTTCTCCCATTCACAGACGCGCGCGCAAGGCTCTCTGTGGTCAGCATACCGAAAAAGAACTCCTTGTCCGCCACGGGCCAGATGCGGAATCGAACGGAGCGAGTCTGTTCAACGGCATCCTTAACGCGCATTTGCGCGAAGAGTATCTGCTGAGAGTGCCGCATGATCTGGGCGACTGTGCGCCGGCTGCTTTCGTTATGAGTGCTGTAACTGGTCAATGAATGCCACCCTGATGGGCCAATGCCTCGTAGATAGGCTGCTTCTGAAATCGCGAAGAGATGAAGAAGCTGGTCAGATTTGCAATCATCAGCGGCACGATGACAGTGAAGTCCCGCGTCATTTCAAAGATCATCAACACCGATGTCATGGGAGCGCACGATGCCCGCGAAGAGCGCTCCCATACCGACCAGCGCGTAAGCGCGAGAGGTTGCGGTGCATCCCGGCAACAAGCCATGGGCGACGGCGCCGATGGCCCCGCCCAGCATTGCGCCGAGGAATAGACTCGGGCCGAAGATTCCATCGCAAAGGGTATTGCTGCAACTTGCGGAGATCCGGCCACTTGCATGGATTTCGCATAAGCGCAGGAACAACCGGAATGAACTCGCAGATGAAAAAGTTAACAACTAAATGATTAGTTCAACGTCTGATACAGCAGGGATGGTCGACGAGCGGGTTTCCCAGGATTTTCATTTTCAATGCCTCCAAAGAGATCCATTACGCTAACCCAGGCTGAGCTCCGGCTCATGAAGGTCCTGTGGGATCGGGGAGAATCGACGGTCGCCGACATGGTGGCTGCGACTTCGGCCGAAGCGCCACTGGCTTATACGTCCGTCCTCACGACAATCCGGATACTCGAGACAAAAGGCTACGTGTGCCACCGACAGGAGAGTAGAGCTTTCCTATACAGCGCCTGCGTCGGGGAGCTCGAGGCGAGCCGATCGGAGGTCCGGCATGTGCTGCAAAGATTTTTCGGCAACTCCCGGGAACAGCTTCTTCTCTCGCTGCTGGGTGAGGATGAGCTCCGCCCCGAAGAGTTGAAGCGCCTGAAAGATGCGATTGCGCGTTTACCGGACGAGACTGCGGAGGAGGACTGAATGGACCAGACCCTTCATGCCATCTCACTCCTATCCGCGTCGGCTGTAAGCGCCCTGTTTTCGGCGATATGGGAAGGAACAGTTCTGGCTGGCTGTGTGGTTCTTTGCCTGCGCTTGCTCCCCGGCTTAAGCGCAGCTGCCCGATCAGTTGTTTGGATGAATGTCTTTCTGCTGCTTGTGTTGCTCCAAGTCCTTCCTTTTTGGGGAGAGCAAGGGCTCACCGGGAACGCAGTCTATCATTCTCTTTTCCAACTGGACGTCCTCTGGAGTGTTGTCATTGCTGGCGTCTGGGCAATGCTCTCTCTTTGCAGAGGGGCGCAACTGATTTTGAGCGCCATTCGCTTACGCGGGTTGGCGACACGGGCAGTTCCTGTCCATCCTGACGCGGCCTTACGAGCACTGCTCCAGGACCGGTCTGGGGGTGGGAAGGCTGATCGCCCTGTAGAGCTTTGCACTTCAACGGAGGTCGAGCGTCCCAGCGTGTTTGGTTTCCTTCACCCGCGAATTCTCATTCCTCCTGCCTTGTTGGAGCGGCTCACATCTCCAGAGCTACAGCAGGTGGTCTTGCACGAGATGGAGCATCTGCGCCGCCGCGACGACTGGACCAACCTCTTGCAGAAGATGGGCCTTGTGCTCTTCCCGCTGAACCCGGTGCTGCTATGGGTGGAGCGCCGGCTCTGCGCTGAGCGCGAGCTTGCCTGCGACGACAGGGTGCTGCGCTCCAGTTGCGGGCGAAAGGCTTATGCCCTTTGTTTGACCCGCCTGGCTGAGTACTCAATGCTTTGCCGAAGCCTTTCGCTGGTACTGGGAGCCTGGGAGCGGCAGTCGGAATTGGTGCGACGCATTCACCGGATTCTGCGAAGGCCCAGTGAGTCCATGAGCAGGAGGCAAGCGATGGTTTTGACGGGCAGCCTGATCCTGGGCGTGCTGGCTGGCGCGATCATTCTGGCTCGCAGCCCGCAGTTGCTGAGCTTCGCCCCGCTCGCGCAATCAACGGTGCAGGCTCGCTCCATGCCGGCTGCAGACTTTCGCGACGCAAACCTTCGCGAACTTGGAGGTTCCGCGACGCTCGTCAAGGCGGTCATGCCAGAGGAAAGGTTTCGGGCTCCACATACCTCCAAACACGCGCCAGTCACCGCTCCGAAGCGGAACTTGAGGCAGTATCATGCCCTGCCCCACCAGCCTGAGTGGGTTGTGTTGACTGAGTGGGGAGATAATGAGCCGCCTCCGCACCTGGTGATCGCCGTCGTCCAAGAGAATCGGTCTTCATACGCCGCCGTTGCGATAGCGAACGGCTGGCTGATCGTTCAAATCTAACCGCAACTTCAACCATGAGAGGAATTTCGATGCCCCAAGAAACTAATCAATTAGTAGCAGCAGCCAAAAGGATTGCCGTCCCCGCAGCGGTCGTGGGAGCCTTCGCACTGGGCGCGGCACTCTTCGTCGGCCACGGCGGTGTTCACGCCGCGTCGGCGATCGACGAAAACAGCGTAGCGGCGCTCACCTCGCTCGATCAGGCCATGGAGGCGGTTGCCGCGCGGGTGACCCCGGCCGTCGTCAACATCGCCGTTACCTCGCGGGGTTCAGGCGAAGTTGCAGCCTCCGACGGGCAGATGCAGGGCCTTCCGCCAGGCCTGCAACAGTTCTTCGGGCCGATGCAGCAGCAACCTGCGCAACCACAGATCGAGCATGGTGTGGGCAGCGGCATTATTATCTCGCCAGACGGGTACATTGTCACCAATGATCATGTGGTGGATGGCGCCACCCAGATCAAGGTGACGTTGAACGACCGCCGGATTCTGAAAGCGAAGCTGATCGGCGTTGACAAACTGACCGACCTCGCCGTACTCAAAGTGGATGCGACCGGCCTTCCCAGCATTGCCTGGGGGGACTCCACAAAGCTTCAGCCGGGCCAGACCGTGCTTGCATTCGGCAGCCCGTTCGGCTACTTTCAGTTTTCGGTGACGCGGGGAATCGTCAGCGCGATCAACCGGCCGAATCCTTACTCGGATGACCCACGCAAGCCGGGCAACTACATCCAGACTGACGCTGCCATTAACCCGGGCAACTCCGGCGGAGCACTGGTCAACGCCCACGGTGAATTGGTTGGCATCAACACTTTCATCATTTCGAACAGCGGTTCGTTCGCAGGCGCGGGCTTCGCGATTCCGTCACAGATTGTGCGCGCCACGGCTGAGCAGTTGATCCAGCACGGCAAGGTCAACCATGGCTACCTCGGCATCAGTATGAACGACGTGACTCCCGACAACGCTCATTTCTTCAATCTGCAGGATGCGACTGGGGCAATCGTTGCCCAGGTCACGCCGGATTCCCCGGCCAGTCGCGGTGGTGTGCAAACCGGCGACGTGATCTCGAAGATCAACGGAGAGAAGGTACTGAACGGAAGCGCCTTGCAAGTTGCGGTAAGCGAAATGACTCCCGGAACAAAGATTGCGCTGGGCGTGATCCGGGATGGCAAGCCGGTGTCGTTAACCCTTACTGTCGGTCAATTCCACGGCAATACCGAAGTGGCGAGCAACGATGGCCAGGACGGTGCGCAAAACGGCAAACTTGGGCTTGCGGTCAGCGATCTAACACCGGATACCCGGCAGCAGATTAATGTGCCTGACGAGGTCCACGGCGTCGTCGTCCAGAGCGTTCGTCCGGCTAGCCCAGCCGACGAAGCAGGCATCCAAGCGGGTGATGTCATTGTTGAAGTCAACCGCAAGCCCGCGCAGTCCGCCACCCAATTCGTGGGCGAGGTGCACCAAAACAAGGAGGGAAACGATCTTCTACTCCTGGTCTGGTCGAAGGGCAACGCAAGCTATCGAACGATTCATCCCGATCAGGACGAACCAAAAGGCTAGATCTCTGATCGCCTGATCCTGTACGACAATGGGTCTCCCATGTCTCGATTTCGAGATCTGGGAGACCCCCGAATCTGCACACACGAAACTTCGCGCTCAGAGACCAGGTTGTGCAAAGATGAGGCAGTCGTCGATCGATACTGAGGCCTCGCCGATCTCGCGGCATTTAATGCAAAGCCTGCAATTGCAATTCGGCCTTTGCATCAATTTCCGAGACTAAACATGTAGCCCGGGCCATCCTCCGCATTCAAGGTGACCGGGTACCCAGTGCTCTTCCGGCCAGTTTCAGAACCACCAGGTTCCAAAGGCGCCCAACACCACCACCACGAACAGCGCTATCTCAATGTTCCGCGCCCGCCGCGCGCGGGCTGCGTCGTACTTTGCTGCATCCAGTTAGGTCATGGTTGGGGATTTACTCTTTTCGCTGTCCCTGGCGCAGCCCTGCTCCGCAGTGTGCGCTCGTTCTCTCTAATCGACGCCACATACACGCAGAGAGTTCCTTGGCTCCCGCATCACCATCGGAGCGCGCCTCCTCTTTACTTGTACACGACGGCAGAATGCCGCCAGCAGAAACAATGGTCTGTTCCGTTGTGCTCATTTCTGGCAGATATCTAACAGCCGGGTAAATGGCCCGTCTTGATGCAGCCGTGCTTCGTAAGGAAGAAACTCGCGAAGTGTTTTCATAGCCCCTGATGCAGCCTGCACACCCTTCGAAGTGAATGGCCGTTAGGCCATTCTTGAGCACAATTGCACAGCGTCCGCATCTGCGAAAGTTGATGCTTTTTGCGAGAGCCAGTCTGAGATGCCTGGATGACCTGCCGATCTCATAGCGGTCGGTTCGCATGGGCAAAGGAGCATCCTCGATTTCTTGCTAGGCAGCGTGGCGGAGTCGGCCGCTCGTCGAGCGGGATGCTCCGTGCCGATCGTTTGCCCACCGGTCAGCAACTGAAAAACGTGCTGGCGCAAGCGCGCAAGATGCATGAGCAATATGGGCCAGATATGCGGGTGCGAAGATGAAATTCTGATTTCGCACCTGACTCGGATCTTCGAAGATAACGAAAATATTCCGGGCCGACGCAGACGATGAATTCGACCCCCATTGCCCGCCTGCTGTTGAGTTTGCGCGAATGCGCCTTTGCCGCCAGTCAGGCCAGAACGGATGCGAGGTGCGACGGGGGCCCTCAATATAGCGATTGATCTAAATTGGAGCGAAGATGACGGAAGCCAGTACGTCACTCATTGTAAGCAAGGCATGGAAGGCCCTTGAGGCCCATGCTGCGACGAACCGCACCCTCCATCTCAAAGATCTCTTTGCTCAGGATCCAACACGAGGGGAACGCCTAAAGGTTGAGGCGGCGGGCATCTACCTCGATTATTCCAAAAACCGAATTACCGACGAGACAGTGACGTTGCTCTTGCAACTTGCCCGGGAGTCTAATTTGCGTTCGCGCATCGACGCAATGTTTCGAGGAGAAGAGATCAACGTCACCGAGAAGCGAGCGGTTCTGCATGTGGCATTGCGTGCTCCTAAAGGGGAGGAGATCTTCGCCGAAGGAGTGGATGTTGTCCCATTGGTGCATGCGGTACTGGACAAAATGGCCGTGTTCTCCAACAGTGTGCGCAGCGGCGAGTGGAAGGGCTATACCGGAAAGCCGATCCGCAACGTCATCAACATCGGCATTGGCGGCTCTGATCTTGGCCCAGTCATGGCGTACGAAGCTCTTCGCCATTATTCCCAACGCGATCTGACTTTCCGTTTCGTTTCCAACGTTGACGGCACAGACATCGCCGAGGCGACGCGCGACCTGGATGCCCAGGAGACGCTGTTCATCATTTCATCGAAGACCTTTACAACTCTTGAGACGATGACCAACGCGCACACGGCGCGGGTCTGGGCGCTTGAGACACTAAAGCATTCCGCAGCCGTCGCCAGGCATTTCGTTGCTGTCTCAACCAATAACGAAGGGGTCGAGAAATTCGGCATCGATAGGGTTAACATGTTCGGGTTCTGGGACTGGGTGGGCGGACGCTACTCGATGGACTCGGCGATTGGGCTCTCCACCATGATTGCGATCGGTCCGGAGAGGTTCAGCGAACTGCTGGGCGGGTTCCACGAGATGGATGTTCATTTTCGCACTGCTCCCTTTGAGCGCAATCTTCCCGTTCTCCTTGGTCTCCTTGCAATCTACAACAACAACTTTCTTGGCGCTCAAAGCGTCGCAGTTCTGCCCTATGAGCAGTATCTGAAGCGCTTCCCAGCCTATCTGCAGCAGTTGACGATGGAAAGCAACGGCAAGCACATAACACTCAATGGGAAGGAAGTCGAATATCAGACCGGGCCGATCTATTGGGGAGAGGCAGGCACAAACGGCCAACACTCCTTTTATCAACTGATCCATCAGGGAACCAGGCTCATTCCCTGCGACTTCATTGCGTTCTGTGAGCCGCTGAACCCCATCGGCCGGCATCAAGACATCCTCGTGGCCAACGTCCTCGCACAGTCTGAAGCACTGGCTTTCGGCAAGACCACGCAGGAAGTCGAGGCGGACGGCACGCCCTCGTGGCTTGCGCCTCATTGCACCTTCGAAGGCAATCGTCCGTCCAACACGATCCTGCTGGAGCGGTTGACTCCGGCAGCGCTGGGAAAACTTGTTGCACTCTACGAGCACAGCGCCTTTA
>Ga0302197_10005973_pt1 | contig 10252 bp, 8 predicted proteins | sample II_Bog_N2_1_FD_193526 | JGI IMG/M metagenome (GOLD analysis project Ga0302197, IMG submission 193526) | Peat permafrost microbial communities from Stordalen Mire near Abisko, Sweden - II_Bog_N2_1 | ecosystem: Environmental > Terrestrial > Soil > Wetlands > Peat | place: Sweden: Abisko, Stordalen...
TGAAAGTGGTCAACGAAGTTTCCGAAAAGGAAATTGACGCGCTCGTGAAAACTTACGAGGACATTTATGAAATTTCCGCCGATTTGAAAAAAGGCGGCAAGCGCGCCAAGTCCGTCCGCGAAGCCGCGCGCATCGAACTCGGTTTGCGCGCGTTTCTCGAAGCCGGAAATTTCAAAGGTTTCACCACGACGTTTGAAGATTTGCATGGCCTCGTGCAGTTGCCCGGTCTTGCGCCGCAGCGCCTGATGGCCGAAGGCTATGGTTTCGCCGGCGAAGGCGATTGGAAAACTGCCGCGCTCGTTCGCGCGATGAAAGTCATGGCGAGCGGACTCAAAGGCGGCACGTCGTTCATGGAAGATTACACCTACCATCTCGCTCCCGGCAACAAGGTCGTGCTCGGCGCGCACATGCTGGAGATTTGTCCGAGCATCGCGGATGGCAAGGCGTCGTTGCAAGTGCATCCGCTGGGCATCGGCGGCAAGGCCGATCCGGCGCGCCTTGTTTTCAACACGCCTGCCGGCCCGGCGCTGAACGCGGCGTTGATGGATTTTGGCAACCGCTTCCGCTTGCTCATCAATGAAGTGGATGTCGTTAAACCGGAACAGCCGATGCCGAAATTGCCCGTGGCGCAGGCGGTGTGGAAATGTCGGCCGAATTTCGAGGACGCCTGCGGCGCGTGGATTTACGCCGGCGGCGCGCATCACACCGGCTTCAGCCAGGCGGTCACCACGGAAATGATCGAGGACTTCGCGGCGATTGCCGGACTCGAAACGGTTGTGATTGATGCGGACACGAAACTGCGCCAGTTCAAACAGGAACTCGTCTGGAATGACTGCGCCTACGGCCTCAAGAGCGGCTGGGTTGCCTAAATGAAATAGATAACTCGATGAAAGCTCAATACACCATCGGCTTGGATTACGGCACGAACTCGGTTCGAGCCCTGATTGTCAACATCGCCAACGGCGCGGAGATCGCCGCCGCCGTCTGGACTTACGCGCACGGCACGCAAGGTGTCATCCTTGCGCGCGATCCGAATCTGGCGCGGCAGCACCCGGCGGATTACATCAATGGCGCGGAAATCACCATCAAGCAGGCACTCGCCACGGCGAAGAAATCCGTGAAAGGTTTCAGTGCCGACCAAGTCATCGGCATCGGCGTGGACACGACCGGCAGCACGCCGCTTCCGGTTGACGCGACCGGTCAGCCGCTCGCGTTCCAGAAAAGATTTGCGAACAATCCCGCCGCGATGGCGTGGCTGTGGAAAGACCACACCGGCGTCAACGAAGCCGGCGAAATCACCGCGCTCGCCAAAAAAATGCGCCCGCAATATCTCGCCAAGTGCGGCGGCGTTTATTCGAGCGAATGGTTTTGGAGCAAGATTCTGAAATGCCTGCGGACTGCGCCGGAAGTCTTTGATGCGGCGCATTCATGGATTGAACTGGCGGATTTTGTCCCCGCTGAACTGACCGGCACGCTCGCGCCGGATAAATTCATCGCGGGTGTCTGCGCCGCCGGTCACAAGGCGATGTGGAATGCGAAGTGGCACGGCTATCCCGACGCGCCATTTCTTTCCAAATTAAATCCGAAGCTCGCGGAATTGCGTTCGCGTCTGACGCCGCGCGTTTTTTCGATTGATAAATCGGTCGGCGGACTCACCGCCGCATGGTCGAAGAAAACTGGTTTGACGGCTAGAATTCCTGTCGCGGTCGGTGCATTCGACGCGCATCTCGGCGCGGTCGGTTCGGGTGTGGCGCCGGGAACGCTGGTGAAAATCATTGGCACGAGCACCTGCGACATCGCGATTGCGCCGAACACAAAAAAACTGGCCGATGTGCCGGGACTTTGCGGCATCGTGGACGGAAGCGTGTTGCCGGGAAATTTCGGACTCGAAGCCGGCCAATCCGCCGTGGGCGATTTGTTCAACTGGCTGGTGAATTACATCGAACCGGGCGGGGAAAAAGTTTTGTCGCACCGTGATCTGGACGAGGCGGCGCTGAAATTGCAGCCGGGCGAATCCGGACTGGTCGCGCTGGATTGGAACAATGGCAATCGCACGATTCTCGTGGATCAAAAACTCACCGGTCTGCTCGTCGGCCAGACGCTTTACACGACGCCGGCGGAAATTTACCGCGCTCTCGTCGAGGCTACGGCGTTTGGCGCACTGACCATCATCAACAGGTTTGAGGAATACGGCGTGAAGATTTCGTCGGTAGTGAACTGCGGCGGCATCGCGGACAAGAGCGCACTGACGATGCAGATTTACGCAGACGTGACGGGTCGGCCGATGAAGGTGTCGCGCTCTGCGCAAACCTGCGCGCTGGGTTCGGCCATCGCAGCGGCGGTCGTGGCGGGTGCGCATAAAGATTACGCGACGGCGCAAAAGAAAATGACTGGATTGAAGCCGAAAATTTACCAGCCCGACCCGAAGGCGCACGCAGTCTATCGTCAGTTGTATTCGGTTTACAAAAAGTTGCACGACGCGTTCGGCACTCGCGAGTGGAATGGGAATTTGCATGACGTGATGAAGCAACTGATTGACATTCGCAGCCGCGCGCGGGAATAATCACTGACAATTTCAGATGCTAGATAATCTAAAAAAACAAGTCTGCGAGGCAAATTTGAAACTGGTCGCCGAAGGTCTGGTTATTCAGACATGGGGCAACGCCAGCGGTATTGATCGCGCACGTGGCTTGGTTGTGATCAAACCGAGCGGTGTGCCTTACGACCGAATGAAACCGAAGCACATGGTGGTTGTTTCGCTGGCGGATGGAAAAGTTGTTGATGGAAACTTGAAACCAAGTTCGGACACGGCGACGCATTTGGAATTATACCGGAAGTTCAAGGAAATCGGCGGCGTTGTTCATACACACAGTCTTTACGCGACGGCGTGGGCACAGGCGTGTTCGGGGATTCCGTCTTTTGGCACGACACAGGCGGATTACTGGTATGGCGATGTGCCTTGCACGCGCAAGCTCAAGCCGAAGGAAATCGAAAACGATTATGAGTTGAACACCGGTCGCATCATCTTAGAAACGTTTAGAAAAATGAATCCGCTGGAGCATCCCGCTGTGCTGGTGGCAAGCCACGGGCCGTTCGCGTGGGGAAAAGACGCGGACGAAGCGGTTCACAACGCGAGTGTTCTGGAGTTTGTCGCACGGCTGGCGAGCGAGACATTACGCATCAACCCCAAAACGCAACCCATCCAATCCGTGCTCCTTGGCAAACATTTTCTCCGCAAACATGGGCCGAAGGCGTATTATGGGCAAAAGTAACCTAACTCAACAACGACCAATTTTGAAAAACATCACGAAGTTTGTTCCGCTGGCGCTGGCTGGACTTGGTGCGGCCTGTCTTGTAGGCTGTACATCCATGTCCACAACAGGAATCGTTAAAAAGGTGACGTTCGGCAAGATGGCAGACGGCACGCCGATCGATCTCTACACTTTGCGCAACAGCAGCGGGATGGAGGCGACCATTATGACTTATGGGGGCATTGTCACGTCGCTCAAGGTGCCAGACAAGAATGGAAATTTTGGCGACGTGGTTCTCGGCTTCGACAACCTGAACGGTTACATCAATGATGGATATGTGAAAAGCTGCCCCTATTTCGGCGCGCTTATCGGCCGTTATGGAAACCGCATCGCCAAAGGCCAGTTTACCCTCGACGGCCAAACTTATACGCTCCCGACAAACAACGGCGTCAACACGTTGCACGGCGGATTCAAAGGATTTGACAAAGTCGTCTGGAAGGCTAGTCCAATTGACACTTATTATGGGGCTGGGCTTCAATTGACTTACTTGAGCAAAGACGGCGAAGAGGGTTTTCCCGGCAATCTTTCAGTGACGGCAATTTATACGCTCACTGAAAAAAACGAATTGCAGGTCGAATTTACGGCAAAGACTGACAAAGACACAATCTGCAATTTGACGCATCACTCCTATTTCAATTTGCGAGGCAGTGGCGATATTCTTGGACATCTTGTGCAAATAGACGCGGACAACATTACACCCGTGGACAGCACATTGATTCCAACCGGCGAATTGAAGCCTGTGGATGGCACACCCTTGGATTTTCGGAAGGCGACCGCGATTGGCGCACGCATCAATGACACGAATGACGATCAAATCCGGTTTGCCAATGGCTACGATCATAATTTTGTCTTGAACAAGCAGCCGGGTGAATTTGCCAAGGCCGCCACAGCTTATGATCCTGATTCGGGGCGAGTCATGGAAGTCTGGACGACCGCTCCGGGGGTTCAGTTTTACACGGGCAATTTTCTCGACGGCTCGCTAACCGGAAAATACGGCCAGGTTTATAATTTCCGCAACGCCTTCTGCTTCGAGCCGCAGGGATTCCCCGACTCACCGAACCATCCGAACTTTCCCTCGACCGAGTTGAAGCCCGGTGAGATTTACAAAAACATGATTATTTATAAGTTTTCCGTCCTTAACCAATAACCATATCCACAACAAGCCATGAAAATTCAAAACATTACCGTATCCACGCTTGCAATCGCTCTTGCGCTCGCCTTTTCCGGCTGTGGAAAAAATGAAAGCAACACACCTTCTTCAAATTCCGGCGGCGGTAACGCGGCACCACCCGCCAAAAGGCTGAAACTCGCGTTCGTCAGCAACAACGCAGCGAATTTCTGGTCGTTTGCTCGCGCAGGTTGCAATGCAGCCGCCAAGGAACTGGGCGATGTAGATGTAGATTTCCGCATCACTCAGGACGGCAGTTCCGCCACGCAACGGCAGATTCTTGACGATCTTGCTGCCAAGGGCACAGATGGCATTGCCGTCAGTGTTGATGACCCGGACAACCAGACGGATTTTCTAAATAAGATAGCCGGCGAGTCACTGCTGGTTTGTTGCGACAGCGACGCCGCCGCAAGCAAACGCGTGGCCTATATCGGCACGGACAACGAAGCGGCGGGCGAAGAGGCCGGGAAAATGATCAAGGAATGTCTGCCCAATGGCGGCAAGATCATGCTGTTTGTGGGACATAGCGATTCGCAAAATGCGGTTGAACGCTCCGGTGGCATCAAGAAAGCATTGGAAGGCTCCAACATAGAAATCATTGATATCCGCACAGACGACACCGATGCTGTACGCGCGCAGAAAAACGCCGAAGACACCTTGGTGAAATATCCCGACATCGCCTGCCTGGTCGGCTTGTGGAATTACAACGGCCCCGCAATTCTTAATGCCGTTCGCACCGCGGGCAAAAATGGCCAAGTGAAAATCGTCTGCTTCGACGACGAAGCCGATACGCTTGCGGGTATTGCTGCGGGGGATATTTATGGCACTGTCGTCCAGAATCCTTTTGAATTCGGCAAACAATCCGTCACGCGCATGGAAAAATATCTGCGCGGTGATCATTCGCAATTGGACGGCAAAATGTTCATTCCGACTCGTGACATTAAAAAGGACAATGTAGCCGACTATCAGGCCGAGGTGAAAAATATTCTCGGCCAGTAACATGACCGCCACGCCGCTGCTTGAGATGCACGGGATTTCCAAGCGATTTCCCGGGGTTGTTGCCTTGGATGGCGTGGATTTGAAAATCGCGCGCGGCGAAGTCGTGGCGCTCGTCGGTGAAAACGGCGCGGGCAAATCAACGCTGATGAAAATCCTCGGCGGCGTCCGCCAGCCCGACGCAGGAGAAATCAAAGTTGACGGCCAGCCGGTCAAAATTCACAACGTCAACGACGCCATGCGGCTAGGCATCGCGTTCATCCATCAGGAGCTCAATGTTCTGGACAATCTGGATGTTGCGGCAAACGTTTTTCTTGGACGCGAGCCGCGCAATTCTCTCCGGTTGATTGACCGGAAAAAAATTCACTCTGACACTGCACCGCTGCTTCAGCGACTTGGACTGTCAGTCTCGACGCACACTCGACTGGATCGTTTGTCCATTGCACAGCAGCAGATGGTTGAGATTGCAAAAGCGCTTTCCCTGAATGCACGACTAATAATCATGGACGAGCCGACTTCGAGCCTTACTCTGACCGAAACGAACCGTCTTCTGGAATTGGTCTGCGAACTCGCGGAACAAGGTGTGAGCATCATCTACATTTCACACCGGCTTGGTGAGATTGACGAGTGCGCTGATCGCATCATTGTTTTGCGAGACGGCAAAAACGCCGGCGAACTGACCCATGATGAATCCAGCCATGACAAGCTAGTGAGCATGATGGTCGGGCGTGAGATCAAAAACTTTTATGTCCCGCCGGATGCGTCCAACGAGACGGGGTTTTTCAAGGTGCGGAATGTTTCGTCGTCACTCCATCCGGGCAAGACCGTTTCATTTGACGCCGCGCGCGGGGAGGTTCTTGGTTTGGCAGGCCTTGTCGGCTCGGGCCGGTCGGAAATGGCCAAGTCTCTGGTCGGTCTTGATGGTTCGCCATCCAAAAAAATTACTTTGGACGGAAAGGACATTTCGGTCAACTCGGCGCGTGAGTCGATTGACCACGGCATTTATCTCGTTCCTGAAAATCGCCGCACAGAAGGGCTCATTGTTGAGATGACCATCCGCGAAAACATCAGCCTGCCTTCACTGCGAAAATTTTCCAGTTTTGGCATCATCAACCGAAAACGCGAATGCGAGGTGGCTCGGCAGCAAGTGGATTCATTGAAAGTGAAAACGCCCGGCATTGAGGCGCTCGTCCTGAATTTAAGCGGTGGCAACCAACAAAAAGTTGTTCTAGGTAAATGGCTGGCCATGTCGCCCAAGGTGATGATTCTCGACGAGCCGACGCGCGGCATTGATGTGGGTGCAAAGGCGGAGATTTACCGGCTCATGCGCTCGCTCGCCGCGCAGGGGAGCGTCATTCTGATGATCAGCAGCGACATGGAGGAGGTTCTGAACGTTAGCGACCGCATCGCAGTCATGCACGAGGGTGAAATCGCCGGAGTGCTGGACCGGGCCGATTGCAAAGAGGAAAACGTGATGCAACTGGCCGTTGGAAAGAAAATACCAGCCGCCAGGCCAGCATTTACAAATTGAAATTGATATCGTGAAATGAAAAAAGAAATAGGAATTTTTGCCCTGCTCGTTGTCATGTGCGCCGTCACCGGCTTCGAGAACCACGCCTTCTTTTCGGAGGCTAATTTGTCGAACACCGCAAATCTAATCGGCCTTTACGGGATTTTCAGCATCGGTGTCGGCATGGTCATCATCACTGGTGGCATTGACCTGTCCATTGGTTCGATGATTGCCCTCAACGGCATGTTGCTCGTTCTGGCTTTGACCGAATGGCACTGGCCGTGGCCGCTGGCCACGCTGTTCGCGCTGGCGGTGCCGATGCTGCTGGGCCTTGGCCATGGCATCCTCATCACACGTTTTAAAATGCAGCCGTTTATCGTGACGCTTTGCGGATTGCTGTTGTATCGCGGTATTGCGCGATTCATTGCAAACGACACAACAAAAGGTTTCGGGGAAGCGGATGGTTTCAAGACTCTGCAAAGTCTGGCCAGCGGAAAATTTCTCGGCCTGCCGATGCCTTTCGTTATTCTTATTGTGATTTCAATAATCATGTGGGTCGTGCTTCACCGCTCCGTCTATGGCCGCTATCTTTATGCGGTCGGGCGCAATGAGGATGCCACGCGCTTCTCCGGCATTAACACTCGTTGGATTGTCGCCGGCACTTATGTTCTGGCCGGATTGTTGACGGGCATTTCGGGTATCCTGTTTGCGTTCTACACAAATTCCGTTTCGCCCTCGAACCATGGAAATTTTTACGAGCTTTACGGCATCGCGGCGGCAGTGCTGGGCGGCTGTAGTCTGCGGGGCGGTGAAGGATCCATTGTTGGCATCCTCATTGGCACGGCGTTGTTGCTGGTGCTTCAAAATCTGGTGAACCTGCTCGGCATTCCAAGCTCGCTCAACTTCGCCGTCATGGGCGCAGTTGTGCTCGTTGGCGTTCTGGCGGACCAGATTTTTCAACGCCGCTCCAGCCGGCGTGAGCACTGAAATTTGAATCAAATCAGAAGAGGTTCGCTTGACAAGCCTCTGGCAACCGTATAAAAAAATAATCACACCTATGCAACCGATTCATCTCGCCGGGATAGATTACACCATCTTGCTCGCTTACGTCGCCTTCGTCATTGGCATTGGCTGGACGCTGGCGCGTTACATGAAAACTTCGTCGGACTTTCTCACGTCGGCGCGCTCCATCCCGACGTGGGTGACCGGCCTCGCATTCATTTCCGCCAATCTCGGCGCGCTGGAACTGGTCGGCATGGGTGCCAGCGGCGCCAAATACGGCATCTCCACCGCGCATTTCTACTGGGTGGGCGCGATTCCGGCGATGGTGTTTCTGGGCGTGTTCATGATGCCGTTCTATTACGGCTCCAAGGCGCGTTCGGTGCCGGAATATCTGAAGATGCGCTTTGACGAGCGTGTCCGCGGGCTGAATGCGTTTGCGTTTGCAGTGATGACGATTTTCGCCTCCGGCATTTCGATGAACGCGCTGGCGAAGCTGCTTAATTCGCTGCTCGGCTGGGATTACAACTTCGGTCTGTTCGTCTGCTCCGGCGTGGTGCTGCTTTACGTTTTGAAAGGCGGATTGACCTCGGCCATTTACACCGAGGTGCTGCAATTCTTCATGATCGTGCTCGGCTTCGCGCCGGTGGTCTGGCTCGGTTTGAAGGATGTGGGCGGCTGGCATGCGATGACCACGACGCTGCAATCTGTCGCGGTCAATCCTTCGACGATTTATATCAAGGACGCCGGAATCAGCTACGCACCGAATGCCTGGACGAGCGCGTGGACGCCCGTGCTGGCCGGGCCGGCGCACAACCCGTTGGGCGTGGACTGGTTCGCAATGATCTTCGGCCTCGGATTCGTTTTGAGCTTCGGCTACTGGTGCACCAACTTTCTGGTCGTCCAGCGCGCGATGGCGGCCAAGAACATGACCGCCGCCCGCAACACGCCGCTCGTGGCCGCCGTGCCGAAAATGTTCTTCCCGTTCCTCGTCATCGTGCCCGGCATGATAGCCGCCGCGCTGACCACGTTGCCGGACAAAGGTTATCGCATCCCGCCGCCGATCATTTCGCAGGCAAATTATGACAAGGCGATTGCCGATGTGAAAAGCGTCAATGCCGCTGACGCTGTAAAAACCATAGGCGATGACCTTGGCAAAAAGGTGGATTCAGGGAAAATCCTTTCACTCGTCGCCGCCAATGCCGCCAGCAAATTGTCCGACGATCAGATCAAGCAGGGCCTTTACAACAGCGTGGCGGAAAACGACTACGACGGCGTCATCCTTTCGCTGGTGAAGAAATATTGTCCTCCCGGCCTGCTCGGCCTGGCGCTCACCGCGCTGCTCGCGTCGTTCATGTCCGGCATGGCTGGTAACGTCACCGCGTTCAACACCGTCTTCACTTACGACATCTATCAGGCCTACTTTGTGAAGGGCCGGAGCGACCACCACTATTTCATCACCGGCAAGGTCATCACAGTGGTCGGCATATTGCTGAGCATCGGCGCGGCGTATTTTGCCTCAATGTATAACAACTGCCTGGACATCATCCAGCTCGTGTTCGGGTTTGTGAACGCGCCCATCTTCGCGACGATGCTGCTTGGCATGTTCTGGAAGCGCACCACCGGCACAGGGGCGTTCTTTGGCTTGTTGGGCGGCATCCTAAGTTCAACCCTGTTCCACGCGATGACCATAGCGCAGGGCAACGCGCCCGGCATCAAGGGCGGCTATCTCGAAGTCGACAAGATTTTCCCCAGCGAGATGGCGCAGAACTTCTGGCTCGCGGCGTTCGCGTTCATTGTGTGCTTCACCCTGACGGTGGTGCTTTCGCTCGCCACCAAGTCGCAGAAGACCGACGCCGATTTGAAGGGGCTTGTCTATTCGCTCACGCCGAAGATCGTGGATAACAACGTCCCGGTCTATCAGAAGCCCGCCGTCGTCGGCATCGTGCTGCTGATCGTGTGCGTCATCCTGAACGCCATTTTCTGGTGAACCTAAACCATCAACCAAACTAAAATTATGGGACTCGATATCCGCTGGCCGATTGGCCTCATGTTCACCCTCATCGGCGCGCTGCTGGCCATCAGCGGCGCGGTGACAAAATCCGACCACGCCATTTCGCTTGGCGTCAACATCAACCTCGTCTGGGGTCTCGTGCTGCTGGTGTTCGGCGTGCTGATGTTGCTCGGCGCCATCATGGGCAACTCCGGCCCGCCCGCCGGGAAATAGGATTGATTTCGCTCCTGCCGCCCTTTTCTTCAAAAGAGACA
>Ga0302197_10005980_pt1 | contig 10246 bp, 12 predicted proteins | sample II_Bog_N2_1_FD_193526 | JGI IMG/M metagenome (GOLD analysis project Ga0302197, IMG submission 193526) | Peat permafrost microbial communities from Stordalen Mire near Abisko, Sweden - II_Bog_N2_1 | ecosystem: Environmental > Terrestrial > Soil > Wetlands > Peat | place: Sweden: Abisko...
GTCCGTGCTTTACCGACAGAATGCCAAGCAGCCACAAGTCCACGTTTACATTTCCGGCGCATGCAGTATGGGAGTGGGATGACGTTCTAAGCCAGGAGTAGGAACTTAAACCTTCAAATACATATATTGTCGTCGGATATGTGTGCCATCTGAGCGAAAGCCCGGAGTGCTTCAGGACCAACACGATCAAGATCACAGTGAACTAACACGGATGCGTGTGTCGCATTTCCGAGCGTCCCCATCAGCAAGCATTAACTATGTGATTGTTGGGAATGCGCAGACCGAAACAGGACGACGACCGCCTGAATTAGTCCCGGAATATCCGATGGATTCGCTTCAATCGCAGGCTCCCAACCAAGTTCCCGCAATGTCCCGCTGGTGATTGGCCCAATCGACACCGCCGGAACCCCCGCAAACGGCCACGCAAGCCCAGCCGCACGAGCCGCCTCCGCAAGATGAGTCACACTTGACGAACTGGTGAACGTCGCCGCATCAATTCCCTGCTCAATGGCCGCGCGGAGCTCGTCAGGCGCGGCATCCGGAACGACATTGCGGTAAGCTTCCACGACATCCACCACAGCGCCCGCCTCCCCCAACGCATCGGGAATCACATCGCGGGCAATCGCGGCCCTTACCAGCAGAACGCGCAGCCCAAGCGCTCTTGGTCCCACGCCTTCGAGCAATCCTGCCACCAGCTCCTCGGCCAGGTAGTTTTCCGGGACAAAGGCCACTCGAAGTCCCTCTCGATGGGCAGCCACGGCAGTCGCGTGGCCCACCGCGGCAATCTCCAACGAGTGCGGCTGCTGAAGTTCAATCTCCAACGCGGATGCCCGCTCGCTCATCGCCCGGACCGCATTTGCGCTGGTCAGAATCAGCCAATCGTATCGTTCAAGCCGCCCCAAAGCCGCATCCAGTGCCGCATATGACTCCGGCGGCCGAATCTCAAGCACTGGAACCTCGACCGGCTCAGCCCCTTGCGCCCTAAGCCCTTCGCTGAGTTTCCCGGCCTGATGAAGTGCACGAGTGACCAGCACTCGGCGGCCGGCCAGGGGCTGCGAGCTCATTGAGAAACCTCGCCAGCAGCCTCAAGCAGCGGTCCCGCGCCGGCCTCGATAAGCATTTTGGCGACCAAGCATCCCAATGCAGCGGGATTGGCGGCGCCGTCCTGGGTGCGATGAAAGATGCGCACCGCCTCGCCCGTAGCTGGGTTGGCGACTACGGCGAATACCTCGTCATACAATTCGCCGCTTCCATCCTTCCCAACCCGGCAATGAATTCCGATAGGAACCTGGCATCCGCCGCCCAGCGCCGCCAAAGCCGCCCGTTCCACGGTCACGGCAAACCGGGTAGCCGCATCGTCGAGGAATGCAACCGCCGCGATGGTTGCGCCATCGTCTTTCCGCGTTTCAATCCCTAGCGAACCCTGCCCGGCTGCCGGACAAAAGTCCTTCGGATCGAGCCGTTCTCGCACCCATTCGGTCTTCTCTAGCCGGTCAAGACCAGCCGCTGCTAGCAGAATTGCGTCCACCTGTCCCTCGGCCAGCTTGCGCAGGCGTGTGTCCACATTGCCGCGAAACTCAACGGCCTCAATGTCCGGCCGCAGCGCCTTCAACTGGGCGCGGCGTCGCTGGCTGCTGGTGCCCACGCGCGCCCCAGGCGGCAAAGACGCAAGATTCGGGTGGCGAACGGAAACAAACACGTCCCTCGGATCCACGCGTGGAGGCGTGGCGGCCAGAACGAATGGTTCAGGCAGTTCCGTAGGCAGATCCTTCAACGAGTGGACCGCCAGATCGACCTTTCCGGCGGCAAGCGCTTCCTCGATCTCCTTGGTAAACATGCCCTTTGAGCCGACCTGCGCGAAGGTAACCTCCTGCAAGCGGTCGCCGGTGGTCTTGATCATTTCGATCTCCACCGAATGGCCCCGAGTGCGGAGCAAATCGGCGATATGGTGGGCCTGCCACAGCGCCAGTTGGGACCCGCGGCTTCCAATGCGCAGGTTCATCGGCGAACCTCCTCGGCGGATTCGTTGGCCGATGCATGAGCAGACTGTTCCGCATCTGCGGCGGATTCAATTTGCCATGCTTCGCACAGCGCATCCAGGCGGGCTGTGTTGCCTTCGCGAGCGGCCTGCTTCAGCGCCTGCATCGGTGGATGGAGAAATTTGTTCATCAGTCCGCGCGTAAGCGCCTCCACCGCAGCGGCTTGTTCTGCGGTAAGCGGACCGAGCCGCGCTTGCACACGCCGTAACTCCGCCTGCCTAATTGTCTCAGCCTGCCGCAACAAAGCGATAATCGCGGGAGCCGCCGTGGTCACTGTTCGTTGCCGCTGCTGGAACCGCTCCACCTCGCCGGCGATGAGCGTCTCGGCGTCGCTGGCTTCCCGGCTCCGCTCCACCAGGTGAGCCGCCGCCACTTGCTGAAGGTCGTCGATATCGTAGACAAAGATGCCTTCCAGCTTCCCCATCGCCGGCTCAACGTCGCGCGGTACGGCAATATCAATAAAGAACATGGGGCGATTCCGGCGGCGTTGCAGGAATGCCTGCCCGTGCTCACGGCGGAAGATCGGATGCGGCGCGCCGGTGGAACTGATTACGATATCGGCGCTGGCCGCGGTCTCATAGAGTTTTTCGAATGGAACAACCTGTGGAGCCACGGGGCCATGAAACTCGTCGGCCAGGCGGCGGGCTCGCTCGTAGGTGCGGTTGGTCACCAGAATGGCGCCCGCTCCCTGCTGTACCAGGTGGCGGGCAGCCAGTTCGCTCATTTTGCCTGCGCCCACCAGGAACACGGTCCGCCCTTGCAGCGATCCGAAAATCTTGCGCGCCAGGTCCACGGCCACCGAGGCAATGGAGACGGAGTTCGAGCCGATTTCAGTCTCGGTCCTCACCTTCTTGGCTGCGGCAAAAGTGCTTTGCAGCAGGTGATCGAGCTGCCCGGCCACGGTGCCGGACTCCCTCGCCACGGCAAAGGCTTCCTTCACCTGACCGAGAATCTGCGGCTCGCCCACCACCATGGAGTCAAGGCTCGAGGCTACGCGGAACAGATGCCTGACAGCCTCGCGGTCGCGGTGCTGGTAGATGTGCGGCGCAAGCAGGGCGGGATCGAGCCCAAAATGCTGGTGAAGAAAGCCTGTCAAATCAACATCTTCAGACTCGATGGCCGCGAGTAATTCCACGCGGTTGCAGGTGGAGACGATCATGCATTCGCTCACGCCCGGCACAGCGGCCAACGCGCGCGTCGTCTCGGGCAAATCGTCACGGGAAATGGCGATTCGCTCACGCAACTCGATGGGCGCGGTTTTATGATTGACGCCGATGAGCGCGAGGGTCATTGGGGACCGTACCTGTGGACGTGGCTAAAGAGATTCGTCGCCCAGACAGCCACCATTACGGCGACGACGGCGCCGGAAAGGTAGGCCGCCTTGCGGCCACGCAAGCCGGCACTGCGCCTCACCAACAGCAGAAACACATAAACGGCCCAGCTGATGAACGATGCAATCACTTTGGGGTCAAGGAAGTAGGCTGCACCCAGGGGCGTCTCCTGAGCCAGAACGGAGCCAATGACAAGGCCAACGGTCATGCACGGAAAGCCGAATTCGAGAGTGGCATGAGCGATGCGCTCCAGGGTGTCGAGCGGCGGAAGCCAGTCGAGCGGCGCCCACCAGGAGTCCTGCCCGGCCTTGGGCTTGCTCTTGATGCGGCGCTCCTGGATCAGGTACAGCACGGATGCCAGCATACTGAAGGCGAGCGCGGCATAGGCCATTAACAGTGCCGCGATGTGGGCAACCAGCCAGCTTGTCCGCACACCTTCTGACGGAAAATGGTATCGATCTGGACCAAGCGCAGGCACCAAGATCAGGAAAAAGCAAGCCGGTAAAGCGAAGATACCAAGGGAGATTGCGTCGTAAAACCACCAGACCAGAAAGAAAAGCCCGGCAACCGCAAAGCCCAGCAGCGATTCCACTTCGCGGACGCCTACGGGCATCCAGCGATGAGCCTGGATCAACATTTCGACAGCGGAGACAAAGTGAAAAAAGAAAGCCAGCCCGGCCAGGTGGACGCAGATTTTGCGCCAGCGGAGCAGGTTATAGAGCACGGCCGGGAACACTGCGACACATGCCGCCGCGTAGAGAATAGCCGCAACTCTTAGCCAAAGCAGATACATACCGTTGTTTACCTTAAGGCGTAAGTACTCAGTATACTGTGACGCAAATCACCAAAAGGAAGGTATCAAGGGTAAGGATCAAGACTCAGGCGAGACTTGGCGCGGTTGCCGATGAGATCAATTTGTATTTCGGCGGAAACTGAAGAAGGGATTTCTCAACCGATCCGCAAAAGCCTTGTTCCCCATCCTTGCGACTTTTTCCTGTCGCAAGGGTGGGAGCGCGCAGACCCGGCCGCCCCGTTCATAGGGGAAAGGGAGAGTCAGCCCGCAATTGCAGTAGTTGTGATCCTCGACAGGTTCTGAGCCTGACTATCTTCGACTTGCCGCTTGCTCCTCTTCACCTCATACATAGAGGTGTCGGCAGCGTTCAGCAGGGCGTCTTTTGTGGCGCCATTCACTGGATAAAGAGCTACGCCGATGCTGGCTGAACCATTGATGACATGCCCCTCGATGATGAAGGGAGCGTCGAAGCAGCCTTCCAGCCGGGCAACGATCTTGTCCAGATCGAAACGGCCGTGCTGGAGCGAGACCAGAGCGGCGAATTCGTCCCCGCCGAGCCTGGCCAGCATATCGCCGCCGAGCAACTGGTCATTCATGCGCGCCGCGACTTCTTGGAGATAGATATCTCCAACGCGATGGCCGAACGTGTCGTTGATCGGCTTGAACTTGTCAAGGTCGATATAGATCATTCCGAAGATGCCGCTCGGTCCCGCCTCTTGAATCAGAACATCGAGGCGCTTGTGCAGCGAGAAGCGGTTGTGAATATTGGTGAGCAGATCGAATTCCGAACGGCGGCGCAGGTCGGAGTAGAGCCGGCGAGTCTCGATGGCCAGCGTGGCCAGCCGCGCTCCAATGGAAAGAGGGTCCGTTTCGCGGATGGAAGGCGACGTCTCCGGAGCGAGTGCGGCAAAGAGCGCCCCTAGCGCCGGGCCGGAGCGTGAATCGACATTCACACGGACGATGCGCAGATCGTGCGGCTCAGGCGGACAATTTCCCACCATCGAACCATCGGCGATTTCGCACCAGCATGGCGCGCCGTCGAGGCTGAACGAGACCAACCCCACGATCTTTTCGAGGATGCTGGGTAGCGGCTGCGAGCCGTTGATGTCCTCGAGAATGTCGCTGCGCTGGCGCTCCAGGACGGCCTCGACCTGGGCGCGAGCCGACAACGCCGAGGCTTGGCGATGCACCTTGCGTTCCAGAGCCCAACTCCTGGCGCCTCCCACGGCAACGACCACCAGCAGCAGGCCGACCATGAGCATGAGGTTGCGAACATTCAAAAGCGTGGGTCTTTTGACCACGACAACGTCATCGAAGGAACGAAGCAGGATATCGAATCCCTCACCCTCGCGGAATGGTTTGGAATCCCCGAGGATGCAGATGCCGGTGACGCGGACCCTGGAACCCATCTGCACTTGACTCATGGGCGGCAGATTGAAGCCATTAACACTCGGGTGGCGATAGATGGCGGAGAAGACCTGGCCATCGGCCGTGAGGACATACTCATCCTGGGAGTTCTCGCGGACTTCCGTCACCACCTGCCCTTCAATGGAGACCAGGTCGAAGATATGCTTGCTCGAAGCGAGTTCGCTCCAGGTCGCAGGCAAAGGAGCAATCGGAGAGTAAATGGTGCTCTCCTGAACTTCGCCCCCGGTGAGAGTCAGAAAGCCGTCATGGATGTCGGGTAAGCCAGTCACGTCCACCTCGTCGCCGATCCGCAGGGGACTCTCGACTCGGGTATTGACCCAAAGGCTTTGCGCTCCGCTTTGAAGCACCATGGCAGAAGAGGGCTGGAAATAGGTAATGATCCCTTGGACCCTCACTCTCCGACTGAAGTTCTTGACTCGATAGCCCGAAAGAACGTCGCTCATCCGGGTGACGGGGAGAGACCAGGGACCAGCGCCGGCGCGCGTGAGGATCTTTATGTCCGCAGGGGAAGGAACGGCGAGCGAAATTCCGGTTTGTTGCATTTTGCCGTCGAATCGAGCCGATGCGACGCCAGTGGCCTCGACTTCCGCATCCAGCAACCCGCTGAGAGCACTCGGATCCCGGCTATCGATGTATGCATTGATCAAACCCCCATCGGCAAGCAACTCCATAGCGTCGCCGCCCCCCACCATATCGGCGCTGAGCACGGACGCACGGACGGTGACCAGCACGGAATCGTACTGTCCGTGGATCAATTCTTCGAAGGTGGCCGCCACGGGCGTGGGCAGGTTGCCGTGATGAAGCAGGGTAACCCCGCGGGCGACTACGATTGGGTGAAAGCTGTCTTGCGCTATGCCCCGCACCAGAACGCGATCGCCGGGAGTCAGTTTGATATCCGCATTGGCAAACACATAGATGCCCTCGCCAGCATCTTCGACAAAAAGGGTGGTCTCCTTCTCGCGCCTGTACGTCACTGTCGCCTCGAAGGCGACGGGCGGCTGATGACTGGCCTCGGCATTGCTTAGGGCGCGAACAGCGCGCAAAGTGGTCAACGGGGCGGGCGCCGCGGCCCATACGGCCGAGCCCGTTGCCAGAATGACCGCAACTGCTGAAATTAGCCTCTTCATCGGAAAGAACCCTGCGCAACCGACTCCGTCTTGTCCGTTAGTCTAAGTCAGTATCGGCATCGCAGCAACGCTTCTTTAGCCTCGGGTGAAAGAGTGGATCGTAGAATCCGGAGGGAATACCCATGGCTCTCTGGGCCGCCCCCTGGGAAGAAAGTCGGCCCGGCATCATGAGTTTCAACGGAGCAGGGGGGCTTACAGGCAGTAAAAAACCTTCGCTTCCGATGCAATTCGCTAAGGCTTTGTGTTAAGGCACGCCTTCAGTCGTGTCTCCATGGCCTTCGGCACACCCAAGCGGATAAAAGCGTCTCGAAATGTCGTGCTGAACACAAAAGACTTAGAGGCGCTTTCGCGCCGCGCCGCAAGTGCCCGTATCATCAACAGGGCTTTCACCCCCGCGGTATGCATCTCTGCCACCCCGACCAAGCCCAGTCCCTTTTTCCGCAGCCTCTTTAACACCCTGAAAGCGGAGGAAATCAACAAGGCCTTCAGGCCGGGACTTGCGCCTCCAAAGCCAAGGGCTACTGTAGTTCTAGTGCCGATGTCCCCCGCCGTGGCCACCGCCGCCTCGATATCCGGGCAGGGCGTGTTCGCCGCCACCGTCATGGCCGGCGTTGCCTACGTTCCCGCGCCCGTCCCGCGCCTCATTGCCGTGGAAGTGGTTGAACTGCACTGCTCCGCGTTCAGGCACCGGCCCTCTGTATCCGTTGTGCGGGTCATAGCGGTTGTCCACGTGGCCATAGAATCCGCCACCGCCGTGAAACCATGGACCGGCTCCCAGGAACACTCCACCAGCAAACCAGTCGGGCCCGTAGTACCCGTACGGGGAGCAATCGTAGGGTGCATAGTCGAAATACCCATACGGGCATACAGGCGCCACTCCAACTTCGACGCCAACCTGAGCCGACCCCTGGGATGGAACGCTGAGCAAGGCAACCGCAAGTACTGAGAACGCAAGAACTTTACCGTGGGACATGTTATCTCCTTGCCCGCTTAGAGCCGGAAAGACCTCTGCGAGTTGTACCGCGAATTGAGTTATGGGCTGCTCATCGATCGCAAGTCGTCGACGCAAAACCTTATGTGTGATGCAGATAGCGACAACTAGCGGGTTGTCTCGATTTGGTTTTCCCTGCGGCGATCCAGGAGCCATATATGCGCGGCCAATTGGAAGTATTCTTGGGACAAGGAGCAGCAAGCCGTGTCAACACGCCCACTCAAAGCAGCCACTCAACCCAGCGAGTCCGCAGTGCGGATCTTTGCCGCCAACGAGCGAATCAACCAGAATCTCATCGAAGAGCTTGATCCCGCCGTCTGGAATGCCAAGACGCACGGCAACGTCCGCACAATCGCGGCGATCTTCACGCATATGCATAATGTCCGCTGCAAGTGGGTCAGGCTTACAGCCCCGCACCTCAGCGTTCCAGCACAACTGAACCGCGCCCACTGCACACCCGAACAAGCCCGGCTTGGGTTGGCCGAGAGCGGCGCGCGATGCTCGGAAATGCTGGCCGAGGCGCTCAGTGGCAGGGGCCGCATCACGAGTTTCTTGAGAGACGGCTGGGCTCAACCCTGGCCGGTCGGCCCGGAGATGCTCTGCTATATGGTTGCTCACGAAGCCCACCATCGAGGGCAGGTATCCATCCTCGCCCATCAGCTGGGATTCCCGTTGCCGAAGAAAGTCATGGCCGGGATGTGGAATTGGGAAAAGCTGCTGAAGGAGTAAAGAGCGCCTGGCGACCCTGGTTCGAGTTCTTAAGCGACCGCCCCGGGGCGCAGGCTGCCCGATGATGGCGGCTGGATATCACACCAGTCGCCCCATCAAGCGCTGTGCCCCAAACAGCATTTCGTGCTGAGGAGGCTGCTGCTCTATTTGTGGCCCTTATGGCCACCTCCGCCTCGATACCCAGGCAGAGCGTGTTCGCCCCCCGCGTCATGGGGAGCCGTGCCTACGTTACCTTTTCCGTCCCGCGCTTCGTTTCCCTGGAAATGGTTGAACCGCTCCGCGCCACGCTCCGGCAACGGTCCGGCGTAGCCGTGGTGGGGGTCAAAGCGGTTGTCAACATGCCCGTAAAAGCCGCCATGGCCATGGAACCATGGACCGGCGCCGATAAACACGCCGCCGACATACCAGTCGGGCCCGTAGTAGCCGTAGGGCGCACAGTCGTAGGGAGCATAGTCGAAGTACCCGTATGGGCACACAGGCGCCACTCCAATATCGACGGCGACCTGGGCGGCTGGCGCAGGGGATGAACCGCCGAGCAATGCGATTGCGAGTGCTGCAAGAGCAAGGAACTTGATGTGGGACATAATCCCTCCTTGGGAAGATTAGAGTTTGTTGAGACGCGGAGAGTTGTCTCTCCGCACGGGGTTGAGCGCAAGTTGGCGGGGAACCGGCCTTTCGGGGGAAGAGCCGGCGGTTTTGGAGCTAGAAACTGGGTTTCAGAAGTTCCAGACCGGCGCGGGAAACCTGGACGTCGTCCTCGGACTTTCCGCCGCTGAAAGCGACAATCACAGAGCCGGTCTTTCCTCGGAAGAAGACGCCGCCCTGCCACCCGAACTCGCCGGTCATCGGAGGGCGCTTGGCGGTGCCGCTGTCTTGCAGGGTGTCGGCCATCTCGGCGGACTTGGCGTAGGCGATGCCAAGCAGGTTGTTGCCGTTGGCGCTGGCCTTGGGGTCCGTCATGCGACCCACAACCGCCATTTTCGAGGTCCAGGACTGGATGGTGTCTCCCTGGGCATAAGACACTACCGCGACGCCAGTGATGTTGAGTTCCGCCGCGCGCTTTTTCATGGCTTCGAGCGCGGCACTGGCCAGGGCGTCGAATTTCTTGGCGCTCACAGGTTTGGGGGCGCTGGCGGCGCGGGCGCTTCCCTGACCGGCGACAAGCGCGAGGGCGACCAAAATTGCTATTAGGGGATGACGTGTCTTCATTCCGAGGTTCTCCATGGGCCACTTGCCGCAGCGCGATGCGCCCGGCGAGTGCCCTGGAGAATTCTACCCTGCGGATCCCTGCTCCTTGCCAGAACTATTGTTGCGGAGGAGGCGGAGGAGGCGGTGGAGGCGGTGGCGGTGGCGGCGGCGGAGGCGGTGGTGCGGCAATGGTGGTGGTGGTCTGCTCACCGGGCGGGATCTCGGTTGTGCTGGTCTTCGTCTTTTCCTTCACAACCTTGGTGTGATGGTGCTTGTATTTTGTCTTGGACTCGGTGGTCTGGGTGGTTTCGCTCACCGGCGGAGTTTGTGTGGTGGTAGTGGTTTGAACAGGCTCTTGAGAACTTATCGGCGCTGAAAGCAGAAGCGCGGCCAGAGACCCGAGGGCAACACTATAAAGCTTGTTGGGATTCATTCGATTCTCCTGATTTTGCCTTGTACCGGATGCCTCGGTTTGGAGGACGATCCGGCGTGCGGGAAGTGACTTCCCGCGAAACAACTTCAGGGTCGCTCAGCGGCAGGAGCAATGCTGAGCAGAAAGGCTCATTCACGCAATTCGCCGAGGGGGCGCAGGGGCGAAGAAAAACAACTATTGCGCTCGA
>Ga0302197_10005981_pt1 | contig 10246 bp, 9 predicted proteins | sample II_Bog_N2_1_FD_193526 | JGI IMG/M metagenome (GOLD analysis project Ga0302197, IMG submission 193526) | Peat permafrost microbial communities from Stordalen Mire near Abisko, Sweden - II_Bog_N2_1 | ecosystem: Environmental > Terrestrial > Soil > Wetlands > Peat | place: Sweden: Abisko, Stordalen...
GCTTCATTCACAACATTCCATGAGAAGCACCTGCCGCGATAAAACTCGGCAATGCGCTTGATATGCGCCGCTGCCGCCGCCTGCGCCTGCTCCCTCGGAAGGATGTCAAGCCACGCTGGCGTGTGCTCATACCACAGCAGATGCGCACCCGTGAGTCGCAAGCCGGCATCAAGGGCAACGGCGACATTCGGATCGTAGCTATCGTCTTCATGGGTAGGGTCAGGCGCAATGTGCTTCCACGCGAGAATCCCCGCGTAGAGAGCGCACTGCTTGATGAATAGCGCCTGATACGTTTCCGGCTCGTGGCGGAACTGATTATCGCTGCAGGAACCATAGACAAGTCCGGCGTGAGCAGCGGCATCGCGCAGGGTTGGCTGTGTGCTACCGGCACCAAGGCCGTATACCCAACCCGGCGCGACAGAAGACAATGCGGCTGCGCCCAGTCCGCTCAGGTACTCTCTACGGGTGATTTTCATACGAACCAAGTGTAAGCTGTTCGGCGCGACAAGATTCATGTTTGCATGGGACAGCGATCCCGAGCGCGTCGATACGTTCTGCCAGGATTTGAAAAGGCGCACAACCTGAAAACTGAGCAGGTTCACCCTTATGCCAATTGCCTATGAGTTGATTGCGGTAAGTGGTTGAGCACATATTGTCTTGGTTCCAATGGATTTAGAGCCTTCGACTATTGCGGCTGAGCGAACATTCTGTCAATTTCGACTCCCTGAGAACAGCTCCCGGCAACGAGTCGACGCCGTTTTTATAATCCCGTTCTTCACAATTGAATTGCTTAAACTCCACGAATGAGGTTATGTTAGTCCGAAGCATGCGATTTGTTTTGCGCCCCATCCACTTAGCAGTAATTGAAGATCTTAGAACCCCAGGAGAGTAAGTATGGGTATTGCGGAGATACTTGCATCGATAGACCGCGAGATTTCAACGTTGCAGAGAGCGCGCACATTGCTGGCAACGGGAACGGGCGGAGGCAGGAAGAGAGGAAGGCCGAGTAAGACGGTGGCTGTTCTGAGTACCCTGACCAACAAGCCGGCAAAGAAACGAAAGAAGAGGAATCTTTCGCCAGAGGGTCGCAAAAAGATCGCAGATGCTCAAAAGCGGCGCTGGGAAGCGAACCGAAAGTCAAAGGCAAACGTCAAGTAACTTGATAATGTTGTTGAAAACAAGAACAGAGCGTAGTGATCTGCTGGGGTTGTAACCAGGTGTAAGCCGGATAAATGAAGAGACTTGGCGCTCGCCTAAAGAGCAATTACTAATGAGTCAAACGACTCACCGCACTGGAACTTCCCACTTACCCGATTCCGCCGACCGAAAGATAGCATCTATCACAGCCATATTACCCAGAGCATCCTCAAGAGTAACTGGCACCTGCGCGCCGTTAAGCACCGCCTCTGCAAAAGCGTCCCCCTGGGTGGTGTATTGATCGCTTACAGGAAAAGTCTCAGTGGAAAGTCCTGAACCAGTAAGATCGCCTGTCGCGTCGACGAAAAGCCGCGTCGGCCGATCGTTGGGCGCGTTGAACGGGATTTCAATCTCAATGCGTCCACGCTTTCCCATGAAGTGGATACGCTGATAAGGGATGAGCTGGGTACTGCAGGTAAAGATGGCGTGGCCTGTTGGAAACTCGAGAATTGCCGAGGCCAGGCGATCGATGCCCAGTTGAGGATCGCGATCGATAGTTGCGACCACGCGCGTTGGCTCCTCGCCAAATGCGAAGCGCGACGAGTGTATGAGATAGCAGCCTATGTCGTAGACGCCTCCACCGCCCATTTCGACGTGGCTACGGATGTTACCAGGATCGTTATTGAAATAGCTGAAGAAACCTGCGACCGAGCGCAACTCGCCAATGTGCTGTTCGTCGAGCAATTCGCGCAGGCGCAACCACTGGTGAAAGCTGCGAATCATAAATGCTTCAGCAATTATGACGCCGGTACGATCGCGGGCTTCAATGAGCGAACGCGCCTCTGCAACATTCATGCTGAGTGGTTTTTCGCACAGGACGTGTTTCCCGGCCTCAGCCGCCCTTATGCTCCACGGCACGTGCAACTGATTGGGCAGCGGGTTGTAGATCGCATCGATCTCGGGGTCGGCAAGCAGTTCGTCGTAGGAGCCGTAGGCCTTGGGAATATTGAGCGCTGATGCAGCTTCGCGAGCTTTGGTCAGATCGCGCGATGCAATCGCGGCAACCGTGGTGAGCCGTCCAAGCTGCATGGCGGGGATCACTTGCCTGGTCCCGATGGCCGCGGTGCTGAGAACCCCGAACCGAAGCTTAGTAGTCATAGAGGCATGATAGCGCTGAGGTCGTGTCAGCCGGTCGGTCCGCCGATAAATGCGATTGCCTCGGCCGAGTTTGCCGCAACTCGCAGTAGCGCGCGATTCGCAGGCTTGAGAAAACCCGAGCTGACAGCGGTGTCAAGAAAGTCGAGAAGGCCATTCCAGTAGCCAAGCGTATTAATAAGGATGCACGGCTTGGCGTGCATGGCGAGCTGCGCCCATGTGACTGCCTCAATCATCTCGTCGAGCGTTCCATAGCCGCCGGGCAGCGCGATGAATGCATCGCCGAGCGCGTGCATGCGCATTTTGCGTTCGTGCATGGTGGGGACGACTTCGAATACGGTCAACCGACTGTGGGCGATTTCGCGACCGGAAAGAACCTGGGGCAAAATGCCAATCACTTCTCCGCCGCTATCGAGGGCCGCGTCGGCCACCGCGCCCATCAGTCCCACTGACGCGCCGCCGTAGACCAGGCCCATGCCGGCAGCCGAGATTGCGTGGCCCAGGGCGCGAGCTTCAGCGAGGAACTCGGGACTTGCGCCATCGGCCGATCCGCAATAGACAGCGACACGGCGAACAGAAGATTGAGCAGGAGACTGAACCTGAGATCTATTTTGATTCATTCGATTTAAGAATAACTCCGCAAGGTTACCGCCGGGTTATCGAGCTTTTTGATTTGTGCGGAAGAGAAAGACGAAAGGAATGCAAACGAAGGAGAGGAAACCGAGGATGCGAAAGTTGTCGACATAAGCCAGCAGCGAAGCTTGCTGCCTGAGCAAAATGTAGATGGCGCCTAACGCTTTTTGTTGAGCGTCGTAAGTCGATGTGCCCGCAGTGTAGAGGCTGGCTTGAAGACCTTGAACAAAACCGCGGGACGCGCCCGAAGCGGAGAAGCCTGCGGCAAGAAAATTCTGATGCACCTGGGCGCGACGCACCAGCAGCGTAGTTGCCGTGGCAATACCGATGCTGCCGCCGATGTTGCGTACAAGGTTGTAAATTCCCGCAGCATTTCCAATTTCCTGTTTGCGCAGGCGGCTCATGGCCATCATTGTTAGAGGAACAAAAATAAACCCGCCGGCAAAACCATTAAAGAAGTTTGGAATGGCAACGGTGAGCATTGAAATCTCGAGATTCACATGGCCAAGCATGAAGGTCGAAACACCGAGCACCACGAAGCCAAATGCGAGCATATGGCGTGAATCGATGCGATTGGCGAGTGAACCGGCGATCAGCATTGAAAGCATTGAGCCAAGACCGCGGGGGCTGACGGCAAGGCCGCTGTCGAGAGCTGGGTAACCGAGCAGCGTTTGCAGAAAGAGCGGAAGCAACGCTGTGGAACTGTAAAGAATGAATCCGTAAAGCCCGGTGATGAGCGTGCCAGTAGCGAAGTTGCGGTTGAGCAAAATGCGAAGCTGCACGATGGGCTCGCGGCAGTGGAGCTCGCGCGCGATGAAGGCGATGAGCGCAACGATTGAAACTACGGTTGCAAAGCAGATCCACGTTGCGCCGAACCAGTCGGACTCCTGGCCCTTGTCGAGGACAAGTTGCAGCGTGCCGAGCCAGAGTGCCATAAGCGCGAAGCCGAACAGGTCAATTGATTCGCGAATCTTGGCGCGAAGGTAAGGCGGATCTTCAATAAATGTGGCAGCAAGAAAAAGCGCAAGGATGCCGACCGGCAGATTGATGTAGAAGATCCAGCGCCACGAATAGCTGTCGGTAATCCAGCCGCCGAGAGTCGGGCCAATTACGGGAGCAACAACAATGCCGGTGCCGTAAACCGCCATGGCTTTGCCGTGCTGGCCGCGTGGAAAACTTTCAAGCAGGATTGATTGAGCGAGGGGCTGCATGCCGCCTCCGCCCACGCCCTGCACAATGCGGGCCAGGATAAGCATGGGCATGCTGATGGCGGCCCCGCAGAGCATTGACGCGCCGGTGAATAACAGGATAGAGAACATGAGCAGGCGCTTGCGGCCTATGCGGCGCGTGATCCAGTTAGTGGCCGGCAGCATGATGGCGTTTGAAACCAGGTAGCTGGTCAGTACCCATGTGGCTTCGTCGGTAGATGCGGAAAGGTTGCCGGCGATGTGGGGCAACGCGACGTTGGCGACGGATGAGTCAAGCACCACCATAAAGGTGGCTGTCATTACCGCGGCGGCGATGGCCCACGGGTTGGACTTCGGTGTCCATGGAGCCGGCTCGACCATAGGAGGAGTGGGAACGTCACTCATTGAAGCCGCCGAGCGAGCCCGAAACTCACACGCGAGAACGGATTCAAGACAATGACCACACAGTCATTATAATGAATATAAGGTCAGTTCGGTTGCTGAACCACAGAGCCGAGGCATGCAGGCGATGAAGACGAAACAGCAGGTTGTGACGGCATTCCGGCGCGAGGCGATTCTCGACGCTGCTCGCAAGGTATTTGCGCGCAATGGTTTTGCGGGCGGAATCGTGGATGAGATCGCGGCCGAAGCAGGGCTGGCGAAGGGCACAATCTATCTCTATTTCAAGTCAAAGAAAGAGATCTACCGGGCGCTGCTCCATCGCGATATGGAAGCGGTGAAGGCAAGCGCGGTCGCTCGTGTGACGGCCCAGACAACGCTGAAAGCAAAGATCGCGGCTTTTGCCCTGGCGCGGCTTGAAAATGCGGAGCTCAATCGCGAAATCTTCCGCATGATGGATACCGAGCCCGGCACGTTCGGGTTCACGCGTGCGCAGTATCGCGAATGGGTGCGCGAGCCGGTCATGCTGCTGGCACGCGCTATCGACAAGGCGAAACAGGCAGGCGAAGTGCGCGCAATTGCCTCTGAGAAAGCAGCGTGGGCCGTTGCCGATATGGTGCGCGGAATTATTCAGCGCAGGTTGCTGGGGCAAACCGAGCTTTCGCTGAGCGCTGAAGCTGAATTCGTTGCCGACCTGATTCATGCGGCGCTGAGCGTGAGGAAATAGAAACGGTTAGCGGCCGACTTCGAGGCCTCTGCACGCCCGTAGCGAGACAGGTAAACTTATAAAAGGAAGCTTCCCGTCCGGACCCTTATATTGCCGACAATCCTCTCCAATCTGAATCCTGAACAGCGCGCCGCGGTTGAGGCCACTGAAGGCCCGCTGTTGATACTTGCCGGCGCCGGCTCGGGCAAGACGCGCGTGATCACCAGCCGGATTGCGTGGCTCATTGAAGAGAAGGGCGTCGCTCCGGATGCGATTCTGGCCATGACCTTTACCAACAAGGCGGCCAGCGAGATGGGCGAGCGAGTCGACCGCCTGCTCGGCCACGGCTCCCTCGCCAAGCCGCTCATCGCGACTTTTCACTCGCTCTGCGTGCGGATTTTGCGGCGCGATATTGAAGCGCTGAAGGTTGGCGGCAAGGGCCTCACGCGCAGCTTTGCAATCTTTGACGAGAACGACCAGCAGGGCATTGTGAAGCAAATCATGAAGCGGATGGGGCTGGATACCAAGCAACTCACTCCGCGCACTGTGCTCGGCAGAATCTCATGGGCCAAAAACCACATGGTCGATCCGCAGGATTATTTTCTCGGCTCGAAGGACCCAAACAGCGAGCGCATTGCGCAAATCTACAAGCAGTACCAGACCGAACTCGGCAAGAACAACGCGATGGATTTCGACGATCTGCTGCTTGAGGCGGTACGACTGCTAAAGGTTTCGCGCGAGGTGCGCGAGCGCTATCAGCGACGCTACCGCTACCTGCTGGTGGATGAGTACCAGGACACAAATCGTCCGCAGTATGAGCTGATGAAGCTGCTGGCTGGCGAGAAGATGAATGTGTGCGCCGTGGGCGACGAAGACCAGAGCATCTACTCGTGGCGCGGCGCAGACATTCGCAACATTCTCGACTTCGAGCAGGAATTTCCCAACGCGCGCATCGTTCGGCTGGAGCAGAATTACCGCTCCACGCAGATCATCCTCGAGGCCGCGGGCGCGGTGGTGGCCAACAATATCAGGCGCAAGGGCAAGAAACTGTGGACCGAGCGTCAGGGCGGCTCGCTGATTGGCTACTACGAGGCGCCGGACGGAGAAAACGAGGCGTTGTTTATCGCCGACAAGATTCAGGCGTTTCAGCGCGAAAATCACGACGCAAGCGAGGGTTCCGGCGGGGGCCAACACTGCGCTGTGCTGTACCGCACCAACTCGCAGTCGCGCCTGGTTGAAGAGGCGCTGCGCCGCTACAACATCAGCTACACCATGGTGGGCGGGTTCAGCTTTTACGAGCGTGCCGAAATCAAAGACATGCTTGCGTACCTGCGGCTGGTGCGCAATCCGCACGACTCGATGGCGCTCGCACGGGTGATAAACGTGCCCACGCGCGGCATCGGCAAGACGGCTCTTGAAACGGTGGAGCGGCTTGCTCTTGAGACCGACAAGTCGAGTTGGGATGCGATTGCGGCCGCCATCCAGAACCGGCTCGTTCCGGCACGAACGCTTTCAGCGCTCGACACATTCCGGCAGATTATTGTGGACGCCCAGGCGATGATGGACCCTGACTTTGCAGGCAAGCTCTCGGCAGATGTGGCTGCCGCCGAGGCCGCTGAAGGCGACACGGACTTTTCTTTCGGCGAGGAGCAGTCGGCGCCTCGCGCTGAAGAGGCGATTGAGCAGTTCGTTGAAGGCGCGGACTTCGAATTTGGATCGAACGCCAACGGTCAGATGGCGCTGTTGGACGCCGCACATTTTTCGCCATTCGAGCAGAAGCCGGTAAAGCCGTTCCTCAAAATGCCTGAGCAAACAAATGCGGCCAAGCCGCCTGCTGGCTCCGACTCACACAAGAGCGCCGACGTGGACGAAACTGCTGCGCCGGAGGGATTCCGGCGGCCGGGCGATGCTGCCACGTTGCCCGAGCTGATCCGGTTCATTATCGATCGCACGGGGTATATCAAGGCGCTTGAGACAGAGGGCACCCCTGAGGCGTTCAGCCGGATTGAAAACCTGAAGGAACTGGCGAATGCGGCGCATGATGCCGAGGTGCGCGGCGAGACGCTTGGGGATTTTCTCGATCACGCTGCGTTGGCATCTGACACCGACCAGTTCGATCCCGATGCGCGTGTAACGCTGATGACGTTGCACGCAGCCAAGGGGTTGGAGTTTCCTCTCGTGTTTCTTGCCGGGCTGGAGGAAGGATTATTTCCCCACTCGAGAACGCTGAACAACCCTGAAGAGCTTGAAGAGGAGCGGCGGCTTTGCTACGTGGGAATGACGCGCGCCATGAACACGCTGATCCTTACGCGCGCGCATTACCGGCGTCGCTATGGCAACGACGCGCCAGAGATGAGCATTCCATCGCGGTTTCTTGAAGAGGTGCCACCGCCCTTGATTGAGAACCTGGGTGGACGGAGTCCCGCGTGGTCAAATCCGGCGTATGGATACGGGGGGCGGCGGCCGTTTGGGCGCGGCGACTCGAGAGACGCGGCACGCGAAGGCGAAAGCCGGCACTACAACTATGAGGATGAGAGCCAGGAAGTGAACCCGGCGGCGATATCGCGGAGCGCTATGAAGAGAGATCCCTCAAAACCGTTCGTGGCTTCGTGGATGACGGGCGCAAAGAAAAGCCAGCCGGGGCAGGAAACTGCAAAGAAAAGTGAAAGTGCAGAAGCGCAAGTTCCAGACGCGCGATCGATCGACAATATCGCGAAGTTTTTTGGCGGAAAAGCCGGAGTCACAAGGCCGGGAGCGTTGGCGCGGCCGGCCATGGAGATTGCTGCACCGCACGGCGCAACGGGGCTGAAAAGAAACGATCGCGTACGTCATTCCAAGTATGGCGAAGGAACAGTCATGATGCGCGAAGGCGATGGTGAAGATGCCAAGCTTTCGGTAGTATTTGACCGTCACGGGCTCAAAAAGCTGATGGAGAAGTTCGCTAACTTGCGGAAAATATGATAGTTATATGTTCTGCCCCTCTTAATGTTATGATGGTGACATCATGATGTCACGTACCCAAATCACTTTGGATGCCGAACTCCAAAAGCGGGCTCAACAGCACGCCGGGGAGATGGGTATCTCCTTTGCTGAGTATGTTCGACGGTTAGTGGCGCGTGACCTTTCGCGCGCAGGGCGAAAGGCATCGATCGAGTGCGTCTTCGACTTGGGCAATTCCGGTGGCTCCGATATTTCCAAAGATAAGGACGCGATGCTCGCCGCAGCCTTCGGCGCAGCAAATCCGATCGGAGTTGACGATCAGAGCTCAGCGCAGCGATGAGTCTCTATATAGACACGTCGGTCTGGTTTGCCGCAGCAGATTCGTCAGATAAGAGCAACGCGCGAGCGAAGCAAATCCTTGGCTCTGGCGAACAACTGGTCACAAGCGATCATGTGTTGGTAGAGACCTGGATGCTGATGCGGCATAGAATCGGCCGGACCGCGGCAGAGCGTTTTTGGAGTGGCCTGAGAAGGGGAGCCGTGCTTATTGAACCTGTTTGCCCGGCCGACCTTGAAGCTGCGTGGCAGATTGGCGCCTCCTGGGCCGATCAGGATTTCTCGATTGTCGATCGCACGAGCTTTGCTGTAATGAACCGATTGGGAATCGATACGGCAGCATCGCTTGACGAGCATTTCGCGATATTTCGGTTTGGGCCAAACCGTCGCCACTCGTTCACGATATTGCCGTAGGCGTTGCCTTCATCCGTCGGACCTCTTCCTCACCGTCCAGCACGCGAAACACGCCCTCGGCCAGCGCCCGCAGCTCGTCTTCACCGGGATAGATGGTGATGGGCGCAATCCATCCGATTTGCTCGTTGAGCCGGTTGACCACACGCTCCGAGTGCGCCATCCCACCAGTCAAAATGATGGCATCGACGTCGCCTGCCAGCACGGAAGCCATGGCGCCGGTTTCTTTCGCGATCTGGTAGACCAAGGCATCGAGCACTTGCGCTGCCGGCACATCGCCCGCGTCAATGCGCTGTTCCACTTCAACCAGGTCGCGCGTGCCGAGGTAGGCAAACAGGCCTCCGTCGCCGAAGATCTGCCGATCGAGTTCGGCTTGCGTGAATCGGCCTGAAAAACAAAGCTTGATGAGCGCGCGAACAGGAAGCGAGCCGGTACGGTCCGGGCCGAACGGCCCCTCCTCAATGGAGTTGCTGTCGATGGTGCGGCCTCCGCGATGTGCAGAAACGGTAATGCCGCTGCCCATATGCACAACAATCAGGCGCAGGTCGGCATAGGCGTGGCCCCGTTCTCGGGCAAAGCGCCGGGCCACGGCCTTGGTGTTAAGCGCGTGGCCAATGCTGGTGCGCTGCACAAGCGGCGAGCCGGTGAACCGCGCACAGGGCTGCCACTCATCCACCGTCACCGGATCGACAATGTAAGCATCAACGCCGGCTGCCTGGGCAAAACGAAGCGCCAATACTGCGCCGAGGTTTGAAGCGTGATCGCCGAGTGGTGCTTTGCGAAGCGCCTCCACCATAACGTCATCCACCAGGTAGGTGCCGCACTCCATGGGCGGCAACAATCCACCCCGTCCCACCACCGCCTCGAGCTCCGCTCCCTTACTCTTCGGTTGATATCCTGCAAACTCAAGCGCGCGTTCAATCAGAGCGGCGCGATATTCCAGCCGCGCCAGCATAGGCTGCCCGCGGAATCGTTCTATCTCTTCGTCTCCGTGGCGAATGGTCTGCGAAAACTCCTCGCCGTCGCGCGTAAAGACGCCAATTTTCGTCGATGTGGTTCCGGGGTTGATGACCAGCACGCGGCCTGGTCCTGGGTTCGGAATGCTGCTCAAGCTCCACCTCTCATGGCGCCCGCATCAGGGCAGCGAGCGGAGATGAGTTTACACGCGCAAAGCCGTGCCGCGAGTGATCTGCATCAGTCAAGGCGAGTCCCGGACCGAGATCCGGACCAAAGATTCAGCAGGGCTCGATTCCGAGAAGATCTGCCGCTTTCCGAGTACCCGAATTCCCTGTTATTCTTGAAGATGCGAACCGCGTCAGGCGGCACCGACAGAAAACACAGA
>Ga0302197_10005988_pt1 | contig 10230 bp, 9 predicted proteins | sample II_Bog_N2_1_FD_193526 | JGI IMG/M metagenome (GOLD analysis project Ga0302197, IMG submission 193526) | Peat permafrost microbial communities from Stordalen Mire near Abisko, Sweden - II_Bog_N2_1 | ecosystem: Environmental > Terrestrial > Soil > Wetlands > Peat | place: Sweden: Abisko, Stordalen...
AACGTCAGAAACTTCAGGTACGGCATTCTCGCAACACCGGCTATAAAAGGCGTGCAGCTGCGGACGATGGGGATGAAGCGCGCATACATGATCGCGCGCGCGCCGTATTTTTCGTAGAACATTCGGGTGCGCTGAATCTGATCGGGATGAAAGAACCGCGATTTCGGGCGGCTGAAGATTCTGGGTCCGGTCTGGTAACCCAGATAGTAGCCCAGATTATCGCCAAGAATGGCCGCGGCCATCAGCATCCCGGACACGAGCCAGATATTGATACCTGCCGCGCCGCCGGCCACTCCCACACTGAAGAGCAGCGAATCGCCCGGCAGGAAGAAGCCCGCCAGCAGGCCGGTTTCGGCGAAAATAATGCCTGCGAGGCCAGCCAGCCCGTACGAACTCGATAAGAGCGTGCGCACCAGTTCCAGCAACCGCTCGGCGTTGTAAAGAGACTTCAGGAAATCGACGATCGGATGCATCGGTTTGGGTCAGGAGTTTCGCGATTAACTGCGCTGGCGGTAACTGGCCAGAATCTGATCGATGACGTCCTGGTTGATCTTCAGCTTGCCGCTGGCCGTGAGGCTGTCGCGAAGACCCTGCTGGAAGAAAGTCACCCGGTCGCGGATCTTCTGCTGACGCAAATCGTCCAGAATTTTCGAGCGCTGGATGGCCAGACCTGCCGCATCCGCGGGGGTAATGGCAAGAATCTTCGCGATCAGCTGGCCGGAGGGGACGGAATCCGGTCCCAGGATGGCGCCCACCGGTTTGGTGAAAAGGTCGGGAACGCTGCTGGCGGTGCCCACCGATTCGATAGGATCCTGCCGGGCGACGTCAGCCGACGTCTTGAGAGTGATATTCATCGACTTGGCGGCCTTTTCCAGATCGCCACCCATGGCCTGCGTCTTCGACAGCAGTTCGGCGGCCTTGGCGGCCACGATCTTCTGCAGCTTCGCCTGCTGGGCCTTGTCCTTAACTTCGGTCTTCACTTCATCGAGAGTTGCCTGGTGGGCGGGCACCAGATTGGTCACCACCGCAATCAGCGCTCTGCCGTCCGGTAAAACCACGGGGCCGAGCGTCACTTCACTCTTCTTCAGAGCGGATACGGCATCGAACAAATCTTTGGAGACGCCGATGCCCGGGATTGGTTCGCTGGCTTCCACGTCGGGAACCTGAATCAGCGTGCCGCCGACGGCATCGGCGGTCTTCTCCGGATGCGTGGGATCCTGGCGGAGTCCGGATACCGCTTTGTCGGCGAGATTCTGCATTTGATTCGCGGCGCCCTGCTTCTGCAGATCCGCGGTCAGCTGCGCTTTGACTTCGTCGAAGGGCTTGATGTGCGGCTGTTCGTGAGCTTCCACCTGAATGATGTGATAACCGTACTGGGTCTTGATTAGGCCGCTGGTTTCACCCGGCTTCAGCGAAAAAGCCGACTTTTCGAATTCGGGCACTGTCTGGCCTTTGACGAGCCAGCCGAGTTCGCCATTCTGAACGGCGGAACCGGTATCTTCGGATTTCTCTTTGGCCAGCTTGCCGAAATCGGCGCCGCCCTGAAGCTGTTTCAGCAGCGCCTCCGCCTTTGTCTTGACCGCCGCGTCATTGGTTGCGTCGGACTTCAGCAGAATGTGGCGCGCCTGCACGCGCTCGGGGGTCGTAAAATCGGCCTGCTGATTGAGGTACGCGGAATGCAACTGAGCGTCCGAGATCTGCAAGCCCGCGCCGACCTTTGCGGGGTCGAGAACGATCACCGCCACGCTGCGCTTGTCCGGCACCTGGAACGACTGCTTATTACTGTCGTACCAGCTCTGGATTTCCGCCTCTGTGGGCTCGGAATCTTTACGGAAATCGGCGCCGGAAAGCACGGCGTACTGAATCTTCACCTTGTCGTTGCGCTGGTGGTATTCCTTTTCCACTTCCTGACTGGTGACCACAACACCGCCCGATACCAGCGCCTCCAGGCGCGCGATCAGCATCTCTCTTGTCTTGGCGGCTTTCATGTCCGCCAGGGTCGTATTGTTCTGCTGGAGCACGGCGCTGAGAACGGCGGGATCCACCTTGCCGTCTTTGACGTATTGGGCGGGAATGGAGTCGATGATGGCGTTATCGGCTTCGTCCGAAGTCACCTTCATCCCCATCTCGGTGGCCTTCCAGGCCAAAGCGCGTTCGCTGATGGCCTGCTGGATGACCTGCGGGGCGTAGATGGAGAGCAGCGCGGGGGGCAATTGACGGTTTTGCGTCATTTCCCGGATGGTTTGATTAATCTCATTGGCGGTCACTTTCTCATTGCCAATCTGCGCCACGACAGCGTCCTGGCCGGTGGTGGCGCCCGTTCCCGAACTGGGAATCAGATAAACCAGCATCGAAAGAGCGATCAATCCAAGAAGGAAGATCAGGAAGGCGCGTACCGCCTTGTCACGGCTGCGAAATACATCAAACATTTAAGGGGAGGCTCCTGCTGCAAAGTACTACTGAAATTTCATTGTAGCAGTGTAATTTCGCGGTCAGGAGGAGCCACGCCCGCCGGTATCGGATACTTCAACAAGATGGCCGAACGTCCGGTGAATATCCTCCTCGTCGACGATTGCGAAGGCATTCGCTTTCTCGTTTCTGAAATTCTGGAGGAAGCCGGTTATCGGGTGACGGCGGTTCCGGACGGCAATGCGGCGCTGCTCGCCGCGCGACGACAAATTCCCGACATCGTGATCACGGATCTCAGCATGCCCGGTCTGCCCGTTTCCGAGGTCATCCGGGTTTTGCGTGCGGATCATCCGGATATTCGAATTATCATCCTTTCCGGACTCATGGACGAACTGACATGCCAGGCAATTATGACCAGCGGCATAACCAGAAGCAGAGTGGATGCGGTAATCGACAAGAGCCTGGCGCCGGAACTACTCGTCGATACGGTGAAACGCCTGCTTGGTGAGGAAACGGCAACGATATAATCGTGTCGCGATTCGGGAGGACGAGGATATGCCGGTACGATGGCGGGTACGGATGCGGGCTGCTCCGTGACCCGAACCAAAGTTTGGCTGGGGGCCGGGATTGCGCTGCTGGCCGGAGGCGGAGCGCTATGGTTCGGCTGGCACGGGCTTGCGCCAGTTCCAGCGCCCCGGACTTACAGAATCGGCTGGACCGATTCGCCGCCCTTCGAGCTTGCCGGCGCGGACGGCCAGCCGGCCGGATTTGCGGTGAATCTGGTGCGCACCGCGGCTGCGCGGCGTGGCATCCGGCTGCAGTGGGTCTATTGGAACCGTGGTTCGGAGGCCGCGTTTCGCGAGAAAGCACTGGATTTGTGGCCTATGATGACCATCCTTCCGGAGCGCCTTCACCGCTTTTATGTCAGTGAGCCTTACCTGGAGACGGAATTCTGCATGCTGCTGCGTTCCGATAGCCCGCACGTAAAAATACAGGATCTGGCAACCGCGGTGATCAGCTTTTCCAACAGCCCGGTTGACGAGTGGCAGCTCAGCCAGCACTTACCGGACGCGCGCCGGTTATTGGTGGCAAAACCGTCGGTGGCCATGCAGGACATGTGCAGCGGGCGTTCCGATGCGGCATTTATGATTGCGCTCACTGGGACCGCGGTGCTGCTGGATAGGCCGGGCGCGTGCCAGGGGCTTGCTCTGCGATGGATTGCGGCGCCGGAAATCCGTTCGCAAGTGGGCGTCGCGGCAGCTTTTGAATATCGCGGCGTGGCTGATTCTCTGCGCGATGAAATCGGCGTGATGGCGACGAAGGGGCAGCTGGCGCCGATCCTTGGCGAATCGGCCTACGTGTCGCCGCAACTGGAATCGATTGAGGCGCTGTTGATGGCGAAACGGCGCGGGGAAATGCTGGCATGGGCGGCGGTCTTATTCGCGGTGCTGTTTCTGGTGGCTTTCTGGCAGAGCGTGCGGATTCTGCGGGAGAGGGATCGTACGCGGCAGGCGGAACAGGCGCGGCGCAGAACGGAACACAGGCTGAGCCTGATGGCGAACAACCTGAAGGAAATGGTGCTGGCGTATGACATGAACAAACGCCTCATTTTCGCCAATCCCGCCACCCGGTCGCTCACGGGTTACGACGTCGCGGAGATGGAAAATCTCGGCTTCGTGAACTGGATACACGCCGACGACCAGGTGCGCATGCTGAATCAATGGGGCCGCCTGTTCGAGGGCAACAGTTTCGAGGATGAAGAGTATCGCATGATCACCCGCGACGGCAACACGAAGTGGGTGTCGTCCACCTGGGGGCCTCTGCGCGATGAAAGCGGCAGACAGGTCGGAGTGCAGGGCAGCGAACGCGATATCACGGATCGAAAGCTGGCGGATGCGGCGCTGCGCGAATCGGAGGGCCGTTTCCGCGGCCTCCTCGAACATGTGCAGCTTCCCGCCGCGATGTACGACCTGCACGGGAACTTTCTTTTTGTGAACGACTACCTGCTCTCGATCGGCGGCTGGTCGCGCGAGGAAATGCTCGGACGCCAGGTCACCGACTTCATGACGCCGAAGGACCACGGACGCGTGCGGAAGATTATGGAGAGCCTGGCGCTGACGGGCGAACCGACGCACTGGTTCGCCGAGCCCGGACTGCTGACTCGGGACGGTCAGATCCGTCAGCTGCAGGTGAATAATGTGGTGCTGCGCGACGCCGCGGGCAAGATGGCCACCGTGGCGTCGCTTGGTATCGACGTCACCGAGTACCGCGCTCTCCAGGAACAGTACGTGCAATCGAAGAAACTGGAGAGCCTGGGCACGCTCGCCGGCGGCGTGGCGCATGACTTCAATAATCTGCTCACCGTGATTAACGGGTACAGCAAAATCGTGATGCGCGGGTTGGGTGAACAGGACCCCGCGCGGCCCAAAATCGACCAGATTCGCAGGGCCGGGAAGCAGGCGGCGGAACTGACTCAGCAATTACTGGCTTTCAGCCGCAGACAGATCGCGCAGCCCCGGCCGCTCGATCTTAACAGCCTGCTTGAAGAATCGGGCGAGATGTTCCGCTCGCTGCTCGGCGAAGATATTCAACTGATCTCGGAGCCGGGCCACCCGCTGGGCCTGGTAATGGCCGATCCGGGCCAGATGCACAGAGTGCTGATGAATCTGCTGTTGAATGCGCGCGACGCGATGCCGGATGGCGGCAAAGTGACCATCCGGACGCACACCATTCACGTCACCAGTGAATCCGGACAGGAGAATCCCGATGTCACTCCCGGGCCCACAGTTGTTCTGGTGGTCTGCGACACGGGCATCGGCATGGACGAGCAGACCCGCGGGCGGTTGTTTGAACCGTTTTTCACGACCAAAGAACCTGGTAAGGGCACGGGTCTGGGGCTTTCCACGGTTTACGGCATCGTGAAGCAGAGCGGCGGCTGGATTGGCGTGCGCAGCGCGAAAGGTTCGGGAACGACTTTCAGCATTCATCTCCCGTGCATCGTCGATGCAGCCCCGCCGGTCGCGGTCAGAAGTGGCGCACCCGCAGTCGTCTCGGCGGATATTGCGAGAGTGTCCAGCCACATGACCGTGCTGGTGGTGGAAGACCAGGAGCAGGTGCGCGGCTTTGTGAACGCGATCCTGGAATCTCTGGGCTACAACATTCTGAGCGCGGCTGACGGAGCGGCGGCCCTCGCGCTGGCGACGCAGCATCGGGGAGCGATCGATCTTCTGCTGACCGACGTGATATTGCCTGGCATGAATGGCAGGCAGTTGGCGGAACAGCTGAAACTGCTGCGTCCGGAAATCGCAGTACTGTTCACCTCCGGCCATCCGCGCAATGTAATTGCCAGCAGCGGAGTGCTCGATCCGGCTATCGCGTTTATCGCGAAACCGTACTCGCCGGAAGAGCTGGCCGCGAAGCTGAGCGAGGTGCTGGAGCGGCCGCGGCCGACAAAAATCAGTGAACGGCCAGCCCATAATGGTAGTTGAGGCAGATCGGACATAAGCCGTGGCTGATGCGCGGGTCGTCGCACAGAAATCCAGGTACCCAGTCCCAGCGGTCCGTCTGGCGCGGATGCCGCGTGCGCCGGCAGTGCGAGCATGTTGTGACAAGGCCGTTCTGGTCGATATAATCGTTGCCCGCCTCGTGGCCTTCTTCGCGGTGAGGGCCTTCTTCCGTCAGGCTATTCACAATCAGGAGGCCGGCTTCGCCAAAGGGACGAATGCTCATGTGAAAACGGCGGCGCAGCAGAGGCGACGAACATTCCATCACGTGAGTTTGTTCCTGTCCGGTGGCGCGGACGTAGTCGTACAAGTTCCGGTAATAGGCTTTCAGGCTTACGGGAACCGCATCGAAAACGCACCGGCCCTGCTGGTATTCCCGCGTGGCCCGGTTACCATTATTTTCGAGCGCGAAGCGATCCCACGCCTGGTTGCAGTGCACGATGCGGCAGTCCCGATCAAGCGCATAGATCACGGCCGGATCGGATTCGAAGGAATCCGTCCACTGGCCCGCAGATCCGCTCCCTGTCAGCATTCGTTCCGTTAGCCCATGCTACAACTGGCATTCGGTATGGACCGCCCGAACCGCCTTTTCGAGGCCGTCGCGCCGGACTGCGATCGATATCGTCAGTTCGCTCGATCCCTGCGCGATGGCAATGACATTCACCTTTTCGCGCGAGATCGCGGTAAAAATGCGGCCCGCGAGGCCCTGCGTGCCCCTCATCCCTTCGCCCACCACGGCGAGCAGGCCCACATTGCGATCGACCGCAATGTCGTTCACATAACCGTGCGCGAATTCAAGAGACAGCGCAACTTTAATAGCCTCGACGGATTTTTCGATCTCGTCGTTACGCACCAGAAAGCAAAAACTCTGCCGGTAACTGGAGCTGGACAGAGCAAGGATTTCCACGTTCACGCGGTCGAGCGCGTCAAGCGACCGCGCCATCAGATGAACGCCGCTGACCGCCGCACTCGCGGGTTCGAGCGCCACCAGCGCCACGTTCGCCATCGAGGTGACAGCCTTGGCGCCAGAATTGCCCGCGGTCAGCTGCGGCACAATGCGCGTGCCCGGCTTTTCGGGCGCGAAACTGTTCTTGCTCCAGACCGGAATTCCGCGTTCCACCAGCGGCGCAATGGTCCTGGGATGCAGCACTTTCGCTCCGGCCCAGGCCAGTTCCGCGGCTTCGCTGTAGGTGATCTCGGCGAGGATTTTCGCGTCCGGTACCAGACGCGGATCGGCGGTCATAATGCCATCCACATCGGTCCAGATCCAGAGTTCCGTGGCATCCAGTGCCGCCGCGAGAATACTGGCGGAGAAATCGGAGCCGCCGCGGCCGAGCGTGGTCGGCCGTCCATCCACGGTGGCCCCGTTGAAGCCTGTGACGATAGGAATGCCGCCTGCGTGCAGAATCGGCAGCAAACGCGCCTGCGCTTTCTCGCGCGTGGCATCCATCAGCGGCGAAGCATTGTTGAAAACAGCGTCTGTCACGATAGCCTCGGCGGCATTGACGGCTTCGGCGTTTAACCCGCGCGAGCGCATATGCTCACCGATGATGAGCGCGGAAAGGCGCTCACCCACAGCGATCGCTTCATCGACGGCGCGCACCGGACGATAGCCCAGCATCTGCATGCCGTTCACGATGCGGTGGAATTCGCCTACGAGCTCGGCAATCTCCGCGTTCACGCGATCTAGCTCCACAGCGGGAATCAGATCCTTCGCGGCTTCCAGATGGCGCGCGGTGAGCAGCGCCAGATTGCGGTCGATGCCGTCCTGGTCGTCCGCTTCCGCCATTCGCGTGGTATCGAGCAGAAGGTCGGTGATCTTAGACATGGCGGAAACCACGGCCGTGACAGGCCGCTTCGCCGCCTCCGCCGCGATCAGATCGCAGGCGGCTCTCATACGGGCGGCGGAGCCCACGCTGGTGCCGCCGAATTTCATAACGAGCAGATGATTCAATTAACTTTCCCTTTCGGTGGTGTGGTCGGCTTTCCCGTTGGAAAGCCTCGCGCGAACGAGCTTCAGAATGGCTTCCTGCACCTGTTCGGGCGTCATGCCGGTGGAATCCAGATAAGTCGCATCGGGCGCCTGTAGCAGCGGCGATTCGCTGCGATTCCGGTCGCGCTGGTCGCGTTCGGTCAGCTGCGCCGCGAGCATTTCGGCCTGCTCGCCGGGCAGTTCACCCGCCCGCCGCCGTACGCGCTCGGCCGGATCGGCGTCCAGAAATATTTTCACGCGCGCATCGGGAAAAACCACGGAACCGATGTCGCGGCCCTCCATGACGACACTCGCGTTTTCCGCAATCCGCCGCTGCTTCGCCACCAGCGCCGAGCGCACCGCGCCGATGGCCGCTACCTGCGAGGCCAGCCCGGAAATCTCAGGCGCCCGGATGGCCTCGGTGACGTCTTCGCCGTTCAGCAAAACCCGGCTGTGCGGAAGCAGTTCGATGTTCGCCGAGAGGGCGAGTTGCTCCAGCTTATAAACGTCGGAAAACGGTGTCGCGGTCTGCGTTGCCCACAGTGCGACCGCACGGTACATGGCGCCGGTATCGATGTAGATATAGCCGAGCTTTTCCGCGACCAGGCGCGCGATTGTACTCTTGCCCGCACCGGCGGGTCCATCGATGGCGATTACGTGGCCCATTAGCTTTGCTGTAAATAGCAGGTTAGCGCACGGCAGAAACCGGCAGGTTGAAGACTAACGGCGTGGCGTGTACGAGTTGCACGGAGAACGGGCGAAACTGGTGGCGAAGAGCCTGAAGACCGGACTTGTAGGTAATTGGCGGGCGCAACGTGTCCCAGTCGACGAGCCAGACTCGAAACGTGAATAGTTGCCACTTTATGCAGTCGGAGAACGGAGAGAACCTTGAGGCCGGAGCTTCGGAAATTCTGCGCGGCCGGGTCTATGACAAGATCTGTGGGTAGTAGTTGGAGGGAACGACGGAAGAAATGTACGCGACCACCACTTCCGGAACGGGACCAATTGTTCCTGTCAGCAGCAACACGGGCCGCAGCTTCATACCGGGGATATCGCCAAGGGAAATCTGGCGAGATAAATCTCACCGGGGCGCATTCAGCGGTTGTCCGTCTTCCATTGTGTAAATGTCCTGACGGGTATCGGACAAGTCCCCTGCCCACTCTTCGGCGACGCCGTGGGACCAGTGATTTCCTGCTGCATCTTCTTCCGGCAACAGCACGTTTAATCGCACTTGCCCGACAGGAAGTTCCGGTGGCACCTTGGCCGGTAGCCGATGCTCCTTGTCGATATCGCCAACGAGTTCGATGGCATTCATAGGTACATTATCCGCGATGGATGTGTTCCGTGGCTACGAGGGCCGGCACGTAGAATAATATGTCGCCGGGACACGATATCCTCTCCCAGGCTGCCGGCGATCATGGCGTAGCGAGAAGGATTGATGTTCCGCAGGTTCGCGGCAGACGGGAAGCGCATAGTGACCAGCAATCTGGAATTCCGTGATGCAGGCAACAAGCACTTCGGGGGGTGACGCTCGGGAGGTGGTGTGCGTGCCTGCAAGCGCAGGCGTTAACAGGAGCAGCTAAAGATTTATCTTCCGCAGTTCCAGAATTCCGGCATGTAATGATTCGGTGCATGAAGGAGGCGCCGGTGCATTCGCGCGAGTCCAGGCGTATAGCTTGCCTGCCGCGGTGAACGTCAGCTCGGTCCAGCGATCACGAGCGTTCTTATAGTCTGTATCCTCGTCTACCTGGACGTCGTTCAGGCAGAGAATCCAGGTCTCGATGTTGCGTTTGGGAATGAGGCGGCCAATCTGTTCCGTGTCGGCCGGAATCGCGAGAACTCCGGCGTCACGGAGTTTCCCGTCGAACTGCCGCAATCGTTGTTGAACGGTTTGCGCATCCGCGTCGATTAAGACAATGAGCTTCGTTTGCGCCTGACGGTTGCGGCAGGCTTCGACTTCGATCACAAATTGCTCGCGTACCCATTTCTCGGCGCTGCCTACACCGGAAGGCGACATCACAACCCGCATCGCATGTCTTCCGAGGCCGCCCCTTTGAAGATACTTAGATATGAATTGCTCATGGCGTCTGTCCTCCACAAGGAGGATGACCTGCGATGGCTTTGCCACCTATTCCCATCCTCGGGCAATCAGTTCGGCCGGCTGAAGCATTCCCTTCTGGTCCGGCTTAAATTTCTCTGTGCGCACGTGGCCGTTGTCTTCCCGAAAAAACCGCAATCCGTATTCACGTGCCCACTGATTCAAGGTCTCAGGATGGTGTGAGATTAGAATCAGCTGACCATTGTGCCCTTCAACCGCCTCTTCCGCGGAGAGCAGCCACGGCTGAA
>Ga0302197_10006005_pt1 | contig 10212 bp, 8 predicted proteins | sample II_Bog_N2_1_FD_193526 | JGI IMG/M metagenome (GOLD analysis project Ga0302197, IMG submission 193526) | Peat permafrost microbial communities from Stordalen Mire near Abisko, Sweden - II_Bog_N2_1 | ecosystem: Environmental > Terrestrial > Soil > Wetlands > Peat | place: Sweden: Abisko, Stordalen...
GGCCTCTCGCTCGGTGGAACCACAGGCTATGCCATCAACCCAGCGCGCGATCTCGGGCCGCGCCTGGTTCACTGGCTCCTGCCTATTCCCGGCAAAGGCGGATCGAACTGGCGCTATGCGCCGATCCCCATCATCGGCGATCTTGCCGGCGCTGCTCTTGCTGGTCTTCTTCTGCATTACGCGCATTTGTAGTTTCTATCGTTACCGCGTTCTGCAATCCGAAGCACGGTTGCCAGATGACGATCTGACTGTTCAAACTCGGGTCTTTAACAGTCATCTGTCATCTGTAATCTGTCTCTTCGGGACTTACTCCAGCAACGAAGCCACCACCGCAAGCGCGGCAAGCGCCGCCGTCTCCGCACGCAATATCCGAGGCCCCAGCGAAGCAGCGCGCCAACCGTTCGCGTCAAACAGCGCTTCTTCCTCCGCAGCCCATCCGCCTTCGGGGCCAATGGCAAGCTCCAACGCAGGCATCTCCTGCCCAGCCTGCGCCACAGCATCCTCCACCGCAAGCCGCAGCGTGGTGGTGCGCTCCTGTTCCGCCAGCACAATGTGTGCAGGCCGCCCACTCTCACCAGTCGCCGCGGACGCAGCCCGGACACGCTCAGTCAACGAAACCGGATCGTAGATCTTCGGCACATCCGATCTGCGCGACTGCTGCGCCGCCTCAACTGCAAGCCGCCTCCATCGCTCCACGCGCTTTGCCGCAGCCTGTGCAAGGTGCTTCTCCGTTCGCCGCGCAATCACCGGCGCAATCGCCGCCACTCCCAACTCGGTAGCCTTCTCAATCGCCCACTCCATGCGATCGAATTTATAAATCGAGATCACCAGTGTCACCGGCAGCGCCGGATCGGCCTGCACCTCGGCAAGCAGGTTGAACCGAATCTCCTCGGCGGCCACTGCAGCCACCTCGGCATGGAACACGTGCCCGCCCGCCACCACATCCGCTTCCATGCCCACCGTTGCCCGCAACACGCGCGCCATGTGCTCTGCCTGCGCGCCGGATATCGTTGCGGTCGCTTCATCCCATTGTTCGGCAATCCAGCGGCGTCTTGTCATAGGCCTCTCCAAAAACTTCATCTGGTACGCAAGTCTATTTCATTCGCACAAACAATGAGGGGGACGCTTGATGCGTCCCCCTCATGTTGCCTGTTGCTGGAATTGCCTTGCTGTTGAATGGTCCGCTACTACTTTTTCTTGGCGGTCTTCTTTGCGGCTGCCTTCTTCGCGGGTGCCTTCTTAGCTGCTTTCTTCGTTGCCATTTTTCCTATTCTCCCTTTTCGATGGTTTGCATCGATCCTGCAATATAACTATTGCAGTTGATGAATGTATAGATTCATGCGGGATCAGTGTCAAGGAAAAAAAGTGCAATACGTGGAAAAAGAGGCAACAATTTTTTCGCGTTGCATAGAAGATCGTTTTCGGTCCTCATCGAATGCGCATCGTCATCGGTCTTAAGTGCCTCTGCGGATCAACAATCAGTGCGCATCTTCCATCGCAATCCGCATCAACACTCTCATCAAAACCTTGAAGCAACGACGCAAAGACCATTTGGAAATACTTGCCTGATGCCTTCGCTTAGAGCGTTAACCTGCGCAATTCATCAGCACTCGATGATGTTCAGCGCAAGCCCCGCAAGGCTCGTCTCTTTATACCGCGACTGCATATCGAGGCCCGTAAGGTACATGGTGCGGATCACCTGGTCCAGCGACACCTTGTGCAGCTCCGACTCATTCATGGCGATGCGCGATGCCTGCACGGCCTTCGCCGCTCCCATCGCGTTGCGCTCAATGCAGGGGATCTGCACCAGCCCGCCAATCGGATCGCAGGTCATGCCCAGGTTATGTTCCATCGCAATCTCTGCAGCATGCTCCACTTGTCCGTTGGTTCCGCCCAGCGCCGCTGTCAGTCCGCCCGCGGCCATTGAGCAGGCAACCCCCACCTCACCCTGGCAACCTACCTCCGCGCCACTGATCGAAGCGTTCTCCTTATATAGGATGCCGATCGCCGCCGAAGTCAGGAAGAAACGCATCAGCCCTTCGTGATCCGCCTCAGGAATAAAGCGATGGTAATAGTGAGCGACGGCCGGCACCACGCCCGCCGCGCCATTCGTCGGCGCGGTCACCACGCGCCCACCCGCTGCGTTCTCCTCATTCACCGCCATCGCGTACACCGTCACCCAATCCAGCGGGGCCAGGGGATCGCTCCGCATTCCATTGGCTTCCTTCTCCCGCAATCGAGCCGCCAGCCGATGAGCACGCCGCCTCACCTGCAACCCTCCAGGCAATATGCCTTCCGCCGCCATGCCGCGTTCGACACAACTCTGCATCGCCTTCCAGATTCCATCGATCCCTTCGCGCACCACTTCTACAGGCGCGCGCTCCTGCTCCCGCGATATCAGTGCGCATTCGTTCTCCAGCATGAGTTGGCTTATCGAGAGTTCGTTGGCATGGGCCGTTGCCAGCAACTCCGCCGCGCTGTGAAACGGAAATGGAATCGCTGCCTGATTCGTCTGCGTGGAAGGATCGATGCCATCCTCGGTTATAAACCCGCCGCCGATCGAAAAAAATGTTCGCTCATCCAGCAACGCGCCCGTCGCATCAAACGCCTTGAAGCGAACTCCATTCGGATGACGCGTGTATGCTCCCGGTGGAAACATCACCGCGCGTTCAAATAGAAGATCCGTTGATTCATCAAAACCAATTCGCCGCGTGCCTGCCAGATCAATTCGATCCGTCGCGCGAATCTCTTCCACTGTCGACTCAATGACTGCGGGATCGATCTTCGCCGGCTCGTTGCCAGCAAGTCCAAGCAGAACCGCGCGGTCCGTCGCGTGCCCCACTCCGGTTAATGCCAGCGAGCCATAGAGCTCCGCCTGCACGCGCGCCACCCGATCCATGAATCCACGCGGCTCAAGCTCCCGCGCAAACCGGCAAGCCGCACGCATCGGTCCCATGGTGTGCGAGCTCGAAGGACCGACGCCGATTTTGTAGAGATCGAAGAAACTCGTAGTCACGCAGAGATTGTATTCCCGTTACGTATCGCCACGCATGCCATCGGGTTTTGAACCAGACTTTGCATGAGCCCGAAATTTCGTTGTCCCGGTAAAAGTGGATTCGAAAAGAGGATGCTTCGAGGTCGATATTAGGCCCACCTCACTCTGGCGATTCGCATCTGACAAGGCCAAGGGGAGAGTTCCCAACCAAGAACGGAGTTATTGGCCTGGCATTCAACAATGTGCCCGCCCCTGGACTTGCTTGGACAACCCTTCGCTTCATGGAGGAATCATGTATCACCATATTAAGAAACTGATGTACACCGTGAATGTCGGACAGCCCAACGTGGGCTTTGGCAATATGCTTCTCGAACAGTTCGGCGGAGCCAACGGAGAGTTGGCGGCCGCGATGCAATACACCATCCAGGGCTGGAACTGCGTAGACGATCTTGCGCGCCGCGATCTCCTGCTTGACATCGGCACCGAAGAGCTCAGCCATCTCGAAGTGGTCGGCGCATTAATTCGCATGCACCTGAAACCACTGAAGGAAAATCGCGAAGCCGCGGAGGCCGATCCGTTGTTGCGCATCGCCGGCGGAGGCGGTATCGCGCTCGTGAACTCAATCGGCAACGCCTGGACCTCCAGTTACCTGCAGATCACAGGGGAGCTCGACGTCGACCTGCGTTCCAACATCGCTGCCGAGGCGCGAGCCAAAATCGTGTACGAGCGGCTTATCAACTACACAGACGATCCGGGGACCATCGACACGCTCCAGTTTTTGATGACCCGCGAGATCACCCACATGAAGGCATTCTCTGCCGCTCTTGAGAGCCTTGAGAAGTCCCCCTTCTCCATCGGCCGCCTTGCGGTCACCCCTGGAATCGTCGACGAATACTTCAACGCGTCGACAGGAGATGGTGATGAAGGCGATACGGATATGCGCGGTCCCTGGCAATCTTCTTTTGGACTGCACCCGGTTGAATCGCAGATGAACGGCGGGAAGGGACTTTCCGTTGGCGCCATCGATGGCATTGCCGGCCGCGAAGATCGTGGGAAACAGGATTCAGGAAAGAAGGCGACCACAGCAACGCAGGTGGAAACAGTCGACCCGAAGCCTGTTCCCAATACCGATGCACAGCAAACTGGAAAACAAGCCACCACGGCAAACGAGAGTGTGAGTGAAAATGCTCGCCATAGCGAGCCAGACTCCGACCTGCATTCAGTCGGCAAACAAGCCAAAAATGGAGGGCACACAAAGAAGTCTCATTAAGCATTGACCATCCTGGACCGGGGGCTCGTGCACAACGGGCCTCCGGTGTTTCGTGTCAGTGCATGTACTCAGATTCTGCTCGGTTTTTCCGCGTGAGGTGCATCACACCCGGAGTCCCCTCGCAACTGTTAGACTCCGTCCTGCTCTCATAATGCTATTCAAAGCCCTCAGCGCGGCAGTCTATGGCATCGATGCCAACCTCATTGACGTCGAGGTCGACTATAGCGGCGTGGTCGCGGAGAAGGACACCTTCCATACTGTCGGCCTTCCCGACGCCGCCGTGCGCGAAAGCCGTGACCGCGTCCGCGCGGCCATCAAAAATTCCGGCTATCTCATCCCTCCCACCTTCATCACCATCAACCTCGCGCCCGCCGACATTAAAAAGGAAGGCGCAGGTTTTGATCTTCCCATCGCCGTCGGCATCCTCGGCGCATACGGCGCCTTGCGCGTCAACGACCTTAGCCAGTTTCTTCTTGTCGGCGAGCTCGGCCTCGACGGCAGTGTCCGTTCCGTGCCTGGTATGCTGCCCATCGCCATCCTCGCGCGCGAGAAAAATATTCCCAACCTCATCCTTCCCACAGCCAACGCACAGGAAGCCGCGGTCGTTGAAGGCGTCAACGTCTATCCCGTCTCTTCCCTTCTCGATGTGCTCGATCTACTCAACTCAAGTGTGGTCGGCACAATTCAGCGCGAGCCAGTGCGCGTCGCCGTTGTTGAGCTGCTCGGCGAGTTGCAGCACTTCGCAGTCGACTTCAAAGACGTTCGCGGCCAGCAGACCGCCAAGCGCGCCCTCGAAGTTGCCGCCGCGGGCAGCCACAACATCCTTATGATCGGGCCGCCCGGGTCGGGAAAGACCATGCTTGCCAAGCGGCTGCCGTCCATCCTCGCGCCGCTCAGTTTTGAAGAGGCTCTGGAGACCACCAAGATTCACTCTGTTGCCGGCGTCCTCGACGCGGCGGCCGGTCTTGTCACGCAGCGCCCTTTCCGCGCCCCGCACCACACCATCTCCGACGCAGGCCTCATCGGCGGTGGCATCATTCCCCGCCCCGGCGAAGTATCACTCGCGCATAACGGCCTGCTCTTTCTCGATGAGCTTCCGGAGTTTCCGCGCAACGTGCTTGAGGTGATGCGCCAGCCGCTTGAAGACCACACCGTGACCATCGCCCGTGCCTCCATGTCGCTCACGTTTCCCGCGCGCTTCATGCTCGCTGCCGCAATGAATCCATGTCCCTGCGGCTACTTCAATGACCGCTCTCGCGAGTGTCGTTGCACCCCGCCCATGATTCAGCGCTACGTCTCCAAAGTCTCCGGCCCCCTGCTCGACAGAATCGATATCCATATAGAAGTGCCCGCGGTCCAATACAAAGAGCTTCGCGGAAACGCCGCCGCCGAGGGCTCGTCCGAAATCCGCAACCGTGTCATGGCTGCTCGCGACCGCCAGCGCAATCGCTTCGCCAAGGCCGGCGAAAAAATCTACGCCAACGCGCAAATGACCACGCGTCAGATTCGCGCCCACTGCGAACTGGGCGCCGACGCTGAGAAACTGCTTGAGCGCGCCATGCAGCAGCAGGGCCTCACCGCCCGCGCCCACGACCGCATCCTCAAAGTCGCCCGCACCATCGCCGATCTCGAGGGCGTGGAAAGCCTCACCGTCTCTCACCTCGCTGAAGCCATCCAGTATCGCACGCTCGACCGCAGTTATTGGGCGTAGGCCTGCGATGAAGCGAGTCATCAGGCGCACCGCTTTTGTTCCTGGGACAACATAGAAACAAAACGCAATATTATGGGTTAGCAATGGAACAACGATCGGGTATCATTGGAACTCGATCCAACCATCCCCTGCTTTTACGTCCTTACAGATATTGATCGTGGAGGGTAAAGAGTGCCCCTGATTTCATTGCGAACAAGTTCTTATCCGACTGTCTCCCGCGCTTATCAAGCACCGGAAACATCGCCAACGTTTCCGCCATGGGTCAACCTCTGGTACGAAGGCGGCGTGCTTTGGGGAATTAACACAACCAACCCGTTAGATTCCTTGCCGCTTGCCTTCCATAGTGCCGGCGCATTCAGGCAATGCATGAAGATCAACACCCCGCATGCTCACGATCTCAAGTTTGGGACCGGGACAGGCCCTTACGGGAACTCCTTCCACGTTGCGCATTGGTCAGTTACGACACCAATCAAGCGCCGTTGTGCATGGATTGCGACCAGTCTGTCTTCACTCTCGATTATTAACGCCTTCCTTGTAAGCTCGGGTTGGTATTGCGGTCAATTGATCTTTCCAGCGCCCTGTTTCGTCTCAGTCACCGCAAACTCGCCCAGCGGGAATGTGACCATCCCACACCTGCCGTTGATCCTCGTCTCCTCGTATCCACCATTCAAAACCGCCGTGGGAGGAGGGAATTACCCTGCCTACTTTGCGCGCAATATCTGAGCCAATTGAAGCCCTTTTCTGGCGCTATAGCTGTTCTCCAGTTGGTGTAGAGGGAAACGTAAAAGCTAAGTGGCTTTTTTCTCAAGCCGGGGTCCCCGGCGACAGGTTCTCGTCGCTGGGGTGGAAGAAAAAGCCACCCGGTAGCGATTTGGCGACGCTATAAGTACTGGAGAACAGCTCTAAATTGCAGCAGGCGTCACGACAGCCTTGCCGCCTGCGAGCAGACCCCATTTGGGTGCGGGGACCTCGACCTCGGCCTTCAGCTTTTTGGGGAAACGTGGGCCGGTAATCCAAAATCACGAAGGTTTCCGCATTTTTTTCATCCATATCGCACTGCGGTCCCTCCAGACGGGACGACCTGAATTGCTCGGCGGCCCTCGCAGCCATAATCGTCAGTAAAGTCCTTCCACACTTGGCGTTGCAAATGATTCACTGACAATGAGTTAGCCAAGCGTTTGCCCCGCGGCCTTGGCCCTCCCTGAATGCTCGTAAATTCCCTGAAAAAACAGTTGACCCAGGGCACAACTGGGTCTAAAGTTAGGAGTACCATCCAAAAGGGCATGTTGCAGTGAGCAAAATTGCACAGCCCATCTGTGTTTTCCCGCATCATATTGAGCTCAGGCTCACCCTTTGATGCCTCGGTGCGTTTTTTGCCCGCCGAGATTGGGAAGCGGGCAAATGGATTCCCACGACGGCATATTGCGTTAAGGGTGGGTGGTAAGCCCTATTCCACATCGTGCGAAAGTGCGTCAAGATTTTGAACTACCGGAGCATCTCGTGCGTCTAAGAATTGGGAATAAAAATCAGGGGCTCCAGAACTATTTTGGCCGCCCCGGCTGCACCGGCGGCGCCAGGTAGTTCCGTCCGGGCAGGCAATTTTTGAAGGAGATACTGTAATGCGTTCTGATTTGGTTTTTGGGGCACTCTCTCACGTGTCCAACCGCTACCGGTTGTGTCAACTGGCCAGCAAGGCAACCCGTAAGCTGCACAAGCCGAACACACGGCTGCAAGATACCACCAATGAGGTTCTGTGCCGCTTTCAAACCACCAACCCCGGAACCGCGGCTGCCGAACCGGAAGCCGCGGCCCCGCAAATTGAGCGCCGCCGCGCCGCCTAAGGAAATCTCCCGAAGGTAAAATTGAGTTAAACAACGTTTCAAGGCAGTTTTGCTTTTTGAAAGTCATTGCCGTCTCTGGTTCTTTTGTGAGGCGATCCGTGATCCCGGGAGATTCCTGATTCCCGGGCGCCTCCGTCACTCTCCGGTAACTCCCGCACTTGTCTTCCCCTGGAGTAATTCCCCCTCTTCTACCTCCTCACAACCCATCCCTCCTTATTGCAGGTGAACATGACCATCGCTGAACTCAAAGAAAAGAACATCACGGAACTTAGCCGCATCGCGCGCACCCTTGAAATCCCAGGCGCCAGCGGCCTTCGCAAACAGGATCTGATCTTCAAGATTCTTCAGGCACAAAGCGAAAAGGAAGGCCACATCTTCGCCGAGGGTGTACTCGAAATCCTCCCCGACGGCTACGGCTTCCTTCGCTCCCCCGACTACAACTACTTGCCCGGACCGGACGACATTTACGTGTCTCCCTCCCAAATACGCAAGTTCGATCTCAAGACCGGCGACTCCATCAGCGGCAATGTCCGCCCGCCCCATGAAGGCGAAAAGTATTTCGCCCTGGTCAAGATCGAAGCCATCAATTTCGAGTCGCCTGAAGAGACGCGCAACAAGATCCTCTTTGACAACCTGACGCCGCTCTATCCCCAGGAACGCATCAAGATGGAGACCGTGCGCGAGGCAGTCAGCGGCCGCGTCATGGATCTGCTCACGCCCGTAGGCAAGGGCCAGCGCGGTCTCATTGTCGCTCCGCCCCGCACCGGCAAAACCATGCTGCTGCAGTCCATCGCCAACTCCGTTTCCACCAATCATCCTGAAGTCGTCCTCATCGTCCTGCTCATCGACGAGCGCCCTGAGGAAGTTACCGACATGCAGCGCTCGGTCAAAGGCGAAGTCATCAGCTCCACTTTCGACGAGCCGGCAGCACGCCACGTGCAGGTTGCGGAAATGGTCATCGAGAAAGCGAAGCGCCTCGTCGAGCACAAGCGCGACGTCGTCATCCTGCTTGACTCAATCACCCGTCTCGCGCGCGCCTACAACACCATCGTGCCTCCTTCGGGAAAAGTGCTCTCCGGCGGCGTCGATTCCAACGCCCTGCAGCGCCCCAAGCGCTTTTTCGGCGCAGCCCGCAACATTGAAGAAGGCGGATCGCTCACCATCATCTCCACCGCCCTCGTCGATACCGGCTCCCGCATGGACGAAGTCATCTTCGAAGAGTTCAAGGGCACCGGTAACATGGAAATCATCCTTGACCGGAAGCTCGTCGACAAACGCGTCTTCCCGGCCATCGACATTCAGCGCTCCGGCACGCGTAAGGAAGAGCTGCTCATTCCCAAGGAAGACCTGCAGCGCATCTGGATCCTGCGCAAGGTCCTCAACCCGCTCTCGCCCGTCGAAGCCATGGAGTTGCTCATCAGCCGTCTCGAGAAGGTCCGCAACAACGCCGAGTTCCTCGCCAACATGAATCAGCTCTAAGCTCCAATGGGAGCTAACAACAGTCCGCCTTTTTCGGGCGGACTTGTTGCTTTACTTCCGGATTCATTCGCAGGCTGTTCAATTAGCTCCAGCGGTTGAAGGCAGATTAAATGGCCGCCTATTGGACGCGGTAATCTTGCTTCCTACTGGCAAGTGACTATCCTCGCCTACGATGTGAATCTCGCCTGGACCCTTGCTTTCCTTGGCCTCTTTAATAATCCCCACCGGTATAAGCGGTAACTCGATGACCAGGAAGGGCGATTCGACAACGGTAGCGAGACCATAAAAAAGCAGGCAGCGTCCGATATCGTCACACTCTTGCCCGTCTGGCATTTGAATGTTCAGCCCAACACTCTTGCCAAAAGGGAGTTCGATTGAGCCTGCGGTAATGACTACACGTCCATTTCTCTTTCCGGGAATGGCGCGTTCGACACGGCGCACCGTGCCAACAGTCGGAGTACCTGCCGGTGCGATGAAATGGCCTTCCGCGACCCACGGCTCCTTCAACTCCATGCGGACGGTTTGGCCCTTCTTTGCCGTAGCCGACGAAAGCGGCTCGTCAAGCACCAACTCGAGCGGCTCTACGTATCTGATCCTAATCGAGCCCTGATCGGATGATGGCAGGGAAGCGGGCGTCTGAGCGCCCGCAGCAGGGGCAGTCAACAGAACGCAGAAAATCAAGGATAGAATCGATCGCAGAATCAGAAGCATGTCTGAACTCTTCATCTTCATTACTCTCATCGTAGAGAGAAGCGAGCCCTCGAGAACGTCCATGAGGACAGTTTCGAATGTGTCACAAGCGGGCGAAAGAGAATCCCTTTCCCGATTACGCCGCTCGCTGATAAGATAGTTAAGTCGTGGGGCTGTAGCTCAGCTGGGAGAGCGCCTCGTTCGCAACGAGGAGGCCAGCGGTTCG
>Ga0302197_10006010_pt1 | contig 10208 bp, 7 predicted proteins | sample II_Bog_N2_1_FD_193526 | JGI IMG/M metagenome (GOLD analysis project Ga0302197, IMG submission 193526) | Peat permafrost microbial communities from Stordalen Mire near Abisko, Sweden - II_Bog_N2_1 | ecosystem: Environmental > Terrestrial > Soil > Wetlands > Peat | place: Sweden: Abisko, Stordalen...
GGGGAGAAAACAATCTATAAGATAACTTAATCACTATGGCTCTCGAACTTTAGTAGCGTAAAATCCAAGAATACATGTAGAAAGAAATAGCCAAGTTAAATCTTTGATCTTTGCAATATGGGAATAAATTTATGTTGATTAACAGGTCAATAACCCATCGACAATCATTGCTGGGGACCAAATGAAATGCCATATCCAAACGTGTAATGCTCCCGCAGGTAGTCAGCTTATGCGCATAGCTTTAGCCCATAGAAAGGGCTTTTTAGACTCACTACTGTTGTTAACTTATATTTTGAGCTTACTGTAGCCGTAATTTCCGCAGTATCGTAACGCTGTCGTAATCCCAGTACTGTAGTTGATCCGGCTTCAGGCTCATATTTATAGTGAGACACGAATGTGGTACCTTTGCGAATGGGGACAATGTAACCCAAATGGTATTGTACTCCACCTTGAATTGAAGAGGCGTACAGGGCTTGATTACCCAAGAAAACCTTAGTACCATAGCTGAACATTTGTTTCTTGTGAGCAAACTGAATAAATAAAAAGGTACAAGGTGCGTAAAATCAAATCCTACCATGATGTTTCGATGCACTCTCTGCATGAAATTCCATGATCCTACCAATCCCTGCATTGGATGATGCTGAAAGCGCAAAATACTTGCAGATTCAGAATCTTCATACTCAAAATCGGCACCAAGCGCACCATCCTCTGTTTTGTTATTCATAAAATTTCCTGAAAGCTTCATGTTCCAGCCACCGCCAAGTTTCTTCATGAGGACGCTGTCTACTCGTCCCTCTGTATCAAATTTGCCCATCAACATAAGTCCCGGAGACTCCATAGGGCTGGTAACGTCCCTAACAACTTGGGTCAGGAAAGTATAGGTTGGTTTGGCTGGTCCCTTTCCCATCATCGCCTGCATCATTGGGTTTTGTCCTTATTCCTTGATTCCTGAGTTGGGAAGCTCCCATGACTGGAAGATTTGAAAGTACTCTGAGAGTGGAACTGCAAGATCGAAGCGAAAGCCTTTGATGAATTAGTGATCCCCTGTGATACCCAGGACAGGGTTCAATAAGTGGTCAAATCCAGGAACCTTCCTCTTTTGTGTGTGTATAGGAGAGTAGTCTTCCTCGGTAGCACTGCATATAGTGAAAATTACGCTTGATCATGCGGCAAATCGCTATCATAACCTTCGTTGCAGGATAAGGGTGTGGGAGCGAAGAAGCTCAAAACCTTTTCGAGAAACTGCATTAATATTATTTGTGACTATATATATTGTTGAGATGATCTTATTTTAAATAAATCTAATATGATTTTTATCAGGTCATTCTGCTTCTTTGGGTAGATTTTTTTTGAATTTATACTTTGTACATTTTTCTGCGTTTGGCAGGTCCTACAGTAATCGCACAACATTGTGTTATAATAGACCAAATCGCTCTGTTCCACTAATTGTCACCTTCTCTTTCTTTACTTCCTGCAGTTGATTGACTTTATTGCATATATACACCCAACATCCTGTACTTGAATCTTTTATGATAGCATTGGTAGGGTCTTCCTCGGGTGTCACTTTGTATATGGGCTTCCCATCTCCCTCAATTATTTCGCATGTGTAACGCGCCCGTACCCCCCGAGTAAACATAGACGCATGGGTTCTGATCGAGATATAACCGACAGGGAAGAGATTGTGCTCAGAATGATAATTAGGATTAACATTAATTTGTCCAGTAGCTACTAATATGAGAGAGGGATTAATGTTAATAGGGAATTTAATATTCCCTTCCTTATCGCGGTTAAGTTAAAATTTAGCCTTCTTTTTCGTTGATTCATCGAAGGTTTTGTACTTCTTTTTTTTATCCTGCACCTTTTCTTTGATGACCTTGTAGACCTCACACAGCCACTCCAATCTCGCTAGCACCTTAGCATCTCCCAATTTCATTGATGGAACTGAGATAATTCCTGATTTATTGACATGATTTAGCAGTAGTTGATCATTAACTTTGCCATCCATTTGTGCAGGGTGCTCCTTGCCAAGTGTTTCACTTTTCTCCTACACTTCCTTAAGAAATATTTTAAGATTATCGGGTTCCATTAACATAATAGATCTACGCACGAATTATAAAAGATTGATGTTTTTACTGAACTTAGCAGCCATTTCATAGGTGATCTTGAAGCTACCTGTCCCTTGAGGCTAATCACGCATTTTCTAGTCAGAAATAATTTATTGGCAGTTCCATCGCATGCGTGATACCATTTTTTCAACCTGACTGGGAGTCTTTCCGAATTATTTTATCTGCAATTTCACTCTGTCCTTTAACTCGCTCCAATTTGATTTGTTGTCAGTGCCAATAGGAACACCATAGTCACTCACTATAGCAAACAGCACTTTCTTTTCGTTGTCTGTCCAGCTCTTTTCGTCTTCCTCACTTTCAGCCTCATCCTCGAAATCTATCTCTCCTTGATTTTGCTGTATTTTGACAATGGTATTGATGAGTTTCTTTAACCTCCGGGTCAAATTGTCAGCCACTGGAAAATCCTGATATGTTTGAGCTTTCTATAATTATGCAAAACAGTATTCTCTTGCATTTCTAATGGAGACATAATTGGCATATCCGTATTTATAGACCCCGAGCAAGAGGTCAATATCATTCTTTTTGGCCCACCACACAGCTGGACGCTGTCCAAACAGCAGTCCCAAAGGTATGAAGTTAAGCAAACCATCCCAGCTAATTTTTCTGCGATCAGGTGGGTTCATGTACTTAAGAGCATCCTAGCGATACTTTCGAATGAGATTTTTCACTCGAAAAAGCAATTGTAATCTTTTTGTGTACTGTACTGATCGTTGTGGCAGCATAATGTGCTGGTCCCATTCTTTAAGGCATGGCTGGTATTATTGATATTCCTATTGGTTTTATTCAATAAGCTTTTGGAGGAATATCTTAAGATTTGTTTCGTCCTAAGGCAGAGAAAGACCTAATGCCCGTAGAAAACTGTTGGCGTATGCTTGTATTTCAGGTAAAGGTTTATTTTATAGCTTACCACCAATACTTAATGATGATCGTTGGATTTGTTTCCACCTACCATAACCGTACTGTAGCAGTAATTTTTTGAGTTGTTAATGATCATCAGTCGACCACTTACTGCCATTGACAGTTGGAGTGCTTGTAGGCTTAACTATTGCTTGAGAATTATTATTGGTCTGCTTCTGGGAACTTGGCAAGATACGTTGTTGATTGGCTGACGGTTGACAGATGTAATAGATCTATGATTCATGGCTCGATTGAATTGTCAACTTTGTAATACTCCCTAAAATCACTGATTATGATTAGTTTAGCATAGTATTAGGCTATAATAACTCTTCAAGAAACTCGCGGACTATTCGAGGCACAGATTTATCCCCGGTTTTAAGTCGGTCAATAAGCGTCTGGCTGCCAGTTAGCGGTTGACTATTCACCATGAGTGATGTAATGGCTATAAGGTTGTAGTTTCCGTCTTGATAATAAATAAGCGCATGATAGGGATTGGTACCAATAATGCTGGTGATGGGCAGCACTTCGACAGAGACATCTGGAGGAGAAGGTACAGTTTACTTAGCTCTCTTGGAAGCAATGATGGCAGGTACTGAGTGGATGAACTGTTCTTCTCCGTTGATGGTTTGTAGCTTGAGTAGAGCAAACTCGTTCATCATGTGGAGGGAAATTAATTATAAGCATACATCTTGATGAGCATTAAAAATAAATAAATCAGAACTACATCTATTCAATATGATCGATATTCTGGCGCTACCATCCGCTCAGTTTTAATTTTTGCAGAGCCTTTTTTTAATCTTATGGCTATTTCGCTGAAACTGTCTTTAATTATAGCTTGTTGATCGAGTATGGAATTATTCTTTTGGTAGCACGACCTTCCCACTCAAGCTTCCTAGTGACTAACTCCATTGGAGATTATTCTACTACTCTGTTTGTATTATGCCACTTGAGCTTGCGCATTTCAATACTAGGAGATATTGAAGGCAGTCTCTTCTATGAGTAACCACGCTCGCTGTTCATATGGGCCACATCATGAACTATCCTTTACGTTATTGTCTGAAAATGACGAGTAGAAGAGCTGCGGTCGTGCCAAGTAAGAAACATGTTTGATTGTCGTTCAGTCGGAATTGACTAGATGAATAGCACCTTATTCTAACCTCGCTATTTTCGTTTCTCCTTGTCTTGGCGATACACACTTTTTTTACGCCAGTTCTATAAAGTACGGGAAAGAGCAGGCATAGCTGGCTATTACTTCTTAGATCGTCCACTCATGATTGCATGGCGATTGTTCGGTGAAAACTTGAACTCGCTGATAGTTAAGTTTTGCTTATCGAGAGCAAACTCTTGCAATTTGGCCTTTATTTACATCAATGAAGGACTTATTTGATATTATATTTATTAGTTTCAGCAGAAGAAGACTGATCGAATCAAACCAAGCATTTTTTGTAAACCATCGAAATGAAGATAGCAGAAGAAGAAATGGAAGCAAAAAGAGCCATTATGGCTTGAAGCAATAAAAATACGATCGTGATGGGATTTGAACCCACAACCTCAAGACCCGTAATCTTGCGATCTACCGTTGATCTACACGACCCATCTGCTGACTAAGCCTTGCCAGATATTATATCTTAAAAAAATTGTTCCAACATGTTGAAGAGAATAGTTGTTTGGTTAGTCGCAATCGCCCTTCCTGTGGATATAATTTTAAATCATTACTACTCGCAACCCCTCTACGATATGGGAGTAGACCTCATACTCCACATGCAGCAATTCTCCAGTCCTATCCTCGACTACATATTCATATTTTTTACCTTTCTTATTGATCCTGTCTTCATAATGGGCTCCTGCTGCCTCTTTATGCTCTTCATGAAACGTAAAATACTCGCATATAGTACTGTTATCTTTATTTTGTTTAATACATTCCTGCTCACAACCCTCAAGGCCTTTTACGCTGCACCAAGACCTTATTGGACACATTAGAATGTTCGAAATATAGGATATTACTGTCCAAAGGATTATGGAAATCCAAGCGGGCATGCCGAGTTTGTAGCAATTGTTGCATGCGTGTTTATGCTCTAATTTGTGGATACGAAAAGACAAAAAAAATATGGACTCCTTGCTGCATTTTTAATGATAGCAGTATCAATGTCAAGGTTATACCTTGGAGCTCACAGTTTGGATCAAGTAGTACAAGGTTTATTTATGGGAACAAGCCTATCTATCCTGTATACTCAAGGAGGCTTAAAGGAGTTTATTATCTAGTTGCTGTTAACAAAACAGCGCAGATACAAGATATTATTCACTGTCATCATTATCTGTATGCATTCTCTCTATATCCTTGGATACTACATTAATCATTAAAAAAAAATAGTGCATGAAGAAGCTGCTAAAATATGGCTGACAAACTATAGATAGAAATGTGGAAAATAGATCGACGAGGATTATCTTAACTTTCTCATGGCTAACCTTAGTTCTGTTCTCGTCAGTGCTATCACAGGGCTAGTGTGTGGATTTTGGAAAACAACACAACATGAGAAGATTGAATTTTTCATAGGTGGGCATTGGGAATTTAATAAAAGATTTGGATGGACTCCACTTTCATACGCAGCTTACTATGCAATTGAGATTGTCCTCTTTATATCTGGATTTGTATTTTTGGCACCCATGCTGATTGCTCTCGGAAAGGATAATATTTCTCTGTTCATTTATAATAATTTGGCGAGCCTTGCTTCTGCTTATATCTATAGTTCAAATGCTTACCGCATCCATAATACCCTGCAGCTGATCGTTCCTTTAGATTATAGCCTCAAGAAAGATAAGCCCCAATGATTGTATTTAAGCAGATGATTAGTTTCGATTCGTGCTTGTTTGCGTAATCAAAAGAAAAATATAATGATATATTAGCCTTTACCAGAAAAGATATAAAATTGATAATCTTGTAAATGATCATGGGATCAAGCTGAACTACTGCTTCAAACTGAGGTTGAACGAGAAGTCCTTTATTTGCTTGATGAATCTATAGAACTCCACCTCTCCACACTGGGCCACCTCATTCAAATATCTTTGCAGCTCTAACTTCCTTTTTTCCACGAATTAACGGTTCTTGTTCCCAAATAACTTTTTCCCAGGTAGTCCCCTCCCTCCTAGTTTGCGGTCCAGTGCCTCTAGCATAGAGTACCTTGTGATGAATCCGTACTCTTTGACAATTTTCCTTCTGAGAATTTTGAATTCCTCTCTAAGAAGAATGGTATATTCCACGTGCTATCCAATTTGATAGCCAGTGATGGAGAACTGGTAAGTAGGAAGCAGTTTAGTCTGTTTTTCTTAGCAGATGTCTGTATCAAAGGAGTTTATCGAGTATTTTCTGGAAGGAAGTCGAGACTGTTTGCTATCCAAAAATTGAAGGATTGTAGAGTTGTCTCTATGATGGAGTTAGGAATCACAAATTTAAGAGTTATCCATAATGGTCTTGACTCAGATAAGTATAGATTAGACAGCTTGGTCTAAGATTATTAATATTATACGAACTATAGGAAAACAGCAGTTCCGACCAGCTAATCCACCTTCAGACGCCAATAAAATCAGAAGATATCCTCTATAAGTTTAAAACTATGCCTGCCGACAAAAAGGTATTTGAGAAACTGTTAATATGGTGATTTGTTTTCATTTTTGAATTTTATCAACAGATTAAACTCTATAAAGGAAGTCACAGCTTCATTAAATTTCAATTTCAGACAATTTAGAGCAAATGTTTCTGTTTAAGATAGATGATAGTAAAAATGTGATTTATCTTAATTAATTTGGATCAACTATTAAAGTATGGCTCAGCTTCAATAATATTTTAAAAGAGAAAATAAGTTCGTTAAAAATTGACAAATCAATATCCACGAATATTGAAGAGTTCCTCCGCATATATGGTTACCATATCTTCTACTATGCTCTCCTAAATAATATGCAATTGTACAGACGTGACCATTTCCTGCAGAATTTGAGATAGGAAAAGAAGTCCTTTGTCCTTTTGGCGGGAATTGTACCGCCATCTTAATTAAATGCCATTTTTTGGCTGGCGATTGAATATTCTTTTATCGTAGTCGATGATAATCGTCTTTTCTTTACTTCTGCCTAGTCTTGCTAAGTCTTTGACCCAAATTTAATTTTACTAATTTAATTGAGAGTTACTTCAATACAGTGATAACGATAAAGCTTTGAGATGAGATAAGGATCAAGCTTATTATATATCTTTTAAATTTCTTACTCATAAGGCATTTCCCAAGTCCATAGAATTATATCAAAAAATTTGACTGCCCACTATAAAAACTGAAATAGGTAGGGCCTAGTATGACTTTCATTTACTAAAATTCCTAAAGGCTAGATAACCAATGTATATTGCTTCATAGGAGGTGGACAATATGGCACTGGCGCTATCTGCAAGCTTTTTGATATGCCTGTTAATTAAGATTCGTGGATATGGAGTGAAAGGTACTCAAAAATATAGTAGGTGCACTGCACGCATGAAGTTTTTTTGCGTTCTGCAGTCTTGAAGAAAATTTGGATGCAAGTCTCGAACTTAGGGTTAAATTTTCCTAATTTACGATGCATCATCGTAATGATTTAATTGTTATGCTGCAGTCGTAAAAATACATCCTACAAATTTGTCAGCAGCTGCCCGAAGGAACTAATCTCAATCTACTTAAGAGCAATCTCAAAGTCACTCTCTTAAAATACTGACCTTCCTTCTTTTTTAATATAAATTCTGGCAGTTAGCAAAACATTGGACAGACAGTATCCAATGAAATTGATCAGATAACTTTAGTGATTCTAAATTCTAGCTTGAGCCATTTACAGAAACAAATATGCAATAGACAAGCTTTAATGCAATCTGCTCTCCCTGATGACTTTCTGTAACTTTTTCTCCCTTCCTTCGATGAAATCATCAATAAAAGTTAGGCGTTTGGATTGTATAAAAGTAACATAGTTAGAAATGGCGTCTTCCACTCTATTTAAATCTCCTTATTGGATGCATCCTAAAATTGCAGCCAGATGCTCGTACAGATTTTTGAATTCTTCCATCTCTTGCTTGAATATTAATGCATGTGCCTCTCCTTTAATCTCAGTAAATGTAGTGGGCAGATTGTTTTCTTTTGATAATCGGAAGCCGCGCTTATATGAGGTGAGAGGTCTTTTTTTTTAGGATTATCCTGCTGAAAATTGTACACTTCTCCTCGATACAAAAGCTGAAGGTCTTGATATGGATTTTGTTCCAGTGCGAGAAAAATACACTTCCGGCTGTTTAGGGTTAAAATTAGTTGATTATTGATCTGTTTATAAATCAACTGTAGCATTTCTGTTTAGCACAAGTTGATCGGGGCGACTGGGAGCGAAGCCATCGATTGTATATTTTGCGGAAGGTACTTTGTTTCTACCCCTAATGACATTAACTCTGCTTTAAAGTTATTGAAAGGTAATGGGCTCAATTTATCCAGTCATACTGTGCTTGCTGCGCTTGACTGCTCTCATTTATATAATTATATTGTCATTAATTATGAAACTAATTTCTGAAATTTGTTAAACACACGACAAAAAAAGCGATATGAAATATGTGTATAACTGAAAGAAATCTATTTTGTTGAGTGTCATTAAGCAATTGATTATTTAATAAAAAAGAGAATGAAAGCTTAAGCCTATTCCATAGGGGATATAGAGTACATCCGCTTCAATTTAGAAAGGTTTACATATCTCTGACAAACAGTAAAACCAATTTGCAACCTCAACAGTTTAAATAACAGCTCAATCAAATTAGCCGGATGATTGTATGGGGGGACCAAAACCAAAGTGACATCTTCGAGTATATCTGAATTCAATCAGTTTTGTCTGTGAAGTCAAAATGTTGGATTCTCTACTAGAGATATTCAGCAAAAGTCGAGATAAAGATGTAATCAACTCAGTGATTGGATTTTTTACTACCCTTCTCACAAATTTAGGGAAACAACCTGCTGTCAATTATTTACTGTCACACCCCTGCATTGCCAGTCTTATGCTGACCAAATTTGGCAATATGAATAACGAAGTTGCCGATTACTACATTAATTTTTTGAAAGTGCTATCACGAAAAGTAACCGGACAAAATCTACATATTTTCTTCAACAGGGTACAATTAGTATTAAATAGAGGTATCCCAATTTTCCACTGCTGACACAAAGCTCGCGATTTTTCAACAACCCTTAATCGCTTGTCCGCACCACCAGTCGAAATATAATTCTATCAATATCGAAGTTAAAGCAGCCAAAAATAGATAATTTTATGTCGGGCTTCCCATTTGTATGCTACTATATTCATGAATGCAACTTCATCAAGGAATATTGGACGATCATTGACGCTATTCTCCACTCATAGGAGGACAACAAGTATGAACTGGATAATTTGGATGTGCTTGTTCAGGATCATTAGGAAATACTTATCTTTATAGATGACCTCCTCAGTCTCAAGCAACCAGGAGTTTTAGATAAATTCTGTGACGCCTTCATTAATGAATGTTTGAGTCCACTGGCCATTGCTTTAGACTCTCAACAAAAGGAAGGTTTTAGCATTAAGATTATCCTATTTGTTTTGGGTATACTTCTAAAGAATTTAAATAGTGAGCTCATATTGGATACTATAGCCCTTATGATTTTCGGGAAGTACTATACTCCTGATTTGATGAACTGCCTTTTTTCACCTGCTGATAGGCTGATATCATATGATAAGAAGTGGAAGTTTAAAGGTTTTTGGGATAGTCACTAGGATAAAATTAATAAATATTGTATGTAATGCTATCATGTGAATGACTCTCTAGAGTCAAGCAAGAAGGAATAATAAAGCCTTATGACCTCCATAACAAAAAAAATAGATACTCTTTCTGTGTTTGGAGTCACCAATAACTTCTATGAGAGGGAAGTATAAAAAGTACAAATATCTCTAGATAGATTGAAACTATTTTTGGCATTCCTATAATTTCTAAAGATCTGCATAGACCAAGTACTTCAGCTTTAATGTAGGTGGTAGCACAGTCATAAGATCCATGCTGCAAGGAATAAATTCAGAAGCAGGACTCAATCTCAGTGAATGTGAGGTCAATCCTATCAGTGACACAATTCAATCCTACCTCACCGTAAATTACTGATGATCCTAGTCTAAAGACGATAGCTT
>Ga0302197_10006013_pt1 | contig 10204 bp, 10 predicted proteins | sample II_Bog_N2_1_FD_193526 | JGI IMG/M metagenome (GOLD analysis project Ga0302197, IMG submission 193526) | Peat permafrost microbial communities from Stordalen Mire near Abisko, Sweden - II_Bog_N2_1 | ecosystem: Environmental > Terrestrial > Soil > Wetlands > Peat | place: Sweden: Abisko...
GGGTGGAGCTCCAGACGGTTTGGCCTCAGCGATCAAGAGCCTGAGGAAGGATCCACTCTGGCCTCACCTCCCGGTCAATTGACTCAACCGTCCCCTCCCCGATGTGGGCAATCGAACAGACGATAAAATGCCACTCAACTGGCTGTGTCTACAAATGAATGAATCCAGCCCGGATTAAAGCAAGCGATCCCACCGCGACGAAGAGCCAGAGAAGAACCCCCTGAAGGAATGGTCGAACGCCCACTTCACGGAGAGTTTTCATCGAGAGCCCTGTTCCAATCAAGAAGAGCGTGACTGTAAGACCGATAACGCCAAGATGCTTCAGCACCGGATAGGCAGACTGGAAGATGTGAAGGTAAGTATTGGCCACCGCCGCAAGGCAGAAAAAGAGAATGAACCAGGGCCATTGGATGCGTGCCTTGCTCTTGTTTGCCATTGCGGTTCCGATTGAAAGCGGCACGATCCATAAGGCGCGGGCCAACTTAACGGTTGTGCCGACGGCAAGAGCAACGGCGCCGTACTTCGCTGTAGCGCCAACAACAGAACTTATGTCATGAATGGAAAGCGCCGACCACAGGCCGAACTGAGTCTGCGTCATGTGCAATGCTGTCCCGATTACCGGGAAGGTGAGTAGTGCGATCGAATTCAGAATGAAGACAGTTCCGAGCGAGACGCCAATCTCTTCCTGGCTCGCATTGGTGATCGGTGCGACTGCACGGAATTAGGACAGTACCGAAGACCACGAGACGGAAGTTTTCGAGGCTCGCCATTCGATAATTAGAACCCCAGTTTACTGCGTGCTGCGACGGTGCGGCTCCATGACCGGTCGATTTTGCGGGCGAAATATCAGGAGCGGACTAGGCCTGATCCGCGATACCCCGCGACCCAGATGTCTTAAGGTCAGTGAGTAGCGAGAAGACTGCGCAGCGAGGCTTCGATCTTACCGGGATCGGTTTCGCCTTGGAACTTCGCACGCACTATCCCATTCCGATCGATGAGGAATGTCAACGGCAGGCCAAGTACGCCGCCATAGCGCTGACCCAGCGTCGCATCACCCATGGCAACGGGGTAATCGATGCGTTGTGCGTGTATCATCCTGCGGACCGGTTCTGAATCGTCGTCCATCGAAATCCCAATTACCGCCAACTGCTGCGGCCCAAATTGCTCTTGCCAGCGGGCAAACATAGGCATTTCGACTTGACATGGTGCACACCAGGTCGCCCAGAAGTTCAGCAGCACAACCTTGCCGTGCAGTCGAGCCAGATCGATGTTATGGCCGGTGAGGTCGCGCCTTACAAACTCCGGAGCCCTGCGACCCACCAGCGATTGTGTCCCAATGGTCTGCGCCCCCGCTTGCGGCAGGAGGGTGAGGAGCAGAAACGTAAATCCCCATCGGAGCGCAAGGATGCTCGTTCCGTTAAAACGCTTAATGCGCAACCGGATACCCTTTGCTAACCCAGTCGCTCCCGAAGTTATCCGCGATGTAGAGAACTCTCACATTTGTAAACCCAAGGTCGCTTAGAGTCTTGTATGCGCCTCCCACATTCGGGCAGCGGCTCCATGGGCAGCAACCGCAATAGAGCACTATGAACCTGCTCTTCGCCAACATCTTCACGCGATCACGAAGCAGGTACAGGCCATCCTCGCGCGAGCCTGGTCCTGCGTACTCCGAAGTTGGGATATGCGCCTGGTCAAACATGACGCGCGAGCCGACCTGCAGGATCAACGGCTGGACCGCATGGGTAGAATTCAGCATCGTTTTCAGTTCTTCCGGCTGAATCAGTTGGGTCGAGGGAATGGTTGTCGCAGCGAGCGGAAGTGCGGACTGCGCACGTGCCGGAGATTGGATCAACACGAATGTAATTACGGCAACGCTTCCCATCGTGGCGATCGATCTAATTCTCATGTGGGGCTCCGAAACCAGTATATCGAGTAAATCGCGGCCTGAGACTTTGACCCTTAGAGGGTTACTCGGACTGGATGTTTGCTCGTCTCATTTTGATAGACCAGTTCGCACAACCTGGACACGCTGGCGCTCTTAAGCGAATAGACAACGCTGCTCCCCTCGCGTCTGCGTCGCACAATGCCAGCTCCGTAGAGGATTTGCAAGTGCCTGGAGACGTTTGGCTGATTTCCATCGAGCGCGTGTACCACTTCGCCAGCCGTCATTGCTCCTCTCATCAACACCTGCAGTATCCGGAGACGATAGGGCTCTCCCAAAGTGCGAAATCGAGAGGCAACGCGATTCAACATTTCATCACTCATTCTCAATTGGCACGAACCGTGATTCTGGACCATCTCTAGCTGGTCATTCTCGTATCCGTCCATTGGATTCAGATTTCCCTGCCCACCAGATCGGGGACTTTGAGCTCGACCTCGATCTGCGGAGGGTTGAGGAGCGTGTTTTTCACTAGACAGTGTTCGACAGAGCGCATCAAGCCTTCACGTTGCTCGGTCGTGAGGTAGACAGGACTGTCGACGCGGATTTGGAATTTGCCGAGTCGCGAGGGGCTCTTGAGTTTTTCGGCCTCGACGGAGACCTCCACGCCTGTATTTGCGAGATTGCGTGTTTTCAGATACTGCACGGCATAGAAGGCCGCGCAAGATCCGAGCGACGCGAGCAGCAATTCCGGAGGCGTCATGCCGGAGTTTTCCCCGCCATTCTCTTCCGGCTGGTCGCAAATAATTGAGTGTGATCGCGAATGAATCGCAAATCTGACCTTGTCGAGATGAGTAATCTTTACTTCCATCATGGTTTTCCTCTTCCATTAGAAGAAAGGCACGAGGGCTGCTATTCGTTACAGAATCGCGAATGCTTTTTCTTTGACGGGCATAACCAGCATACGCAGATACTCGCGGGTAAGGAGGTCGCGCAATCGAGGCGCGACAGCCGGGTCACAGGGAATCTCCAGGGACCGGCATCGATCGATGGCAGCGCGCAGGTCGCGCATAAATGCCACACAGGCTGGACATGCCTCGATATGTGCGCGCATCTTGTCGCAGGTAAGCGGTTCCACCCTGCCATCCAGGTATTCGGAAAGGTTGGCGAACAAATCGCGGCATTCCGCAGGACGCTGCCCGTTCCTGGCTTTGGCAACTTTTCGCTTCTTCACAGAGGGCTTTTGAGCATTCTGCACTTCAGGAACTCCATGCAGGAGTTGGTTCATCTCTTTGCGCACGCCTAGACGTGCCCGATGCAGTCGAATGCGGACCGTTCCCTGCTGAAGCGAGAGAACCTGTGCAACCTGCTCGGTGGCCAACTCCTCCATATCGTGGAGCACGAGAACAATGCGTAACGTGGGCGGGACGCGCAGGATCGCCTGGTGCAACAGTTGGTGCTGCTCGGCCGCGAGGATATTGCCTTCCGGCCCCACCGCGGCATCCGCAAGCAGTCTCCCCAATTCTTCCTTTTCTGGCATTAACTCGTCGAGCGACAGGAGGTTCGTCGGTGCGTGCGCAGGCTTGCGGCGCATGCGCCAGCAGCGGTTTCTAGTGACGGTGTAAAGCCAGACGGCCAATTGTTGCGGAGACTGAAGTTTGGCGAGGTGGCCGATTGAGCGGGAGAGCACCTCCTGCATGGTGTCCTCCGCATCTTCCGGATGCCCGCAGACCTTCATGCTGAAGGAATAGACCGTATTCTGCAGCAAACCGATAGCCTCTTCGACAGCTTCCGGAGTGTTGCGGCGCAAAAGGTTTGTGGCTCGGATTAGTTCAGGTCGCATCGCAAGGGATTGTCGTGTGCAAGATCAGTATATTCTCCTGCGTCGTGAAGAGAGCCCTTCGCCCCGGAGACTCTTCGATCCACCGCGCCGAACATTCAGCAAGAATGGCCCTTCGCACAGGGAAACGTTGCGACACCGGCTTTCAAAGCTGCCTCGATCATCTGAAGGCAGATTGGAGATACTTTCTTTAGCCAATCCTGCTCTTCGCCTCTTTCAGGCTTGGAGTCAGCAGCAAGCCATGCGCGCAACAAGGCAAGTGCGAGCCCCATCTCCGCGCCAGGGCGACTTTCCTCCAGTCGAAACATCTGGCAATAGACTTCATCTTTGAGCTGTTCGCTTTGATTTCGACACGACTTGTTCGACCTGACTGCTGCTTTCCGCGGCGTCATCGCTGCGTGACTCCTTCTCACTTGGCAATGCCGCAATCGACATTCTTCAGGCCCATTGCGCGGAGGATGTTCATGGCCGGGCACCAATTTGTGAATGCCGATTGCAATAGGTTAAGCCCGACGAAAACCGTTAGCCAGAGCCAGTAGAGGGAGAAGAAATGTGCAAGAGCAAGCGACAACAGTACCATAATGCATGCCATCAGGCGCACACCGCGTTCGACTGTCATTTGAGATCTCCAATTCCTGTTTCGGGGTTTAGATCCGCCGCCAAATTGCGGCCTGAGAAAGCCATGTAGTAAAGGACAGGTACTGCGAGCCTGGCCAAGAGCGTTGATGCCGCTTCTCCCGCTATCAGCGACAAAGCCAGTCCTTGAAAGATGGGGTCTGGCAAGATAACGCTTGCACCTACGACGACTGCAGCGGCGGTCAACAGCATAGGGCGAAAGCGCACTGCGCCCGCGTCGATGACCGCTTCGGCCAAGGGCATTCCCTGGCGTTGCCGCACAGCGATGAAGTCGACAAGGATGATTGAGTTGCGAACGATAATGCCTGCGCCCGCGATGAATCCGATCATCGAAGTCGCCGTGAAGAATGCGCCCAGCAACGCGTGAGCAGGCATGATGCCGACCAGGGTGAGTGGAATGGGCGCCATAATCACCAGAGGCACGATGAAAGAGCGAAACCACCCAACAACAAGCACATAGATGAGTACCAGCACGGCGGCAAACGCCAAACCCATGTCGCGGAAGACCTCAATGGAGATGTGCCATTCGCCGTCCCATTTCATCGAGTAGTGGTCTGTCGATTCCGGCATCGCGGCGTTATATCGGGTCAACGTGTATCCGGCTGGAAGAATCAGGTGATCGAGTTGCTTGTTCATCTTCATGATCGCGTAAACCGGACTTTCTTCCGCTCCTCCCACATCGCCGGTGACATACACAACCCGGCGCAGGTTCTTGTGATAAATGCTGGGCTCGATGGTCTTGTGCTCAACGATAACCAATTCGCGCAACGAGACCATTCCTCCATCTGATCCCGGCAGGCGGATGTTCTCCAGGCCCTGCTCTGAAGAGCGGTCTGCACGGTCAAACTGGACGATTGCAGGAACAGGCTCCCGTGCCGTCTGATCGTGCATCAGGCCGACCTCTGTTCCCGAGATCGCAAGCGCCAGCGCATGGGCGACGTCGGATACGGCAATGCCGTGCTCGGCGGCCTTCACTTCATCCACGCGCATCACAAGTCTTGGTTCCGGGTCTTCAACATACCAGTCGGTGTCAACCACCCCGGGCGTCTGTTGAAAGATCGACTTGATCTGTTGCGCGACCTGAGTTTGGCCGGCGAGATGGGGACCGTACACTTCGGCAACCAACGTCTGAACAACCGGAGGCCCCGGGGGAACCTCGCTCACCTGAATGCAGGCGAAGTACGCAGCGCCGACTGCGTCAAGCAACGGACGAAGCCGTTTTGCAATTGCATGACTCTGCACGCTGCGCTGGTTGGCCGGCAACAGGTTCACCTGAATGTCAGCCTGATTTGACTGACTACGCATGTAGTAATGGCGCACTAACCCGTTAAAGTTGTACGGGCCTGAAGTTCCGGTATACGTCTGGTAGTTCAATACCTCCGGCTGTCGTGCAAGCTCGTCGCCAAGGGCTTGCGCGACTCGAGCCGTTTGTTCCAACGGCGTGCCGTCTGGCATGTTAACGATCACCTGCAATTCGCTCTTGTTGTCGAAAGGCAGCATCTTGACGCGGACCAGTCCAAGCGGCACGAGTGCGATTGAGGCCAGGAGCAACACAACGACCGCGATGAGGAAAAAGCGGCGATGCTTTGCTGAATGGATGAGCGGCGACATAATCCTGCGGTAAAAGCGCGTGTTCCAACTCTCACACGCATGCTCTGACGCCTCGTTTTCTTCAAAGTGCTTTCCCAAAAGACGCAGCGCGGCCCACGGAGAGACCACAAAGGCAACCATCAGGGAGAAGAGCATGGCAGCTGAAGCGCCGACGGGGATGGGCCGCATGTAGGGGCCCATCAATCCGCGCACGAAGGCCATTGGCAGTACTGCGGCGATGACTGCAAATGTGGCGAGAATCGTGGGATTGCCCACTTCGGCTACTGCCTCGACAGCAACCGTGCTCATCGGCCTGCCGTGATTCTCGGGCAGGCGGAAATGCCGCACCATATTCTCCACCACCACGATGGCGTCGTCCACGAGAATGCCGATCGAGAATATCAAAGCGAAGAGCGTGACTCGATTGATGGTGTAGCCCAGGAAGTAAAACACTGACATGGTGAGCGCAAGCGTGACAGGGATTGCCAAAAGTACAACCCCAGACTCCCGCCACCCAAGGAAGAGAGCGACAAGCAGAGTCACGGACAATGTAGCCAGCAATAGATGCTCAAGGAGTTCGTCCGACTTGGCCTTCGCCGTCTCTCCATAATTCCGCGTGGTGGTCACTGTCACGTCGTTGGGAATGGTGACGCCCTGCATCTGGTGTACGCGCTTAAGCACGGCATTTGAGATATCCGTTGCGTTGGTTCCCTTGCGTTTGGCCACGGTGATTGTTACGGCCGGATACTGGCGCGCTCCTTGCGGGCCGAGTGCGCCCGCGTTCGTCGTGCCGTAGACCACGTAGTTCGACGGCTCCGCCGCGCCATCAACAATCGTGTCAGCAACATCCCGCAGATACACCGGATGCCCGCGAACCACGCCCACTACAACCGCTTCCAGATCCTCCCGTCGAGTGAAGAGGTTGCCGGCGTCAACGCGGACCACCTGATTGTTCTCAGAGAAGTTGCCTGCCTGCACGCTCGCATTTGCCGCCTGCAAATGCCCAACGATAGCCATGGGCGATAGTCCGTAAGCGCTCAGCTTTTCCGTGCTCAGGACAACGCGCATGGTGCGCGGAAGGCCGCCGATGATCGTTGTTTCAGATACATCTCCAATCTGCGCGATGTTGTGTTGCATTTCGTCCGCGATTGCGCGTAATTGGCATCCGCTGTAATGCTCACCCCACAAAGTCATGGCCAGGATTGGAACGTCGTCGATGGACCTTGCCTTGATGAGCGGCTGCGAGACCCCGGGGGGCATGCGATCAAAGTTCGAGTAGAGCTTGCTATAGACCTTGATGAGTGCATCTTCCTGCGGCGTGCCGACGAGAAAGCGCACAATTACGAGGCTCTGTCCCGGAGCGGAGGTCGAGTATACATACTCAACACCTGATATCTGGTGCACCAGGTTTTCGATGGGCAGCGTTACGCGCTCTTCCACCTCTGCCGGCGATGCGCCTGGCATCGCAGTGCTAATGTCCAACATCGGAACAAGAATCTGCGGCTCTTCCTCGCGGGGTATGACAGCAACTGTGAAGATTCCCACGCCGAGAGACGCGGCGATGAAAAGCAAAGTCAGCTTGGAGTTGATAAATGCGTGTGCCACTCGGCCAGCAATACCAAGGTCTTGCTTCATGGCCTGACCTCTGTGCTGTTCTCAATGCGCTTGCCGGCCAGATCCCGATCTGAAGGTGCGTCAACGAGTTTCTCGCCCGCTGAAACACCCGACAAGACTTCGACGAGATTGCCCAGTGCCGCGCCCAGCGTGATGTAACGAAGTTGAGCTATTCCCAGGCTGTCGAGAACATAAACAGAGCTGAGAGAGCCGCGTACAACGACAGCCGAGCGCGGAATGAGTATCGCCTGTCTTGCGCCATTGGCGAATTCCGCCGTGCCGTACATGCCCGCGCGCATATGGCTTGAGGATGACAGGTCGATCTTGACGAGAAAGCTGTGACTGGATGGATCGGCCGCAGGGACGATCTCGGCCACTGTCCCCGCCAGATTCGTCCCTGTCCCACTTGTGGATGCCTCGCCATCGACAGCCACCTGTACCTTCATCCCCTTATGTATGGCGCCAATCGCCGACTCATCCACCGTGGCGTCCAGTTGCAGTGCTCCCGCCTGATCCACTTGGAGTAACGGCACGCCCGGTGAGGCCATGGTCCCCGGATCGGCCATCCGTTTGGTCACCACGCCGGCGAATGGAGCAACCAGATGCGTGTAACCGAGCATTGTGCGCGCGCCGCCCTCCTGTGCCCGCGCCGCGTCCGTCTGCGCACACATTGCCTCCAGGCTCGCCGCTGCGCCTTCGGCCCGCCGAGACATTTCGTCCATCTCCTGCGGGCTTACGCTCTTTTCGGACTCAAGCTGCTTGTACCGGTTCAGCGTACTCGCCGCCAGAGCGGCGTTCGTCTGTGCGGCAGCTTGCATGTTGAGCGCAGCCTTCACGCCCGCTTGTGCCTGCTCCACTTGTGAGCGCAACGCCGCGTCGTCGAGCACGAGCAGAGTCTGCCCGGCTCTTACACTGTCCCCTTCGCGCACCATCATCTGCTGGATGCGGCCCATCACCTGCGCCGACACCACCGCGGTTCCTTTTGCATGAACTGTGCCCGTCGACCGCAGGCTCACAGGCACCTGTTGCTCCTGGCTTTCAACGACCCGCGCCTGCATGGTTTGTACGGTCCCTGGCGTTGCGGCAGATTCGCCGCCATGGCAGCCAGCGATCATCACCCCTGAAGCGGCAAGCAAACTTGCCCATACGACATTTTTCATTGCAGTTCCTCCGCGGCATTGGGGGTCAAAGTCCCGGTAGCGTATAACAGTTCGCTGTAGTCCATGGCATTGCCGTACACGGCATGCCAGTAATTGGATTGGCTCTGCCGCTCCGCGTCCTCCGACCTAAGCAGATCGGTAATGGTGGCAACGCCTGCGTTGTAGCGATTCTTCAAGATGCGCAGACTCTCCGCCGATTGATCCATAGCGGCCCGCGCCGTTTCCAGTTGCAGGGCCGCTGTCTGCCGGTGAATGTGCGCCTGGCTCACTTCCAGCCGCACATGCTGTTGCGATGCTGACACCAGGGCGTTGACCCGCCGTTTCGCTGCGCTCTCGCGTGCCAGTTGCTCACGTTTTTTTAACGGCAGAATGTCGACGCTGATCTGCACTCCTGCAACCCAGTTGTTCCCGCCAGAGCCGCCGATGGAGGATTGGTCTTCTTCCCAATTTCCATACGCACTGACGCGAGGACCGAAGTCTGATTTTGCCGCCCCCAGTGCGGATGCCTGCGCCGATTGCGCCTGCGCTAACGCTGTCAGGTCAGGCCGCATCTTGATTGCCGTAGCGATTTCCTGCTCCAGCGGAAGCTGCGGAAATGCGTGGGCCTCGATTGGTTTCAAATCGGTTGCTGCCAGGTTCGGGGCGCCCATAGCTTCGCGCAATTGCGCCCATGCCAGTTCCGAATCACCCTGCGCTGCAATCAGCTCCTGCTTGCGAGCTGCAACATTCACCAGTGCCGACATTCGGTCCGACTCGACTGCAAGCCCTGCCTTGACGTGATCGTCTACCGATGCCGAAAGTGCCGCCGCTGTCTCCTGCTCATGCTGGGCGACTTCAATCTCACGCTCTGCGTACAGCACTTGGTTGTATGCGCCGACAACGCGAAAGACGATCTGCTGGTCAACGGCTTTCGCCGAAGATGCCGCGCTCTCCTTGAAAAGATCGGCTCGATGAATTTCCTTCTCGGTTTTGAACGAGTCAAAAGCCGTCCAGGAGCCGGAAAAGCGCGTTGCGAAGTTGCCAATCGGCTGAGGACGGTTCAGCGCGTTTAGCACAAAATCAGCCTGTGTGAATTGCCGCTGGCGAAGCCGCATGCCAAAAGCATAGACAGGATCGTTGCCGCGCGAGATGTCTTCAGTAAAGGTCAGTTGGGGCAACAGCGCGGTTCGAGCCAGGGTTGCTGAGGCTTTCGCATCCTGATTGCCAGCTTGCGCAATGGCAGCGTCGGGACTCTGGCTCAACGCCCGCTGGATAGCTTGCCGAAGCGAAAGCGGCTCTTGCGAGTTGGTGGCCAGCCCTCCAAAAAGGGCCAGAAGCGCAATCCCTGGGATTCTATATGCGCGGAGATTCATTCGGTGAACTGTCCTCGTGGGTTGCATTCACAAGAACAAAGTCACGCGATGACGCATTCGTTACAAGAATTGTAAGAACTATTTGCAAGAAACGCTTAACGCACTTCGATCGGCTCCTTGAGGTGGGCAATTC
>Ga0302197_10006021_pt1 | contig 10194 bp, 14 predicted proteins | sample II_Bog_N2_1_FD_193526 | JGI IMG/M metagenome (GOLD analysis project Ga0302197, IMG submission 193526) | Peat permafrost microbial communities from Stordalen Mire near Abisko, Sweden - II_Bog_N2_1 | ecosystem: Environmental > Terrestrial > Soil > Wetlands > Peat | place: Sweden: Abisko...
AGCAAAGGTCAATTAAGTCTCCGCAACTTTTGCAGACAGCCTCTAAGCTTAAAAAGCTTCGCCTACAGAAATAAATAGGCCACGGGAGCCTTCGTTACCGAAACCATAATTGATGGAGATATTGGTGTTTGATACCTTATTCAGTTTTACCCGAAAGCCCGGGCCATAGCCAGGTTGTATGGATTGCAGGCCTGTACCGCGTTGCGCGTTAAACGATTCACCATTTAAAAATACGGTACCACCAAGTACGCCATCCGCCGTAATTCTGTAACGATATTCGGCCTCGCCATATAGCATATCGTTACCACGGAACCTTCCCTGGATATAACCACGCCCGGTAGCGAAATTCGAATCCCAACCTGTTGCAGGCAGATCAAGGTATGGTGGTTTACCACCTACAATCAGCCAGTCATAACTCCATAAGGCCAGCGTATTGTCCGATCCATCAGGAAAATTAATGTATTTACGCACATCAACTGTTAACGATTGCCAGTTTTTGGTTGAGCCAAATTCTTTATCGGCGCTGCGTAATTGTAAACCTATATAAGCACCTTTGGATGGGTTGATCGCGTTATCGCGCGAATCTAACTGGCCATTCAATGTAAAGCCTGATGAGATAGTACGAGACTGTTCACCATATTTGGCATAATCAGATATGGTACCATTGGGATTGCCCTTTTCAGATACATCCCAGTGATCATCAAAATCAAAACCTATCCCCGCGTAAAAATTACCGCCAACGTGCCTTAATATGGTTTCATATAATTGTATCAGCGAATAATCCATCGGGTCTTCGGTAGTAATTTTTGAGTTACTGCCTAAGCCGTAGGTACTTTGCGGGTATTTTAAATAGCTATAATTGCCTACAAACTCATAGCTGTTGTCCTTAGTCCAAAAGTTGGTTTGCACTGGCATAATGAATTGCTTTTTTTCGGTATAAGAAGCGCTGGCCACGATTGTTGAGATGCGTGATTCAGGCCCGTTGCGAAAAGCAATATTGCCTGATACCACAATAGCGAAGCTGGTAACCAAAGTATAACCAATTGCAGGTACTACCGAAATTTGGGGCTTTGAGGTGATGGAGTCTATCTGCGGTTTGGACTTGGTATGGAATAGCTTATGTATTACATCGCCCAGATCTTGTTGTTTAACTCCATTAACCATTAAAGTGGTATCCTTTGATCCAAGATTGGTTCCAATGGGCGACAATTTAGTGATCGGTATACCAGATGATTGATTTTGCTGTGCATAACTGTCAATGCCGAAAAGCATGGAAATAATAAGCGCGCTAAAAGTAAAAAAGAACTTCATTAGGGGGTATATGATGGCGATTTGCTCTTGAAAATCAATTTGTAATAGTTTTGTGGCGAAAATAATAATTAAGAACCGTATGCAAGTATTAAGTTTATAATATTAGATTGGTATTGCTTTACGCTAATGAAACAAAAAAGTCTCATCCGGTTACAGATGAGACTTTTTTAATTTATGCCGTATAATCTATTGGTATTGGATATAGATAGGGTAAGGCTTGTATTTTAACACTTCCTGCGGAGTTAGCATGTGGTGCGGTGCCTTCTTAATATCGTTTTTATAGAATAGTTTGAACCCTGTGAATTGAACAGGCTCAGGGTAGATGAAGTTGCGGTAAGTGCCTGTTTTCAAGTCAGGTTCGCCCCACCCATCCATGTTCATTACAAATTGAACTTCTTTATGTAATTTGATGTTTTTGTAGTTGGTCACCATCTTCCTGGTAAAACGGTGAACAATAAAAATTTTAGGGGGCAGGTTATACTTGCGAACAACATTAGCTAAATAATCAGATACATAGTTAATATCAGCTGCGTCAAAAGTGCCAATTTTTCTACCCGGCAAAGTTCCGTCTTTCATGGAGAATTCAGGGTCGATGCCGATATGTACTTGTGGCATTTCAATGTATTTCTCTAACAAAGGCAACTCAGCGCGAATATTACTTAATGATACCTGGATATCTAAAAACACAATAGCATGTGCTTTTTTGGCTAAGTATAAAACGGTATCAATTTGCTTAAATGGCATGCGGTGGCGATACATATGATCTTTACCCGGATCGCCACTGGCAACAACAGCAATGTAGTGTAAGGCCGGTTGTACAGGAGTTGATGGGTCGGCTTTTTGCCATTCCTGTACAGCCTGGTGTAAACGGGCAAGCATTTCATTTGGCGGAAGTTCGCCTAAAATGCCCATCTTTTTTGAGTATAAGTTACCGTAATAAGCAACTACACGTTTAAATGGCAAGATAGCACCCGGCAATGGGTAAGGCGCGTTTTTAACAGGCCACCTGCCGGTAGTATCGCCATGGGCAAGTTTTTTCATTAACGAATCATACAGCTTTTTATTAAGCGGCGGATAGGTTACGGGGTTAATTACGGTATCGGTTTTTGTAGTGGTGGTGGTAGTAACTGCTGTTTTCGCAGTAGTTTTACCCGCATCTTTTGCCGGGGTGCTGCTTTGGCTACAATTGGTAAATAATATTAAAGGCAACAGCAGAAAGGAGGCAGAAAAAATAATGTTTTTCAATTTCATAAAACGCGGGAAATGTATAAATAGCTAATTGTAATGTTGTTATATATTATTCGGGTTATGATTAATGATCCATAATCAAAATAATGTTATCGTGTAAATATAAATTTTTAACGGGCTAATTAATTTTTATTTTTATAAAACTTGCCAAACACGCCCAACGGCAGTTTTGGGCCCGATGTTGCCTGAAGATATAATTCGCCTATTTCCAGGTTTTCTACCTTAGGATAAGCGCTTTTTATCAGGTTTTCAATGATGATAGATGAAAACCCAAGCGAGTATGTATTTAATATTAAAAAATGCTCTTCCGGGTCCAGCAGTTCCACCACGTCGTGCATCATTTCGTTGATATGATCTTCCAGTTTCCATTTTTCGCCGTTAGGGCCGTGGCCATAAGCAGGAGGGTCAAGTATAATACCGTTGTATTTTTTGCCGCGTTTAAGTTCACGCTTTACAAACTTCAAAGCATCCTCAACTACCCAGCGTATATTTTTTATGCCAGATATCTCCTGATTCTCATTAGCCCAGGTAACTACCTGTTTAATGGAATCAACGTGCGTAGTATCAGCACCGGCAGCAGCGGCAATTAATGATGCACCACCTGTATAAGCAAAAAGGTTGAGCACTTTTGGCTCAGGTGTTTTAAATTGTTTGATATTATGTGAGATATAATCCCAGTTAACCGCCTGCTCAGGGAAAATACCCAAGTGCTTAAACGACGTCATCGCTAACCTGAATTTGATAGCGGCATCTTTATTCTTGTATTCGATATGCCAGCGGTCGGGGATGTTAGGGTTTTTCTTCACCCAGTCGCCTGAGGTGGCAGAGCGGCCTTTAAATTTGATATGGTGTAGGCGCTGCCATTCGCTGGCAGGCAAAGCTTTGCTCCAAACCGCTTGTGGTTCGGGGCGTATTAAAATTACGGTACCAAAACGCTCCAATTTTTCAAAATCGCCGCAATCAATCAGCTCGTAATCTTTCCAGTGCGTAGGTGTGAGGAGTTGGATCATCTTTTTAGTGTCAAGTAGTTAGTATCAAGTATTTAGACTTTTTTGCAAACCGTTAATCATCTTTTGAATCTCGATGATGTGGTTACAAATACTTTCCGCTTTTTCTGTTGTTATGTAATTGAATTCTTTTTATATTATTATTTGTGTTTCGAGTTCAAATGATGAATCCAAAGCAATGTTAAGGAATTGATAAAGTTCCTTGTTTGATTTTCTTCCGCATCCTTCCGCAATATTAGATGGTATCCAAACAGCTGATCGCGTTATTTGTGAAATTAGTCCAAATTTTTCTTCACCTGGAAAACTCCACGTTAACTCAAATATAGTTTTGCATATCTCAATCCCGGCTTTCCATACCTTTAGCTCTTTAAAATTATGCATTCCTAATGACTTGTTACTTGATACTAACTACTTGATACTTTTTAAAGCCTCGCTTTCGCTGCCCGCATAAACTTGCTGGCGAACACAAAGTCGTTTAGTTCTTTATTATCAGTATGTGCAATTTCTTCTTTTGTACCTTCCCACCATTTTTTGCCTTGATGCAGGAAGATGATATGATCGCCGATGCCCATTACCGAGTTCATATCATGCGTTACAATTACGGTAGTGATCTGATACTCTTCGGTTAGCTCATTGATCAGCTCGTCAATCAAAATAGATGTTTTTGGGTCGAGGCCTGAGTTAGGCTCATCCACAAACAAATACTTTGGCTGCATGGATATGGCGCGGGCAATACCCACCCGTTTTTTCATGCCCCCTGATAATTCCGAAGGATATAGCTTGTTGTTACCTTTAAGGTTAACGCGCTCTAAACAAAAATTGGCGCGATCAAGTTTCTCTGCATGCGTTTGGTTTGTGAACAAGTTTAAAGGGAACATGATGTTCTCCTCCACCGTCATCGAATCAAACAGCGCTGAGTTTTGGAATAACATACCGATATGCGTTCGAATAGGTACACGTTGCTCAAAATCCATTTCAGTGAAATTCTGGCCATCAAAAATAACATTGCCCTTGGTTGGTTCGTGCAAACCTACAATGCATTTAAGCAGGGTTGTTTTTCCCGAACCCGAACCGCCGATGATCAGGTTATTTTTACCCGGTTTAAATTTCGCGCTGATACCCCGTAGCACATCATTATCGCCAAAAGTTTTAGTTATGTCTTTTATCTCGATCATAGCATTAAACGCGTTATAACTAAATCGGCAAATAAAACCATAACGCAACTATATACAACACCCTTGGTAGCGGATTGTCCAACTTCCAATGCACCCCCTTGGGTGTAAAATCCCTGGTATGCACATATAGAAGTAATAATGAATCCAAATACTATTGCTTTAACTATGGCAACCCTAATGGTTAAACCCTCAAAGCCTTCATGAACACCGGTAAGATAATCAGCGGGAGAAACGTCGCCTGATACAACGCAAGCCAGCCAGCCACCGAAAATACCCAAAGCGATAGACGCGATAACTAGTATTGGGAACATGGTAACACCCGCTATTATTTTGGGTGATATTAAATATCCCGGCGCATTTACGCCCATTATTTCTAAGGCGTCAATTTGTTCGGTAACACGCATGGTGCCAATTTGTGATGCTATGCTGGAGCCCACCCGGCCTGCCAATACCAGTGAGGATATGGTGGGACTGAACTCTAATATAGTAGAGTCCCGCGCGATACTTCCCGCGATACTGCGTGATACCAACGGACTTGATAACTGGAATGCCACCTGTATAGTAGTAGCCGCCCCGATAAATACCGAAATGATAGATATGATGCCTAGCGAACCCACCCCTACAGAAACCATCTCGCGCATTACTTCGGCCCAATAAACGCTAAATTTTTCAGGCTTCCTGAAACTTAAACGCAGTAAGAGTATATATTTTCCTAAGCTATGAAACATGTAAAAATTAAAAATCGGTTAAAAATACATCTTTTTAACAATAAGGCTTGCTGCTTATTGTATTTCAACTACATTTATTCTGTTTACCGTAATTATATGGCACTTTACCGACTTTTTAAATTGCTTTGCCAAAAGCCATAATTAAGCTTGTATAATCCACATTACATTTGTAGTGTTATAACAAACTAAACAATAAATAATAAAATGAAGAACGCACTCATCACCGCAGCAACAAAAGGAATTGGCCGGGCAATTGCTATCGCGTTAGCAAAAGAAGGCATCAATGTAGCTGTTTGTGCACGTGGCGAAAAGGACCTGGCGGATTTAAAGGCTGAACTTAACGTCATCAACCCAAACATAAAAATATTCACTGCCGCTACCGATGTAAGCGTAAAGGCCCAAATATTAAAGTTTGCAGCTGATGCCGAAAAAGAGCTGGGTGCCATCAACATCATTGTAAATAATGCCGGGATATATGAGCCCTACAGTATTTTAGACGATGGTGAAGACGTTTTTCAAAAAAGCATCAATACAAACCTTGCGCCGGCTTATGAGTTGTACCGTTATTTCGGCAAAAAACTGATGGCGGCAGGCGAGGGGCATATCTTCAACATTTGCTCGGTGGCTTCGCTAAACCCTGTTGTTGGTGCGGGTACTTATAGCGTAACAAAATTTGCGCTGTTAGGTCTAACTAAAGTAATGCGTTTAGAGCTGCAGGCGCACAATGTTAAGGTAACCGCGGTAATACCGGGGTCAACGTTAACCAGTTCATGGGATGGTGTTGCGGTAGATAAAAACGTAATGGTGATGCCTGAAGATGTTGCCTCAGCAATAATAAATATCTACAAAATGAGCCCGGGTGCCAATGTAGATGAAATAGTAATAAAGCCGGTTAACGGCCAGATTTAAAAAATTAATTATCAAACTAAAAATGGAAAAGAAACTATATCGCGACCCTTACCACAAAATGATTGGTGGTGTTTGCGCCGGCTTAGCCGAATATTTAGACATGGATATTACAGTTGTCCGCTTATTATTTGCATTTGCCTTCTTTATAGGCGGTGTCGGCTTTATTCCTTATATCATATTATGGATAGTGCTGCCAAAAAAGTATTATAACCCATTTATTACCCCGTCTGACCCTGCAACGGTTGATTATATAGTGCCGCCAGTAACATCAAATCTGCCGTTGGGTACTATCCCGCCAAAGCAACGCTCAAACGCGGGATTAGTAATTGGTGTAGTACTGATATTTTTAGGTGGCGCCTACTTAATGCACGAATTCGATCTGATCCCTGATTTTCATATTCATCGCCTTTGGCCGGTATTTATAATTGCCATAGGTATAGGCTTGATTCTTAAAGGACAGCAAAAACAACCATGGGAAGATCCTAATTGGCAGAAACCCGCTAACGATATTCCGCAAGCGGAAGAGCCAACATCTACCACAACTAATCCATCAACAGACAACACTCCAACTGTATAAATATCATGAAAAACGATAAATTAATTCCGGGACTTGTGCTGGTACTCATAGGCCTTGCTTTCCTGCTGGATAACTTGGGCTATATCAATTTCCACTGGATGAATATATTACACCTATGGCCAATATTTTTAATCATTGCAGGTGTTAACCTGGTGTTCGCGCATAATAATACTCCCATCGCCTACGCTGCAAAAATTGGTGTTATTATACTTGGTTTCGGTTTGTTACTGTTTGGCAATTTTGGCGACAGATTTAACTGGCCATACAACTATACATGGCACAGCGGCCATAACCACAATCGTGATAATAATGACAGCGATGACGATGATGACGACGATGATGATGACACAACGGGTGTAAAAGGCATAGTGAAGATAGAAGGCAACAGTAACTTTATTTTACCTTACAGCGCCGATGCAAAAACCGCAGAGTTACACATTAGCGGCGGTGGTACCCAATACAATTTAACCGATACCACTAATCAGTTATTTAAAGCTGATACTAAAGAGCATTTCAGTAGCTACGAGTTGTCGCATTCAAATAACGGCTCAAACTATGTGCTTAATTTTGACATGAAGCAGAAAAATGGCGGCCACTTTAACTGGGGAAATGACGATAATAAAAACGCTGTAAACTTTAAATTAAATAATAACCCTATCTGGAGTATTTATGTAGAAGCAGGCGCAGCAGGCATCGACTTTGATTTAAGTAAATACCAAGTGCAAAAGCTTAAGTTAAGTGGTGGTGCAGCATCTTTCAAAGTAAAATTAGGCGAACCTTTAGCAAGTACCGATGTGGAGGTTTCAACCGGTATGGCCAGCGTAAATATCAGTATCCCGCAAAATGCCGCCTGTGAAATTGAGACTGATTCGGGTTTGTCATCCAACAACTTTGATGGTTTTACAAAAACAAGCGATGGCAATTACCAAACTCCGGGCTTTGCATCTGCTAAAAATAAGATACATATTAATATAAGCGGGGGCATGTCCGATTTTAAAGTGAACAGGTACTAATATGCCGGATAATAGTTCGGTAAACAAATACCTGCTGGTTATAAACGGTAAACCCGAAGGCCCGTTTAGTATAGATGAATTAAAACAGCGCAAAATCAAACCGAATGATTTTGTAAGATCATCCATCATGGATGATTATAAAGAAGCTCATGAAGTTGAAGAACTTCGTGGGCTTCTTGGCTTTAGCAAGCAACACCTCGCCCCGCAATACTTTGCCGGCTTCGATCAGCGTTGGATGGCATCCGCATTGGACTGGTTTATGGTATTGCTGGTAATTATATTTTTTGGGGTGATAGTGTTGCTGTCCACTTCTGATAAATCAACACAAATTATGATCGCGCTAAGTGTGTTGGGTATAATCCCGATAGTCAACTTTATTTATCACGTAGTGATGGAAGCGTCGCCCAAACAAGCTACTTATGGCAAGCAGATCCTCAAAATAAAAGTTACCAATATGCAAGGCGAACGAATTGATTTTGCAAAATCTTTCGGTAGAAACCTCGCGAAGATATTATCGGTGCTTACTTTATTTTTCGGCTACCTGTACAGTTTTTTTAATAGCAAACAGCAATGTTTACATGATGTGGTTGCGGGAACGTTGGTGATTAAGGATAGGTTGATATGATTATTTGGTTTTTGTTAATTTATAGACAATCTTATCTAATAGCAATTTGGTAGAATCAGCATTACTTTTTGTAGTAAATAAACCTATAGTATCTCCGTCAATTTTATAACCGTATTCTTTTTGTTTATCTGTATTAACATCAAAATCGATCACATCTAAATTATTTTGAGGTCCAGCCATAAAATCAGTGTTAAGATAATAACTTTTAAAGCCTAAAAAGCCTGATACTTTACCATCATTTTTAAATTCTACTTTGGAAATAGTTCCGGTAGAATCTACATAGGTATATTTTCCTGTAATTAGAGTTTTATTGGTAATATACTCTATACCACTTCCCATATCATCATTCAATAGAGCAGATAATACCCTTGTATATTTAGTGCTGTCTAAAATCTGGTTTTTGTTATTATAATGATAAAGAAACAAGTTGGTGTCAACAGATGTTATTACATATCCTAACTCATAAAAATTAGTTGAGACATCATAATCTTTAAGTCCTATGTTTAATGAACCTTTTTTATGCCCTCTTTTGAAATAAACTGTAAAATTGGTTCCTTCATGGTTATTTAAACTCTCACCTGCAACTAAACTATCTGCTTTAATACTATCTGCCTCAATTTCCATAGCTGCGACATTATTAAGCTTAGGCCAGGAATTATATGGTGATCTTGTTTTATTCAATTCATCAATATAGGCGCTTTTGACCCACATGCCCTTTATAATTGGCTTAAAAGTTTTTATTAATGCTGATGACGAATCAATAGTTAAAGTGTTAGTCGCAGTATCCTTAACAGTTTGTTTCGAATTGCTTTTGCATGATAGAAGGGTAGAAGCTATTAAGATTAAACAAAGAAATTTTTTCACTGTAATAGGATTTGGTGGTGGCTAACAGATATTTTTGACAATATCAGGATTTATATTTATGACTATTTAAAATACCTTTTGGTGTGCAATACCCTGAAGATAATTACCTGATCATTTCTTTGAATATAATGTATCCCGTAAGGAAATTGATATAATGGTGCTATTCTAATACCTCTTTATCTTACCTGAAATAATTGTGGTTCACTCTCAATGTAATTCAGCGTTGCGAAAAATTCTTTGAAGAAATTGTCTGTAATTTTGGGCGACACTTTATTATTATAATAATCCTGAATGCCGGCTAAATCTATTTCAGCCGCTTTCCTAAAAATAAGTTTAAAATTCATTTGCCACTAAAACGAGCCTTAATGTCTTCTAAACTAACGTATTCAGCTTTACCTTCTGCCTCTTCCTGAAGCATCGCATCAATCATTGCCTTATACTCATCAGTTAATTCCAAGTCCGAATGATGATGATGTACCAAATCCTCATATTCAGCTATGGGAATAATCACCGCTGTTTTTTGGCCTTTATCGTTCGTGATGAATTGAGTTGTCATTAATCAAATTTAATAAAAAATTAAATCATTAAATAATGCAATTGTTTTTAACGTATTTCTTAACCTAAACTTTACAAGCATTAAACTATTCATTATTAAACCATAAAACCAATTTCGTATTTTTGCATTATAAATTCCCTGCATGAGTACTGATGCCGTTAAATTGCTGCAAGGCCGCTAT
>Ga0302197_10006034_pt1 | contig 10177 bp, 9 predicted proteins | sample II_Bog_N2_1_FD_193526 | JGI IMG/M metagenome (GOLD analysis project Ga0302197, IMG submission 193526) | Peat permafrost microbial communities from Stordalen Mire near Abisko, Sweden - II_Bog_N2_1 | ecosystem: Environmental > Terrestrial > Soil > Wetlands > Peat | place: Sweden: Abisko, Stordalen...
TCTCCCCGTCGGCTTCGGCGGCCCGCTCCGCATGCGCGTCCCCCGCCAGCTCGGCTACAAGAGCATCAAATACATCACCCGCCTAACCGTCACCGACTCGATGAAGCGCTACGGCAAAGGCCTCGGCAGCGCATCCCCAGAAGGCGGATACGCCTGGTACGCCGGAATCTGATGCGTACGTTCGAACTCGGCGAAGAGCTCCCTTGCTGGCTTCACTCTTCCATTTCGCTCGTCCTCCAAGCCCCGCCGAATGCCTTCTTCAGCGTCAGCCTGCGCGGCAACATCCAGCAGCCGCTGGGAGGCCTCGGTCATTTCCAACACTGTCGCGCCCTCGACATTCAGCGTGAGCACATCATTGTGCATTCTCTCCTTCAAATGCTTCATGGAATCCATCCTACTATTTCCCCGAAATCCCCCTAAGGTAGCTAATCAGATCCCGCCGATCCTGCGCTTTTGAAACCAGAAAATCCATATCATTCCCGGGAATCAACACATCCGGATCAGCCAGCCACTTCTCCAGCGATCTCTCATCCCAAACAACCCGCGCGCTCTTCAGCGCAGCGGAATAAGCAAACCCCGCCGCCGTCCCCGACGTTCTCCCATACACCCCCTGCAGCCGCGGCCCCTCCTTGTTCGCGGTCATCGCGTGGCATCCCGTGCAGCGCTTCTCAAACAGCGCCTTCCCCCGCGCCGGATCACCCACTTCGCCAACCCCAGTTCCTGCCTCCGCCATTTGAAACCCATGCGTCCACGCACCCAGCACCTTCAGATCAGCGTCCGTCATTCGCGCATTCCAGTGAATCATCCGATACTGCACCGGCGGCATCTCATGCGCCTTCGTCTCCTCCACCATCTTCGCCATCAGCATCTGCTTCTGGTCCGCCGAGTAGCCTTCCCACACCGAAAGGTTCATCGCCTTCCGCGCATCCACCACATCCCGTTCCAGCAGCCATGAAACCGGCGCAAAATGCCCATAAAACGGCGCATGCGTCTGCGCGGAATGGCAATCAGCGCACTTCTCCACCAGCATCGAGCGCACTTCCGCCGGCATCTTCGCCTGATCCAGCACCGCCGCAGTCTCAGGCCCCGCATACAAGCCCGCGTCCCCAAACAGATGAACGCGAGCCAGCAGCAGCGAAGCCATCAGCAAAGCCACGCAACAAATCACCGTAATGCGAATCCGCCTCATCCGTCCGACCTCACGCCACATCCAGGGACGAATCCGTAATCGCCAAATGGCTCCGCCGTCCCACATACTTCACTTCCGTAATTCCCAGCACGCTCTTCAGCTTGCCCGCCGGAACCACCATTGGCCCTGCATGCGGCGCGGACCCAGGCGCAGGCTGCGGAAATGCCGTCGAACACGCCGTGTGGAACGAGACATTCCCCTCCACCTTCTGCACCACCTGGTGAATGTGCCCGTTCAACACCGTCACCGATCCAAAGCGCTTCAGATACGTAAGCGCTTCGGCCGCGTCCGGCGTACCCCAGCCCCACTCCGGATACACCATCCACAGCGGAATATGCGCAAAAATCACAATCGGCGTCGACGCCGAAAGCGATCCCAGGTCCGCCTTCAGCCAGCTCAACTGATCCTCTCCCAGCTTTCCCATCGCATCCACTTGCTGGCAATTGTTCAGCCCCACAAAGTGCACGCCCTTATGCGCAAAGCTGTACCACCCCTTGCCCTTCGTCCCCTTGCCAAACCGGTCCAAATACATCGCGCCATCGTCCGTCGCAATATCGTGCTCGCCCGGAACATAAAACGTCTCGCCGGCCTTCGCGGTCTTCAGCATCTGCTGCGCCGTATCAAACTCCGCCGGCTTCGACGAGTGCGTAATGTCCCCCGTATGCAGCAGCAGATCCGGCTCGCCCGGCAACGCGTTGATCTTGTCAATCGCCAGCTTCAGCGTGCCCGTCACATCCTGGTTCGCCGCCTTGTTAAAGCCAATGTGGCTATCGCTGATCTGCACAAAGCTGAACCCGCCGCCCCCAGCCCCGCCAGCACTCCGCCCAGCCCCGCCGCCAGTCGCCGCAAACAGTTTCGACGTTGGCACTCCGCCCGTCATCGTCCACAGCAGGCCAGTGCCCGCCCACGCCATGCAGCTCAAAAAATTCCGCCGATCAATTCCATCACCGGCCTCCGCACCCGCGGCCAGTTTCAGCTCAGCCGCCTCACGATTCGCATCCTTCATTGGAAAATCCCTCCACCCATGCAAACTGCGCATTGCGGAATTTATTCCCGACCAAAGCGAAATTCCCAAACAATCCGACTCTTCGTCCCACTCCCAAATCAGATCCTCACCCAAGGTGCGAAATAATAGACCAGATGCAGACTTCCCCGATTCGCGAGGCAGCACTAGGCTTCGACTTCGGCACCACCAATAGCTCCGTAGCCCTCCTCACTCCGGAATCCGGCCTGCAGCTAGCCTCGTTCCCCTCACTCGCAGGCCCCATTCAATCCTTCCGTTCCGTCCTCTATCTTGAACAGGCCAGATCCGGCACCGGTCCCCGCAAAACCCACGCCCTCACCGGCCCCGCCGCCATCGAGCACTATCTGCAGGCCGACGAAAAAGGCCGCCTCATCCAGTCCCTCAAGTCCCACCTCTCCAGCCGCTCGCTCACCGGCACTGAAGTCTTCGGCCGCCGCTACAAGCTTGAAGACCTCATCGCCCGCATCCTCGCCGACCTGCGCAAGTACGCCGAAGCGCAATTCCAGCGCCCCATTCGCTATGCCATGGTCGGCCGCCCCGTCCGCTTCGTCGGCGCAAACACCTCTGAGGATGACGACTTCGCCGTCTCTCGCCTCCGCCAGGCCTTCACCGCCGCCGGCTTTGAGCATGTCGATTTCGAAATGGAACCCGTCGCCGCCGCCTGCGCCTATGAGGCCACGCTCGAGCACGACGAACTCATCCTCATCGGAGACTTCGGCGGCGGCACAAGCGACTTCTCCCTCCTCCGCGTCGGCTCCGGCATCCGCAGCCGCGGCCGCACGCCGCAGGATCTGCTCGGCAACAGCGGCCTCGGCCTTGCCGGCGACGCATTCGATGCCCGCATCGTCCGCAAGCTCGTGTCCCCCGCCCTCGGATCAAACTCCGAAGCCCGCTCGCTCAACAAGCTCCTCCCCGCCGTCCCCTCCTGGATCTACGCCAACCTCGAGCGATGGCACTATCTCTCTTTCCTGCGCACCAACAACGTCCGCGAAATCCTGAAGAGCGCGCACCTGCGTGCTTTGGAGCCGGAAAAGATTCAGGCACTCATCACTCTTATTGACGAAGACCTCGGCTACCAGCTCCACCAGTCCGTCCAGCAAGTGAAGTTCGAGCTTTCCCGCGCCGACCGTGCCGAATTCCGCTTTCGCCAAGGCAGCCCGATCGCTCCAAGTTTCGATCTCCGCATCCCCGTCACCCGCGCCGAATTCGAATCATGGATAGCCGATGACCTGCACGCCATCGAAGGCTCCATCGACACCCTCCTCCAAACCTCCGGCGTCGATCCCCGCGCGGTCGACCGCGTCTTCCTAACCGGCGGCAGTTCCTTCGTTCCAGCCGTCCGCCGCATCTTCGAGACCCGCTTCGGCCAAGATCGAATTCGCGGCGGCAACGAGTTCACCTCCGTAGCCCACGGCCTCGCCCTCCGCGCCGCCGAACAGCAATCCCAGCTCTCGTAATGTGACAAATACAGATCAGCAATGATCTGCAGTCGTGCTACTAGGAACAAAAGCGGGTGCCCAAACAAATGCGGGTGCCCCACTTTCGCCGCTTTGCGCATTTTGCAAAGCGGTTAAGGTGGGATAGCTCCACCTATCTACAGCTTTTTATGGCCCTTTCTTCCATTCCGCGTTCTTCGTTCATGAGCCGCAACCAATTACTTTCTGCATCCGCACCGCAATTCTTCCATTGCATCTGCCCGTCAATTAGGTCATCGTGAAAAGAACAAGGGCAGCGGGGAACTGTTCACCCATGCGAGTCACCGTCCAATCTCTGATTCACGCGATTCTCGTTTCCGCAATCGCCATCACGGCCTCTGCGCAAATCCCCGCGCCTCTTACCGATCCAGCATCCCTGTCCGCAACCCCAGTCTCGGCCGATCCCCAGCTCCCCCCGCAGACCGTCCAGCAACTCCTCGAGTCCACCACCACCGGCATAAAGTTCGACGTCCGCGACCTCATGGAAATCCTTCGCGATCACCGCCACGAAGGCTGGATCCTCGCCGCCTATCCCGACCCTAAAACCGCGCAACCCCTTATCGGCGCCGGCGTCAGTCTCGATCTGCCCGCGCGCCCGCACCCGCAGCCCGACCCGCTCAATCCCCACGGCTTCCTTGAGCCTTCCTCAGCCGATCTCTGGCAAGCCGCCGGCCTCGACCCCGGCCGCCTCCGCACCATCCTCGATCAGTTTCAAAAGCGTATGGAGACGTGGAACAAGAAGGGGTTTCGCAAGCGCATCAAGACCCTCGAGCCCCAGATCAACGACGACGAAGCCACGCTGCTGCTCCGCGTCTCCGCCCTGCAAGCCATCTATAACGCCCGCGGCTACTGCCGCTGTTTCGATCAGCTAACACCCTCGCAGCAAATGGCCCTCAGCCAGCTCGTCTATCAAATGGGAGTCAACCTGCAGGAGTTCAATCAGTTCCTGGCCCAGATCAACAACTACGCCCAGATCAACAACTACCCAGCCGGCACAGATTCCGCTTCGTCACTCCCCGCACCACCAATCGCCCAGGCCTCATTTGCCACCGACACCGAATACTGGAAAACAGTCCAGCAATCCCTCGTACAAAGTCAGTGGGCACGCCTCTATCGCGTCCGCGCCGTCTCCGTAATCGCCATGCTCGACCCTCAGTATCAAGACGAGCCGTCAACCGCCGAACGCCGCATCGCCCTCCTGCTTCACCCCGCAGTGGTTCACCAGCACAGAGGCCACGCAGTTACCACCACGCGCGTAGCAGCCCACACCAGCCCAGCACGCAAAGGACACAAATCTCCCGCGACTCGTCGATCCAAACTCCACCAGCGCACAAAACGCGGAATCTAAATCCCCCGCTGGACCGAGTAAACAAACACCGTGCCCCGTTTTTGCGCCTTTTTTCTGGCGCAAAGGCGGGAAACCAAGACCCTCAATTATCCTGTTCATCAGCAGCGGAGTCGAAAGATCTGCGACTGCCGCGGTTCCTTTACTCAACGGCAAAAAGTCATAATATCCGGACTGGCGGTTATGCGACCTGAACGTGTCAACCGCTCAATCTATCTCGGAATTTAAGCTTGGCTTCTGCACTATGATCTGAGGCGGCATGGGGGAAGACAATGAAGCAGATCATTCGTGTTGCAGTGCTTGGGTGCTTGGCATTCGCTTTGCCAGCTAGGCTTTTGTCGGCGGAAGATAGCAGCAGTTTTTCTGGCAAGTATTCCGGTGAAAGATCGAAAGCCGCGTCCGGTTCCACAATAGACTCGACTCTCGAAGTGACTCAAAACGAGGACAAGATTGAGATCACCAGGGTAGAGATGGGAAAGATAACAACCAGTCACTGTCCCTTCAACAGCGGGGCAGGGACCTACATGAGTCCAGGGGGAGTTTCCGGGACCTGTAAAGCTCAATTAAAAGGGAAGAACCTCATCATCGAATCTGTTGTAGTGACGCGTCCACAACCCACAGCTGGCCCAGTCCGTGTTCGCACCAAAGAGCGATGGCAACTTTCGGCCGACTCGAAGGTTCTGACAATTAAATCCGATGTCGACTTCCCGGATTTCCCGTCGGACATTTCTGCGGCAGTTACTGGTACGACTTCTGCAATTGCACATTACGCACGGACGGAAGGCCAATGATTACCAACAAGGGGTGAAACAGCAAACCCCTGAACGGGTTCTGATTGTGCCGTCACCAATCCGGATAAGAACATAAAGTCAGTTGACTCCCTGCTCGCGCAATCACTCAGCCTTATCCTCGAAAAACCTCTCCACATCCGTAATCGTCGCCGTCATCTTATAAGGCGGCAAACTAGCCAGAAACGTCTGCCCATACCGCTGCCTTCGTATCCGCGGATCAAGCAGCACCAGCACCCCTCGATCCTCCAGCGACCGGATCAGCCTTCCAAACCCCTGCTTCAGCGTCAGCACCGCCGCCGGCACCTGGTAATCGAAGAACGGCTTCCCTCCCGCCTCCTCAATGGCCCGCATCCGCGCCGCCACCACCGGGTCGCTCGGCACGGCAAACGGCAACTTGTCGATAATCACGCAACTCAGCGATTCGCCCTGCACATCCACACCCTGCCAAAAGCTCGACGTCCCAAACAGCACCGCATTCGGCGTCTCGCGGAACTGCTCCAGCAGCGCCTTGCGCGGCGCGGTCCCATGCAGCAGCAGTGGAAAATCCAGCACCGGCAGCAGCCGCTCATACAGGTCCCGCATCTGCGCGTAGCTCGTAAACAAACAGAAAGCGCGCCCTCGCGTAATGTCCAGCACGCGCCGTATGCAATTCGCCGCAGCCTCCGGAAAATCCGGCTCCCGCGGATCGGGCATGTTCGGCGGCAGATAAAGCAATGCCTGCTCGCCATACTTGAAGTGCGAAGGCACCACCAGCTCCCGCGCTTCCGTCATCCCCAGCCGCTTGCGCATGTGCTCAAACCCGCCCTGCACCGTCAGCGTGGCCGAGGTCAGTATGACCGTCGGAATCGTTTCGAACACCCGCTCCGCCAACAGCTCCGAAACATCAATCGGCGTAGCCTGCAGAAACGTCGTCCGTGCCTGCGCACGAAACCCGCCGCCTCGCGCGCCGCCAGCAGCGTTATCCCCGCCGCCGCTCATCCGCCGCTCCATCCAATACACCATGTTGCTCGCGTTCGACTCCAGCAGGAACTCGAGCTCCGTCCGCAGCCGCGTCACCCGCTTCCGCAACCCCGGCGCTTCGTCAATCTCCTCCAGCGCATCCATCTCCGCTTCCAACCGCCGCAGCGAGGCGCGCACCGAAAGATACAAATCCCCTGAAGTCTCCAGAAACTCTTCGCGCCCCGTAAACGGCTGCCGTCCATCTCCGCTCATCGGCAACCCGGCAAAAAACAGCCGCGCCCGCTCCCGCAATTGCTGTGTCGCCGCAGGCAGCTTTTCCGTGCCTTCCTTGCCCCGCAACAGCGCATCCGTATCCCGCGCCAACTCCTCAAAGCGCAAATTGCTTACAGACAGCCCAAAGTAGCTCGACGCCACATCTTCCAGCTCATGCGCCTCGTCAAACACCACCGCCGCGGCCTCCGGCAGAATCCCCGCGTCCGGTGCCCCCGCCGCCTCCTGTTTCACGCTCAAGTCCGCAAAAAACAAGTGGTGGTTGACGATGATAATGTCCGACTCCAGCGCCTTCCGCCGCATCTCCGTCACAAAGCAACGCCGGTAATCCGGGCAGGTCGACCCCAGGCAGGCCTCGGTCCGCGCATCCAGCTTGTTCCACAGCGCGCTCGACTCAGGCAAGCCGTCAATCTCAGCCCGATCCCCGGTCTCCGTCACCTGTTCCCACTCGGAAATCTGCCGATACTGATCAATCTCTTCCAGGCCCGACAATATGGGCTGACTCCGCAGCGTCACCAGCTTGTGCCGGCAAAGATAATTCGCGCGCCCCTTCATGTAGCACACGCGCAAGGGGCCCAGCAGCGTCTCAAGAAAAGGAATGTCGCGGAAGAAAAGCTGATCCTGCAGCGCCTTCGTGCCGGTCGAAACAATTACCCGCTGTCCCGTACGCAGCGCCGGCAGCAGATAAGCAAGCGTCTTGCCCGTGCCCGTCCCCGCCTCCACAATCAGGTGGCGGTGTTCCTCAAGCGCACGCTCCACGGCCTTCGCCATCTCCAACTGCCCCGGCCGGTACTCATAAGGCAGCGACGACTTCGCAAGGATTCCCCCCGGCGCAAAAAACTCGTGCAACGTCGGCAACGCACGGGTTGTCGTGTCTGCGGTGGCCATAGCGGGCTCACTCCATCATAGTGAGCCGGAAGCCTTACCGCTTCGCAACCTGTCCCTGGTTCATCCAGCTCGAGATCATCAGCGTCTCCTCGGTCGTCGCGCCGGACTCGGCGGCGACCGCGCTTTTCACCAGCTTCTTACGCCCATTCGCGGCTCTCTGCGCCGCAAGCGCCTTCTCCGCCGCGGCGGAGTAAGGGTTAATCGTATTGAGATTCATTTGGTTACCATGGACACGCATCGGGTTCTCCTGCACACCCTGAGGCAAAAAAAGGACCGAATTCCTTCCTGGAACATTGGAAATGGCTCATTCTGGCGCTCCGCAAACCCCTCGCTCCGCCCTTCCCCCTAAAGAAGGACTAAGCTGGAAGAAGGCCCCTGCCCTATCCCAGGCGGGCGCGTCAACGCAATTGCGTCGCGCGAGCCCTAAAGTTTCTGATCCATTGGAGTTCTTTTGGCAAAGCATCACAGATCGGTAGTGCCCACCAGGGTGGGTGCCTCATCGCTCCCTCTCGTGGCCATCGTCGGCCGCCCCAACGTGGGCAAGTCCACCCTCTTCAATCGCCTTACCGGCAGCCGCCGCTCCATCGTCGGCGACGAGCCCGGCATCACCCGCGACCGCATCTACGGCGAATACGAGTGGGCCGGCCGCAACTTCCGCCTCGTCGACACCGGCGGCATCGTCCCTGACGACCCCGAACTCATCCCCACCGAGATCTATACCCAGGCCAAAGTCGCCCTCAAGGAAGCCGACGCCCTCATCCTCGTCGTCGACGCTCGAACTGAGCTCGCCAGCCCCGACTACGCCCTCGTCAAGCTCCTCATTCGCGGCGGCAAGCCCGTCTTCCTCGCCGTCAATAAGGTGGAAGGGGATGCCATGGCCGCCGCCGCCGAAAACTTCCGCCAGCTCGGCCTCCGCAACGTTTTCCCCGTCAGTTCAGAACACGGCCTCGGCATCGGCGATCTTCTCGACGCCATCTCCCAGGCCCTTCCCGCGCCAGCCGTGACCCCCGAAGAAGAGTCACTCCAGCAGTCCGAAGACTCCATCGCCGAAGAGAATGAAATCTCCGAAGGAGCCCCGCTCCTCCCCGGCGACCATCGCACTCATCCAGACGACCACGAGCCAGCAGTCGACGAAGACGGCCATCCCCTCCTTCGTACCCACGGCGACTACGAGCCGTATGAAACCTCCATCGCCATCATCGGCCGTCCCAACGTAGGCAAGTCCACCTTGCTCAACGCGCTCACAGGAACAACCCGCGCCATTGTCTCGCCCATCGCCGGCACCACCCGCGACGCCGTCGATGAAGTCGTGGAGTTCGAAGGCAAGCAACTGCGTTTTGTGGATACCGCAGGCATCCGGCGCAAGAGCAAAACCCACCTCATGGCAGAAAAGATGAGCGTCGTCATGGCCCGCCGTCACCTCGAAGCAGCCGACGTCGCCCTCCTCGTCATCGACGCGACCGAGGGCGTCACCGGCGCTGATGCCACCATCGGCGGCTACGCCCACGAGAGCGGCCGCAGCGTCATCATCCTCGTCAACAAGTGGGACGCCGTCACCACCGGCCGCACCGATGGCAAGCCCCCCGCCGACCGCGAAATCTTCGAAGAGCAACTCCGCCGCGTGCTCAAATATCTCAACTACGCGCCGGTCATCTTCCTTTCCGCCCTTGACGCCACTGCCCCCGGTGCCAAAAAGCTCCTCCGCGTCCTCAATGAAGTGGTAGCCGTCGCGGCCGAGCGCCGCAAACGCGTCTCCACCGGCCAGATGAACCGCTTCCTCGAGAAGGTCGATTTCCAGCGCGCCCCCGTCCCCATGGCCAAGCGCCTCCGCATCTTCTACATGACCCAGGCCGCCGTCGCTCCGCCCACCTTCATCCTCTTCACCGACCGCGACATCGAGCTCCACTTCAGCTTCGAGCGCTTCCTCGAAAACCAGATCCGCGAGGCCTTCGGCTTCAAGGGCACCCCCATCTGGTTCAAAGTCCGCGCCCGCAACGCCAAAAAAGCCGATTAGAGCAGTCGCCCAAAGACCCATTCGGAGTTCTGAAGTGTCAGAAAGCGCGCAGCGTTGACCGCGCCCCAAGATGCGGAGAAAAAGTCCATTTTGATGTGTGAAGGGGCACGACTTCAGTCGTGCCAAAACCAAATTTAATGAGATATTTGGGGGCTTTAGCCACCAAATAATTCTCCTGAAGGCCGCGTCCCTCAAGGCATCTGCGGCCGTTGAAACACCAC
>Ga0302197_10006035_pt1 | contig 10176 bp, 7 predicted proteins | sample II_Bog_N2_1_FD_193526 | JGI IMG/M metagenome (GOLD analysis project Ga0302197, IMG submission 193526) | Peat permafrost microbial communities from Stordalen Mire near Abisko, Sweden - II_Bog_N2_1 | ecosystem: Environmental > Terrestrial > Soil > Wetlands > Peat | place: Sweden: Abisko, Stordalen...
ACAACACCCTCTTCAAGGAAGTAGACCTGGCATCTGACGCCGTCGAGGTTCACGAGGGGTACTTCTCCATCGACAAGAAGGGCGGGTGGACAGACACATCCGAGAGCAATCAAGGTAGCCGCGAAAACGCAGAGCGAGCCTACAACCTCATCATGAAGGATAAGGAAAAGCTCCTGAGCTTCGACACAAAGCTGAAGTTCATCTTCTCTCACTCCGCACTACGCGAGGGCTGGGACAATCCGAACGTCTTCCAGATTTGCGCGATGCGCGACATGGGCTCTGAATTACTCCGCCGGCAGACAATAGGACGCGGGCTGCGCCTGTGCGTGAACTCGATCACGGGTGAACGAATTCGTGGGTTCGAGGTGAACACACTCACGGTCGTGGCCAATGAGGGCTATGAGCAATTCGCCGAGAACCTTCAAAGGGAAATCGAGGCCGATACCGGCATCCGCTTTGGCATCGTGGAGAAGCACCAGTTCGCCTCGCTCCCCGTAACGGACGAGGCCGGCCAGACAACAGCGTTGGGAGTCGAGAAGTCTGAAGCAATCTGGGCGCACCTCAAAGAGGCTGGGCATGTCGATGTGAAAGGCAAAGTGCAGGACACTCTCCGGCAGGCGCTCAAGGACGGGACGCTTCAATTGCCAGAGCAGTTCCAGGCGCAGCTCCCACAGATCAAGGAGGTGCTCCGGAAGCTTGCTGGAAGGCTCGACATCAAGAACGCCGATGAGCGGAGGCCGGTGAAGGCCAGGCAGGCGGTTCTCCAAAGCGAAGAGTTCAAAGCCCTATGGGATCGGATTAAACACAAGACCACATACCGCGTGCAGTTCGACAACGAGAAGCTGCTAAGGGACTGCGCTGAGGTAATTCGGAAGAGTCCGCAGATAACCAAGACCCGCGTACAGATTCGAATAGCCGACCTCGCAATCGGGCGCGGAGGTGTACTGTCCGAAGAGACTCGGGTGGCAGCGCCGATCATCATTGAGGAAATGGACATCGAACTGCCCGATCTGCTCACTGACCTTCAGGACAAGACTCAACTGACCCGGCGCAGTATTGCAAAGATATTGGCGGCAAGTGGCCGCCTCGACGATTTCAAACGAAACCCCCAACAGTTCATTGAACTGGCAGACGAGTCGATCAACCGAACTAAGCGGCTCGCCCTTGTGGACGGCATTCGGTATCAACGCATCGGCGACGAGGAATACTATGCCCAGGAACTCTTCGAACTTGAGGAACTAACCGGGTATATCAAGAATATGCTCAACTCGGACAAGTCGGTCTACGAGCAGGTGGTCTACGATTCTGCCGGCGTCGAGCGCACGTTTGCTGAGCAATTGGAAAAGAATGAAGCTGTGAAGGTCTATGCCAAGCTCCCCGGCTGGTTTAAGGTTCCGACGCCGCTCGGGACCTACAATCCAGACTGGGCAGTACTGGTAGAGAAGGGCGGAGTAGAGCGGCTGTATTTCGTTGTCGAGACAAAGAGCAGCCTCTTCACCGACGATCTACGTGATAAGGAAAGTGCCAAGATCGAATGCGGTAAGGCGCACTTCAAGGCGCTGGCCACAGGAGAAAACCCTGCTCAATTCGTCACTGCCCGGAATATCGACGATCTGATGGCACAGGCTTAGCGTTCAGATCCCGACCCACAGCCTCATCGGTCGAAGCAGAAGTTTCGTTCCGGCGACGGTCGTTGTAAACGTCGGCGCCGATTCAGAGATCAGGTACACCCCAATGGAACTCCCGTGGCCCTGTTTTCGCTGGCCACAAACAGCCAATACACAGACACGAGCACCGGAGAACTGAAAGAGATTACGTCCTGGCACAACCTGGTCATGTACGGCAAGAAGCAGGCCGACGTGATCCAGAAGTACGTCAAGAAGAGTAATCCGCTTCACGTGGTCGGTCACATTGCCTATCGGACGTGGACCGATAAGGACAAACTGAAACACCACCATACCGCAATCGTCATCGACAGCTTCACCCTTCTGGGACGACCGACGCGCCAGACAGGCGAATCCGCGCCAGATCCAGACGACGGCGGCATGGTCGCCGTGGACGCTGACCAAAGTTCCGAGCTTCACGATGATAATCCATTCTAGTTGCCATTCTGCACGAGCAATGAGGCTGCGGATTCTTGTTCGTTGGTAACCGGAGAAGTAACTCGATAAGCAGAAGGATCATGTTTGTTGCGAACCGCTATATCCAAGGCGACTCAGGATTCAGTGCAAGCGAATTGTGACATGGATCACGCGGCCAGCTTTGACGTTGTCTATTCTCCTGTGTTCGTTAACTCCCACGCGCCGACCAACGTAACCGCACGAGCTTTTCCTTTTCGTGAACGGACCTCCACGAAAAGTTCCTGAGCCGAAAGAAGTTGTGGGATTTCTGCTATCCGCAGCCATGAACGCTCGTCCAAAGTCTAGTAGCAACTCAGGGAGCACTACATCTACTACAGCAGTTGTGTAGTGCTGCAAAAGTCTGGGAACCGCAGTTGACGAAGTGGATTCTTTTGCTAACGAGAAGTGACACTTCAGTACCGCAGCAGGGAACACTGAAGCGCAACCGGGTGTCTAAACAAATGTACCTGTAGTGTTTTCCTTGGTGAAATCAATCGATTTGGAAAGGGTAAGGGATGACAGTCGCAGAAGCTGAAGAGAGAATCGAAGCACTCACACGAAACCTTGCGTCCAGCGAGATTTCACCGGCCCAGCGGGTCAAGTGGGAAGCACAAATAACCCGCTGCTATCGGATCATTCAAAGAGCACGACAACAGGCGCACAGGTCTCTAGCTTCCTTTGCAGGGACTCTCCTTGACATGATCGGCGACACGGCCTTCGATCAGAATCAATACTCCGCAATCATCACAGCAGCATATCTCATCCGCGGCGCTTCTATCGAACAACTGGCCGTTGCGGTACCCGCCGCTATTCGCGAGACCCCAACGTGCAACACTCGGCCCAAACGGGTCAAATGCCCTGAATTTACGGAGATTATTGTCTGTCTGCTCCGCCTGGATAGCATTCCATTCTCATGCGAGCGCAACATTGCCATTCGGACGGCTCTTCACCTGAGCAATATCGTTGGACGACTGCAAATCTACCAGTCGGTACGCCGCGCACAGGCGGACACAGGCGGGTTGGGACCAAAGGGCATGGTGAATCGTCTTACGGAGATATGCTCGGCGTATCGCCCACAGAAGTCAGGATCTTCGCCACGTGGGTCCGGCTCCAAGAAGATTACTTCGCTCAGTACGCCATCGACCGCATCAGACCTCCGGTGAAGAGTGCGCACGGGGATGCGTTCAAAACGCCTCCCCCGTGCAATAAACCCACTACCGTCCTGCCATTCGTCTTTTGAAAACTCCTTTAATTGCATCAGGTTAGCGTATTATCTTTACACAGACGGATATATATGCTGTATAATACATCACAGAAAGGTGGCGACATGACCACTCCGAAGAAGACAGCAATCCGAACGAAGCGCAGAATCGTTGCTCCCGCAGAGAAGCGTACTCAAATCCGGCTCACCGTCGATTCCAAATTCACCAAGGCCCATTTCAACCAGCTTTTTGCCGTGCTGAAAATCCGCAACAAGAATGCCCTTGCCGAGCATATCATTATGAATTTCAAGACCAAGACCGCTCAAGCGCCGTTGGTTGCGTTCTATAACGGCCCGTGGCTGAACATTCCATTTCAAACGATCGACACAGCCTTCGTCTTCCCGTTGACCTACGACATTTCAGATGAACTGGAGAGAGTCGGAGGCGAGATTCTTGGGGGAGTGAATCGCTCCAAAACATTTCGCGTGATGGTGGCCTACTTTGCCTCCATCCACAAGCTGAAAACTCCGACACAAACCTTCGCGTAATTCTCTGGGAAGATCGTGGAACATGAGGCAACCGCATGAAGCTGATGATTGTCGAGAGTCCAAACAAGATCAAGAAGATCAAGGCAATTCTCGGCAGCGGTTGGGATGTCGCAGCAAGCGTCGGGCATATTCGGGATCTCCCGGTGAAGAGCTTAGGGGTTGAGCCGAACACTTATCGGCTCGAATACCAGATCCTCGAACGGAGCGAATCTGTTGTTTCACAACTCCGGCAACGCGCTTCCCGCTCCGAGCAGGTTTATCTCGCCACGGACCCCGACCGTGAAGGAGAAGCCATTGCATGGCACTTGCAACAGGTTCTAAACCTTCGCCGGTACGAGCGCGTCACCTTCGATGCAATCACTGAAAACGTGATCCATGCTGCGCTCAAAGCACCGCGACAACTCAACACCAACCTTGTTCATGCGCAGGAGGCGCGGCGCGGCGCTGACCGGCTCGTCGGGTATCAGGTGTCGCCTGCTCTCTCGAATCAAACAGGCATTGCGCGGCTCAGTGCCGGCCGCGTTCAAAGTGTTGCTCTTCGCCTAGTCGTTGATCGGCAACGTGAGATCGAGGCATTCAAAGAGACAAAGCACTTCGGCGCCGAAGCGATCTTCGACGACGGGAAGTGGCGCGCCCAGTGGGACACGGCCCCGTTCCTCAAAGAAGGCGAGGAATACATCCTCGACGCGGCACTGGCGGAAGAGGCCGCGAAGTGCAGACTCTTTGCCGTGACCGCCGCGGCGACCAAGCCGGCGTCCAAGGCCCCACCGCCGCCCTTCACAACGGCAACGCTGCTACAGGCAGCAAGTGTGACGCTCGGATACAAGCCGGAGCAGACCGCGCAGATTGCCCAGCGGCTCTTTGAAGAGGGGTTGATTACCTACCACCGCACCGACAGCCAGAACTTCTCCGCCGAGGCGCTGGCCGAGATTCGGGCCTACGCGGCCAGCAACAACCTGCCCTTGCCGCCCAAGGCACGTACCTGGAAGTCCAAAGAGAGCGCCCAGGAGGCACATGAAGCCATCCGCCCCACCCACCTGGAACAGCGCAATGCCGGGGCGGACGACGACCAGAAGAAGCTCTACGACCTCATCTGGACCCGAGCCGTAGCTTCCCAGCTTGCGGATGCCGAATACAGCGTGAACACACTCACACTGGCCGCTCAGGACGGCTCGCAACCCTTCGTCTTCAAAGCTATGGGCCGAACCCTCATCAAACCAGGCTGGCGCACTCTGACGGCCAAGGATGCTGCCGAGGAACCTGATCCGCACGACACGGAAGACGCGGAGAAACAATCGGACGAGAATGGCCGCGTTCCTGCGCTTGGACGCGGCACTCAGCTCCATGCCGACAGTGCCCGCGTGTTGAACAAGCAGACCCGACCGCCGAACGGCTACACCCAGGCAAGCCTGATAAAGAAGCTGGAGCATGAAGGAATCGGACGACCATCAACCTACCCGGCGATCCTCAAGAACATCATCACCCGCAACTACATCGACGATTCCAAGAAGATATTGAGGGCCACGGACCTCGGCATCCTGCTCATCGACGCACTCAAAGGCCACTTCGCATTTCTTGAGTACGACTACACGCGCTCCCTTGAACAGCAGCTTGACGATATTGCCGAAGGCAAGGCCCAGTATCTCAGCGTGGTTTCCGGCATAGACGGCCAGCTCAAGATGGAGCTGGCTCAGCTGCACATCGCCCCGCCACCTGCCCAGGCGTCGAACGGGTCAGCGTCGGCAAAGACAGGCCCTCCCCCACCGCCCGGATCGCTTGTGTGCCCGAAATGCAAGCAAGGCACCATCAAGAAGCCCAATGGGCAGAACTTCTACGGTTGCAGCCGCTACCGTGAGGGCTGCAATTTCAGTATCAACGAGACCATTGCTAAGAAGACCCTCACCCAAAAACAGGTCGAGACGCTCTGCACAAAAGGCAAGACCGCCTTGCTCAAGGGATTCACTTCCAAGCAGGGAAAACCCTTCGAGGCACACCTGACATTGGGCGAGGAAACAGACTGGAAAGCACAATTTCGCTTTGAGTCCGGCAGATGACAGTCCGTTCCAGCAGAGCGCCTACGACAAATAGCGCATGGCGAGGACTCAATTCAAAGATCGTTCAGGTCGGCAACGTGCCACGAACAACCGTCCAAGCGATTTGCCCGAATATGGATGGAGTGATTGGGGTCTACCAGGACTTACCCTATAATCATCTCACAAACTTTGCTCGCTCAATGCGTCGTGCAATACCCTGAGCACAAAGAAGCGCATTTACACGGTTCAACCCCAAATCGATACTCTTTTCGGTCAAATCTATCTCACTCCGTTGGCGGTCTCAGGAACCATGTATGGGATGAGTATTTCCGAATCTCACCTTGTACAGTCTTAGCAATCTCTCGAAGAAATCGCTTGCCCGCCGAAATCCCTCATCCCCTGAGAGGTCTGTCGCTCCGAAACGGTAGACATCGTAGCCAGCCAACCTGAGATCCCGGTCAGCTGAGACCATCGCGGCGTATTTTGCCGGATCAGCATGACCCTGGGCACTCACGTAGTGTTCCTTGCCGTCAACCTCAATGACCACCCTCACACTGTTTGGAAGCAGCATCAGAAAATCCATACGAAACCGGAGAAGCGCGTCCTTACCGCGCTCCCTGACGGTCTTCGGGTCCCAATGCAGCCATACCTCCGGCAGCAGAGCGGGCAAAGCTGGGATCTGGGTTCCGAAGCGCTTGAAGTAGGACTCAAAGAGCAATCGCTGAGGTGGTGAGTTGTCCGGAAGACTGTCTCTCAACCGAAAATAGAGGCCCTTCTTGGCATCGTTACCGCTGAGATGGTGATCGGTAGCCCACCAATCCTGGAGCTCCTGCCATGAAAGGCCGCCTACGCCAACTTGCCGGTCATAAATTAGAACCTTGTCCTGATTCGTTACGACCTCGACATCGTTATTGATCGCGTCGCTGAAGCGAAGGTCGGGCTTCACCGAGGATGCGAAGATCAGATTCTTTGCGGAAGACCGGACATTTTTTCCAATCGCGACCGCGGTAAACACCGGATAACCGCCATCGATTCCAGTCGCCTGCAACTCTATTTGACATTGGGCCAATATTTCGTTGATAGCGGCGACGAACGAGTTCTGCGATGCGACATCTGGTCGCACATCGGAAGATGCCAAGCCTTCCAGGAAGTTGAGGAAGCGCCGGTCAGAGGCTGTGTATGCTCCAAGTTCCTCGAAGAGATCGTTGACTGACCAATCCCCTGGATTATGGAGCACATGTCGTTCAATTTTTGCGCGGAGGCTCCCCGTGGAGGCCCCCAAGAGGATAGACAAAGTATCTTCCAGCACCCAAACCTTATCAAGCAATTCCATGAAATGTTTAGCTTCAAGGAAGAGATCCTCCGGACTGAGCCTGTTAGCAATCTCACGCCGGAACCGCTTCGGGAGCTCAGGACACGGCGTATTCAGCCACATGATTTCCTGGATTTTGTTCCGTATATCCGGGTCCGGCGGAAAGTGTTGAAGAAGGTTTTCGGCGACACGAGCAAGCTCGTTGTCGGGGACGGCAGCAAAGCTCGCCAGAAGGCGATCCCGCTTGGAGCCTTCCGTTCCAAGCTGGGGCAAGCCAAGTTGATCGCAGATGCCGGGCAGTCGCACGAGGGTCTCACGATCCTTGAGCGCGCCAATCTGCACTTGCAGGATGCCCCGCAAGTTTGGGACACTCATCGGCGCTCCTTCCTTAACTAGAAATCATAGTTCACAGGCCGACAAAGAGTCCGTCATTGCCCTAATGGCATCAGATCGTTTGGAGTTTATATTGGGAAAGTGCTCCGCCCCTTCATTGTCTAGAAGCCAGTTGAGAATGAATACGCCGAAGTCGTCAAATAGTTCCGGAGGTACCTTGGCCTCCGATAGTCCGGTCGGCCCTCATAAGCTGGCTAGCGGCCGGTCAACTTCCGGGTCGCACGATATTCGGGTACCCGGTCGCCTACCGCGTTACGCCTGCCCCAAACACACATCAGGAACTGGCGTCCCGCAGACTCCGGCAGCGAGGCCGGCCACGCTGGCCCGGCCTCGGCGCGCCGAATACTGCCCAAACAGCGCTATTCACCAATGTGTTCAAAGAGCATCCTCGCAGCCGGGCCACCTCGCGGGCTACGACCCACTGAGTGTTGAATACGCCAACTTGCATTGCATGTACCCTGCTGCAATCCACCTCCAGCAGTTTCACTTCGAAAAGATCCACATTTTTCAGAGCCTCACGGACGCGAATGGACAAATCGCCGTGCATTCTCCAACGCCGGCGCAGGCAGCGATCAACCTTTGCACTGAAACGAATATTGCGGTACACAATCTGCATCATCGGCTCCTATTCTCCCGCTCTCGAATCTCCATACGGTTCCATGAACGCAATGTCACGATTCACGCGCACATTGAACCGATAGCCCGGTCGAATCTTCACCGTGGGCTGGATATTCAGATTCTTGCGCGTTACCTCCATACCCAATTGGCCGAATTGCTGGCCAAGAGCTTGAGTTGCTGCCGCGCTCGGCGACAACGCGCCTGACGCTGAACTCCCCTGCGGCTGGGACATCTCGACTCCGGCTGTAAACGCACTCAGCATCAAAGCCATCGAGACAAGCCGCACAAAGTGATTGTCCACCTGGTCGTGGAATCCAGCCGCTCCAGAGGCGTCGTGCCCCACCATGCCATCGAGATCCACGCTGGAGCCGTCCGGGAAGATCAGCCGCGACCAAACGACGATTGCTCGACTCTGGCCATAGGAAACACGATTGTCGTATCGACCGATCAAGCGAGAGCCTTGCGGAATCAGCAAATACTGGCCCGACGCTGTGTCGTACACATTCTCGCGCACGACAGCCTTGACCTCACCCGGCAGGTCGGTATTCACTTCACTTTCAAGCGTCGCCGGAATGTCCCATCCAGACTTGATTTCGTACTTCGATAGAGCGGGCGCTCGCGTCGCCGACGAATAATCCTGCTCGTCCCTGGCCTGCCTCGCCTTGTCGATGAAGCTCTCTTTATGCTCCTGTAGGTTCGCATCGCTCTGATCTCCAGAACCTGCATTTGCGGACAATGACGACGGACTTGGTACTCCAGCATTCCCAGCGGAAACGGATTTCGGATATGCGCCGGCGAGCTGTTGAAGCAGCGAACTCACGCCCTCGACAGGCGCGGCCCCAAGAGAACCCAAGCCACCCAAACCCTTGCTGGCATTCATTCCGCTGGAAATCGAAGTGCCCGCCGTGCGCGCTTCGAGATCGCTTTTGTACATCTCCTCGCGCAATTCATCCGCTGCGCTCCGTCCTTGAGGCGCTTCTGCTTGAGTGCCCACCTGCTGCTGATTCAGTGCAACCCTGCCGCTCGTGTTCGTGGGCCTTGCCTGTGCAAGTCGTCCAGAGGCGGCAATCTGCCGCGCTTCAAGAGGGGGAACGAGCGCATCTTTCGAGTACCGAGAAGGCGCTACAAGATCAGTCGGAACACCGGCACTCTGCACATGGTCCTGAATCACGTCCGGCGTATTCGGCGCAGGCTGAGCCTGAGTCTGAGACTGGTTCTGGGCTTCCTTCCTTGCGTCAATCTTCCGCTGCTCTTCGAGATCCTTCCAGACCTTCGTCCCGGTCGATTGCGCATCCGTAATCGACTGGTCATCCTTGGCGGCGTCCGCAGCCTTCTTCTTTCCGCCCCGCGACATCACTCCATAGACCATCACGACGAGGAATGCCAGGACCACGACAAACAACATTCCCCGCACAGCCGGATTCAAGTGCTTTCCGTCTGTGGGCCAGAAGCGCAGCTTCAATGGCTGCTTACTGCGCGTCGGACTCTCGCCCTCTACCTTCGGAGACAATACAACCTCCTCGCGCCCGTTGCCTTCAACTTTGATTTCGTCCGCCATCACTTCACCTCCATGCGTTTTGTGTCCGTATGCGGTGTGAGCGCATCTTTGCGCTCGATTTCAACCAACTGCTGATGTTTGCCGACACCAAGCAGCAAGGCAGCTTTCACAAAGAGACGGTCCACCACGAAGGTCGTGCCCTTCACGCGGAAGTTGACCATCTCATTGCCCTCCGGGCCTTCGACAACCAAAGTCGGCAACTCCTGAAACGCCGTCACGCTCGGCATCTCGATATAGGTTTTCTCTCCGTCATCCAGAACCCGAACCGGCCTGATAGAGTCCGCGCCAGACTTCACCTTGAAGGTGTAATCGAAGTAGAGCTTGTCAACAGCCGCATTGCCGGTTTGCGAAATGCGCGAAGCCTCTACATGCTCTTTGTGTTCCTTCGCCTG
>Ga0302197_10006050_pt1 | contig 10162 bp, 9 predicted proteins | sample II_Bog_N2_1_FD_193526 | JGI IMG/M metagenome (GOLD analysis project Ga0302197, IMG submission 193526) | Peat permafrost microbial communities from Stordalen Mire near Abisko, Sweden - II_Bog_N2_1 | ecosystem: Environmental > Terrestrial > Soil > Wetlands > Peat | place: Sweden: Abisko, Stordalen...
GATGGCCATCCGCTTCGACGAAAACGATGTCCGCTCCATGGGCCGCCCGGCCTACGGCGTGCGCGGCATCGACCTGGCCAAGAACGATTACGTCGTCGGCGTGGCCATCACGCCCAAGGAGCATGAGCCGGGCGAATACCGCATTCTCGCCATCACTGAAAACGGCTTTGGCAAGCGCACCGATGTCGAGATGTACCGCCTGCAAACCCGTGGCGGCAAGGGCGTCAAGAACATGGCCGTCACCCCGCGCATCGGCCGCGTCAGCAGCATTCAACTCGTCGAGGACACCTCGGAGCTGATGGTCATCAGCCAGTTCGGCAAAATCATCCGCATCGACACCAAGACCATCCGCGCCGCCGGCCGCGCCACCCAAGGCGTCCGCCTCTTGAACTTGGAGTCGGATGACAAGGTAGCCGCCGCCGTCATCATCCCACCCGATGAACTAAACGGCAACCACGACGACGAGCCGACGCTCTTGCAGTAAGGACTGCGCATCGCCGTGAGATGGGAACAGGAGAAAAGCAAATGATCCAGCCATTGTCACTCGATGTGGTTCTTGAGGAATTCTCTGAGGAGTATAAGGCTTGGGTAATTCAAGGGAAGAACGGAAAATACCTTGTAATCCCTGACAATCGCTTTCCTGGCCGAAGGCCAATCAGGTTTTTCATGAGTAAATTGGACGCTGCACGGGTTGTGGATGCGGTTCTGCAAGTGAAGCCAGAATTAAAAGCACAGAAACTCGTTGCGACTGAAGTGAATCTTAGGCAAGCGCTTCGCGGAGTCGCAGCCGATAACGACCCCAGCCACGCTGACAGTTTTGTGGTTCATTCACCTAACGAGGTCTATGAGTTTGTTAGCCAACTCAAGCCTCCAACAATCAACTAATAAGGTATACTTCGCGACATTGAACCACCGGACGCCCTCGATTTTGAGACTTGGGATCAACGCAGGACAGCCGTTTATCTTCGGATTGGCCCAATACACCCCGTGTCAGGGCACGACTTTAGTCGTGCCGCTCAGCCACCTCTAACTCCCGGGCTTTAGCCCCTGCGTGCTTTCGCATCTTCAAATAAACCGACCCAAACGGATACTCCTCCGCCGACTTCGCCGGGTGCCCCATCCTTTCCGCGTCTTTCTGCGGAAAGGATGGGGGTACATAAACCCAAACTCGCGGATTTTACAAACCACAAAAACTCAAGACGGAGGGAGACGGGGGTTTTAACCCTCGTAAACAATCAACCGATTCATAGCGGGCTTCAGCCCCGGAGAAATCTCTTCCGGATCGTGTTCTATACCGTCCAATCCTCTACCGCTAGCCCCTTCACTCTCCCGAACTCCCGCGTGTTCGCCGTCACCAGAACCAGGTTCCTGCAAAACGCCTGCCCGGCGATCAGCGTGTCGTACTCGCCGATGCGCTGGCCCTGGCCTTCAAGCTCGGCGCGAATCTCCCCGGCTGCTAGCGCATCCTGCTCGGTGAAGTCCAGCACAGCAACAGCGCTCGTCAGAAATGCATTCAGCCGGTTCGCGTTCTGGGCAACGCGGTTGCTCTTGGCCACGCCATACCAGAGTTCATGCGCAACGATCGTAGAGGTTTGAGGGATGATCTTCTGGGCTGTCGCCTGGAAGTAACGCCGTCGAGCCAAGCTCGAGCTTCCGTTGATCAGCGCGATGCAAACGTTGGTGTCGAGCAGGTAGTTCACTTGAAATACTCACGAATGGGCGCGAGGTTCTGTTTGCGGCCCTCCGGAAAGATCGGATCACCGCCCATGGCATCCATCCGCGCAAACAGCTCTTCTGGCGATTCCTTCACGACCACCGCAACAGGCTCAAGCAAAATGCCGGCGCCCATCCGGGATACACGCACCTGGTCACCCTCAAAGCGAAACTCCTTGGGCAGGCGCACAGCTTGGCTGCGGCCATTCCAAAACAGCTTGGCATTCGTCGGCTTTTGACTCGTATCTGCGTCAGTGGCCATCGTGCCCTCCAGAAAGTATCTATCAAGAGTATATACTAATTGCACCACTCCATCTTGCAGAGAATTACGATCCTTCGGCGCACCCTACCTATTGGGAGAAACCCCCATGACCCCAAAATCCAAATCGAAGCCCGCCTTGGTCGAGGCCGTCCCTCTCACCGGCGCACAACCCCAACCCCAATCAATCCCGTGCCGCGATCCGGCGCCCAAGGCCGCGCCCGCCTCCCTGAATTACTATCCGAAACCGCGAAAAATCGTCTACCCCCACCCCCTCCCCCTGTGGAAATCATCTTTTTGGCCCATCCTTTACTCGCAACTTGCAACAAATCAACTGTTTGTAATTCTTACCCAGTTACTGATCGGTAACTGCAAACCCCCGATTTTGCCCGTTCTTTGCCCAAAAACAGCACTTTTGACCCCCAAAAACCGCTTTTTCGCTGAATCCGGAAGGCAGTGGCCCCGTCACGGTCAAGATTCCCCCCAAGGAATCGATGGGTGACGAACCGTCGCTTTTGCAGTAATGTTGGTGCATAGCTTCCCAGGTCTTAACCCCAAGGCCTTGGAAGTCAACACGATCCATGCTCAAGATGGCTCGATCGATGTTGTAGGCCACCGCAGGCAAAGCAGGAGGGCAGCCACGAATGATCCAACCGCAGTCGCTTGATGTGCTGCTCGGGGAATACTCTGAGCAGCAAAGGGTTTGGGCGATTCGCGCCTGGAGTGGGAAATTCCTTGCCATTCCCGACCAACGCTTCCCCGGCCGCCGCCCGGTTCGCTTCTTCACCAGCGACTACGATGCGACGCGCGTGCGAGACGCCTTTCTGGAAGCGAAGCCCCTCATGCACAAGCAGAAATTTGAAGTCGTCGAGGTGCTTCTGCTGGACGCACTTCGCAAGGTCAAAGCCGACAAATTGCCTCCCACTGCGGATAGCTTTGTGCTCATCTCCTCTGGCGAAGTGTTTTCAATCGTCAGCCAACTCAGGCAAAAGCCAGCCGCCAGTCAATCGACGCCCTCCCAGCAAGGAGCCGATTGACGGTAGCCGGCCGCTCCATTCTCCCGTGCTTTGCAAATCAGTCTGGCAACGTTCCTTCGCCCTTGTCATAACTGCTGTCCCACTCGCCGCGGGCGCGCAACTCGGCGATCTCCTGGCGAGCCATCTCTTGGGCGCGCAGGTAGTCCGGCTTCCCCACCCGGTTCAGCGGCATCTGTCCGGCTTCGAGAATGATCCAATGGCGCGGCCGCATATAGGAAGCCAAAGAACGCGCGTGGCGATCGAGTTCCTGCCGGTTTAGTTCAACCTCGGGCTTCTTCTCAATCACTGCCACGGGCGCTTCAGAGACGACCTCATGCGCCACTCCCACCACGACGCAGTTGGCCACCTTCTCCGCCAGGCCGCAGATGTGCCGCTCCACATCGCCAGGGAAGATCTGGTAGCCCATCGACTTGATCACCCACTTGTCCCGTCCGGTCAGATGCAAGCCCGCCGCGTCTTTGAGTCCAAGATCGCCGGTATATAAGAAGCCATCGCGCGAGATCGCCCGTGCGGTAGCCTCGGGATCGTTGACATACCCAAGAAAGGTCTGGGCCCCAAGAAAGCACACGTGGCCAATCTCGCCGGGCGGCAGCTCATCCCCGGCATGTCCATCGGCGCGCATGGGTTGACGTATGGAACATGGATAGACCGGCATGTCCCATCCAAGTCCGGCGACAATCACCTCCCGGCCATCCGCGCCCGCCTGAATATAAGTACAGAATCCGGCGGTCTCCGTGAGTCCCAGCCCGGTGCCAATCACAGGCGCCATGGCCGCAAGCTGGTCGGCAAAGGGCCGCGATACCGCATTCCCGCCATAGACTGCCAACTTGAGGCTGGAGAGGTCGTGGCGATCATAGTCCTTCAGCATCCATTCCAGGTTGAACATGGCCGGAATCTGGCCTAGTATCTCCACGCGATGCTGAGAAACGGCGCGCAAAGAACGCCCGGCGTCGAAAACTTCCAGCAGGACAGCCGTGCCGCCCCCGAAGAGGATGCTCATCAACGCCTCTGTCTGGCCGCCCACGTGAGACGCAGGCAGATTGACCAGAATGCTCGAGCCCCGGTCCCCGCCGAAAAACGCGCCGCAGATGCACATGTTTTGCACCGTGATATTGCGGTGCGAAAGCAGGGCCGGTTTGGGCGAACCAGTCGAGCCGGTGGTGAAGATGACCAGCGCGCCATCATTCTCAGTCACATCAAAGCCGGCAACCTTGGCCTCGAAGCTCGCATTGTTAGCGCTTGACGCCGCCTCCTCAACAATCGAAGCATAGGAACGCGTCCCGGCAATCGCCTCCTCCGAGTCCACCGCGATGAAATGGTCGATCCATCCGCATTGCGCCTGCACTTGGCGCCACAGCGGGCGAAGATCGAAAGGCGCCTTCACGCCCAGGCCGGCAAAGCCGCGCGGCCTTAAGATCTCCAGCGCCCGAATCACTTCCGAGGAAGATAGACGCAAATCCAGCGGGGCGACGATCACGCCCATCTTGAAGCAGGCGTATTCCAGCAGTATGTGATCCACCGACATGGGCAGCACCGTGACCAGAAAATCGCCCTTCACGAAACCCAGGCGCAGCAGCTCTCTCGCCAATGCAGTCGTGAAGCGATCGAACTCGCTCCATGTGACTGCGCCGCCGCTCTCTGCACTGAGAAGGGCAGGAGCCAAGGGCCTCTCCGTGGCCCACTTCGCCACTACATCGTGAAGAAGATGGCGATCGGCAAAGTCCTTTTCGTAGTCGTCCAGGGTAAATTGAGGCATATCCATAGGTTCACTCAGTCATCTTCCAGCGCCGTAACTCCTCATTGATTGTATTTCTTCCCCGATGGGCGAAGAATCGCTGCATCTTTAATTTGCCTGCCAGTATCGAAGAGCTAGCCGGTCGCGTCCGGCTCTAACTGTTGAGTGGGGTCAAGAGCCGCTTCATCACTGTCTCACCGCCTCTTGCCGCCAGTGAATCGCCAGGTAGGCTTTGCCCAGGAGGCAAGTTCGTCTATGCTCGCAGCTTCCGCTTCTCCCATCGTTGCCGCCGCGGGTGGCAGCTTTCTGCTGGAAACGCGTTCCCCCGCCGAAGTCTTCACCCCAGAAGACCTCAACGAAGAGCAGCGCCAGATCGCCTCAACCGCCGCGCAGTTTGCCCGCGACGAAGTTCTGCCCAACGCCGCGGCCATCGAAGCCAAGCAGCCAGGAGTTTTAGCGGGGCTGATCCGCAAGGCCGGCGAGCTGGGCTTCGTCTCCGTTGATGTTCCCGAGGAGTATGGCGGCATGGGCATGGACAAGGTCACCTCAACGCTGGTCACCGAGCACTTGTCCGTGCTGGCCAGCTTCTCGACCGCCTTTGGCTCCCATGTCGGCATCGCTACACTGCCGCTGGTCTGGTACGGCACCGAAGAGCAGAAGCAGCGCTACCTGCCCAAACTCGGTTCCGGCGAGTGGATTGGCGGCTACGGGCTCTCCGAGGCAAGTTCCGGCTCCGATGCCATGCACATTCGCACCCGCGCGACCCTCTCGCCCGATGGCAGCACCTACACCCTCAACGGCGAAAAGATGTGGATCACCAACTGCGGCATCGCCAGCCTCTACACCGTCTTTGCAAAGATTGACGGCGAAAAGTTCTCCGCGTTCCTGGTCGAGCGCGACACGCCGGGCCTGACCGTGGGCGCCGAGGAGCACAAGCTGGGCATTCGCGGCTCCTCGACCTGCCCGCTGGTGCTGGACAATTGCAGGATTCCTGCCGCAAATCTACTGGGCGAGGCCGGCAAGGGCCACCATATCGCCTTTAACGTGTTGAATGTAGGACGCTTCAAGCTGGGAGTGGCCTGCATCGGCGGCGCGCGTCATGCCCTCGGCCACATGATCCGCTACGCGAAGGAGCGGCGGGCCTTTGGAAAATCTATAGCAGAGTTCGGCCTCATCCAGCGCAAGATATCCTCAAGCGCAACAAGCCTTTACGCCGCCGAGAGCATGGCCTACCGGACCGTGGGCATGATCGACGCGGGAATTGCGCAGCTCACTCCCGAACAGGCCCACAACCCGCGCGAGACCCAGCGGCGCATCGAGGAGTACGCGGTAGAGTGCTCAATACTCAAGGTTTACGGATCAGAGATGCTGACCATGGTGGCCGACGAACTGATCGCAACCATGGGTGGCTACGGCTATGTCGAGGAGTATCCCGCGGAGCGCTTCTATCGCGATGCGCGCATCAACAGGATCTTCGAAGGAACCAATGAAATCAACAGGTTAATCATCACCGGCTGGCTGATGAAGCGCGCCCTGAGCGGCCAGCTCCCGCTGCTTCCCGCAATCAAGAAGCTGATGGACGAGGTGACGCAGCCACTCAGTTTCGATTCCGGTTCCAATGCCGGGGAATTGATGGCGCGGGAGGGTGAGGCTCTGACCTCGGCCAAGAAGATTGCGCTCTTTGCCGCCGGTGTGGCCAGCCAGCGGTTCATGACAGCGCTCCAGGAGCAGCAGGAGGTGATGGCCGACCTCGCTGACATCATCATGCATGTCTATGCTTTGGAGTCGGCTTTGCTGCGGGCGCGCAAACTGGCCGGGGCAAGTGCGGGTTCAGCCGAGGCTGCCGCGGCCATGACCGGCCTTTTGGCAGACGAAACCATCGCCCTCGCCGAGCAGGCCTCCCGGCGTGTGCTGGCAGCATGCAGCGAAGGCGATCTGCTGAGGACTCAGTTGGCGATTCTGCGGCGGCTGGCGCGGTTCACCCCCGCCGATGCCGTGGCCCTGAGCCGCACCGTGGCCCGGCATTGCATTCAGTTGGAGCGGTATCCGCTCTAATGCATTCCTTGATGCAGCGTTGCTGTGAAAGCGAAACTTCGTCGCGAGTCAGCAAGCAAGCTTGCCTGCTCCAGGAGTACGCGCACAAGCCAAGTTTGAAAGACCTCTGACCAAGCGGATGTTTTGAAAGAGCACGACTTTACAGGCTGCGGAAAAACTCATTCGGGTGGTAGGCCGGGGATTTATCCCCGGTATAAAGACAATGAAATCAGCGGTGGCTTTAGCCACTGAGGTACGCTTTTCGGGCCTTTCGCCCACGAGACAGGCTTTTTTCCGCGGCCTGTTTAGTCGTGCAGCAAATCTTGCAAAATCACTCCGGGCTTCACAGTCTGCGGAAAAACTCATTCGGGCGGTAGGCCGGGGATTCATCCCCGGTATCAAGACAATGGAATCAGCGGTGGCTTTAGCCACTGAGGTATGTTTTCGCGGCGCATCTCAAGAGATCATGCCTTTTTCCGCATCCTCTTCAGCCCCTGAGGGAATGCTGGCCCGCTAAATCAACTTGTTAGAAGCTTCCTTAAGGATCAACACTGCATCCAGAGAGCGATGAGGACTTATAGGTCTACAAGGATCGCAGATAACTTACGTAGCATGCCGTAGATCGGACTTTCGCCCAAGCTACGGCAATGCCACGAGGGATTTACCAAGGCAATAACTCCGCTTTGCCGGTTTCCTTTAGGAGACCAGCACGTTCCACAGAGAGATTTGAGGCAGTGAGATCGCGGTTATGCTCTAACGCTTGACCACGACATTCAGGGTCAGGTCGACCGGAACGGGCTGATCGTCCAGCTTGGCGGGGCTGAAGCGGAACTGGCGGACCGCGTCAACCACGCGCTCATCCAGCATCTTGTTGACTGACTTGACGATCTGAACATCCTCCGCCTTGCCCTTTTCGTCGACGTTCAGACTCAGGACAACAGTCGCTTCACTCGGGATGAGCCGATCAAAGGTGTCGGTGGTGAGATGCACATTGCGGGCATCGAGGATCTTGGGGCCGGTAACTCCGGTGCTAACTCGGGGAACCGGGGTTGGGGTGGAGGAATCGTCAGCGGGCTGGCTTGCAAGTACCGCTGCGGGGAAGAGCGAGGGGACGAGCATGAGGCTTGCTATCAGGATACGACGCATTGATTACCTCCTTGTGTTTAATAGTAACCGTCATTACTATAAGCTTAAACGTGGACAAATGTCAATCATTTATTTTTGTCACTTATTATTCAATGAGTTATCAATTCATATGATATTCATTGTTGGAATTACTTGAAAGATTGTGTTGATTTAGAAGGAGTTGCACCGCATATCCCGCCGCAGTCCGCCTGAGTAGTGTTAGCAGCCCTAGTCAGTTGCCAGATCGCCTGCCGCCGAGTAATGAGATATTTCCGGTGAACGACAGGTTAAGATAGACCCATCATGCCCGATACGGGAAGCCAACCCGAGGAAGTCCTGTTGCGCGGGTCCGTGCTGGTTCTGCTGCAGTTTGACGTCTGCGAGGAGATTCGCCTGGACCTGCTGCAGGAGCTGGTCAGCGCCCGCAAGGTCGACAAGCCCAGCATGAAGCATCCCGCGCCAGGATATGTGCGCTACCAAAGGCCGCCGGTGGTGGTGCCTGCGGAGCCGCTGGTGCTGGAAAGCGGCGAACGCCTGCAAGGCGAGATCAAATACTACGACTATGGCGTACTCAGCGTGATCTTCGAGCTTCCTTTTGCGGGCGATTGGGACAAGTTGATTGCCCTGGCAAGCCGCTGGGTGTGGGATGTGGACTTTGCGGCCCAAGCCGCCGAAATAGTTCGCGCGAGCCTCAGACGTGCAGCCCCCGCGCTCATCAAGCCCTACGACGAGTGGCTCAGCGAAGACTACCTCATCTTTCATGTTCGCGAGACTGCCGGCTCCCCCTCCGTCACGGAACTCATTCGCCAGCACGGCGCGCGCATCGCTCAGGTGGTTCGCGGAGACACCGGGCAGTTGGCCGAGAGCGAGTGCAATGAAGTGCTGCAATCGCGCATCTCTTACTATTCCAACGACCTGGCGGTCATCGGGTGGAACGCTGCCTTTCTCTATGACACCACCTCGGGCGCCGAGACGGCGGTGCAGTTGCTGGAATATGCGAATTCGCAGTTGCTCGAATTCCGCTACTACGACGTCCTGCTGACGGCAGAGCTGGAACGCGTCTATACGCTGCTGGATGAAGGTACAGGCTTTTTTGCGCGATGGCGTCTGGCGCGCTCGGCCACGCGGCTGCACACGGTACTGCTCGACGTGGCGGAGCTCACCGAACACGCCGATAACGCCATCAAGTTTCTCAGCGACATGTTTGCCGCGCGCCTTTACAAACTGGCGGCCTTGAAGGTCGGCGTGCCCGACTACAAGGATCTCGTCACCCGCAAAGTGCGCACAGCCGAGGAGCTCTACCGCTTCATGGTGGATCAGTTCAACCAGAGCCGGGCCTTCTTCATGGAGTTGACTGTCGTCATTATCTTGGTTGTCGAGCTGGTTTACCTCTTTCGCGGCTATACGTTTTAGTCGTCCACCCGCTTTGCCGATCCGCAGAAGATGAAGCCGCCTACGCTTTTCTCCTGGAAACCGCATATGTTTTTCTCCCGGAGGGAGTAATGATACTAGCCCAGGACAAGCGCAGCGCAGTCCTGGGTAAGCGTCAATATGCGAGTTGCAGTCCCGTAGGGACGGTGCGAAATCGCTATCCGGAGCACGTTTCAATACATCCAGCAACTTGCAACCCGTACGGAGAATAGTTTCCTCCTAGAGCAACCTGCGCCACCACGGCAATTATTCGTGCCCCATCAGGCAGATTCGAAACAGGATCGCGCTGCTACCAGCCGATCCTCAGCTCCACTTCTTGTCCCGCATGTTGAGCCAGGAGATACGTCAAACCCGATTGAGATAGCGTGAACCGGAAGAGTTTTGTATCCTATAGAGGATGCCCCGCAACTTGGCGGCCACCCCAACCGAGGAGATTGACATGGCAGATACAGTGAAGAAGGCAAAAGCACCCGCGAAGCCCCGCAAAACAGCAACGAAAAAGGAAAAGGTTGCTCCGGCGCCCAAGCCGACAATGCCCTCTCGCGAGGAAATCGAGCGGCTGGCGCGAAGCTATTGGGCTGCGCGCGGTTATCAGGATGGAGCCGCCGAGCAGGATTGGCTGCGGGCGGAGCAGGAATTGCTCAAAATGGCCTCCTAGAGAAGGCCCGTCCGGACTCGACAACTCGCGGGCGCAATGCGGGTGCCCCACATCTCGATTCTGAGCAGTTAACCGGCTTTGGCCGGTGGGGTTGGGAAGGAACATGGAGGCGATATTCTGTAGGCGTCCATGCTGGCGGCAAGTAGGCCGTCCATTTCACTGGTGCTTCT
>Ga0302197_10006060_pt1 | contig 10152 bp, 6 predicted proteins | sample II_Bog_N2_1_FD_193526 | JGI IMG/M metagenome (GOLD analysis project Ga0302197, IMG submission 193526) | Peat permafrost microbial communities from Stordalen Mire near Abisko, Sweden - II_Bog_N2_1 | ecosystem: Environmental > Terrestrial > Soil > Wetlands > Peat | place: Sweden: Abisko, Stordalen...
TAGAGGTAATCTAAAATATAAAAATTGGTATAATTTATATTTTATTTGATATATTCCTTCAAGATATTCTATTATTTGTCCTTTTTACAGAATATACTTAAATTATTGTCTTTATAAAAGAGTGGTGTGATAACTATTTGATTTGTATTGTATTGTATTGTATTGTATCGTATTGTCTTTATATACCTGAAAAGGAATCAAAGGGTGTAAATTTCGAGATCTTATAAATATAAATCCTAACAAAATGCAAATAATCATCATCATCAAAGTCCTCTACAGGACTTTCTGCGGCGGTTTGAAGGTAGACTTGCCTCCAAATTAGCTCGCCACAATTCTAATTGCTTTTTATTCTTCTATTAATTATCGATTGTAATTAAAATTCTTTGAAATAGAAATAATTTACTCATATTGTTACGATGAAAGAATTCAGCATCCATGAAGTGCACGCATCAATCAGTACTTTCCTTCCTATCAAGAATGTTAATTTGCAAAAAGATGTGGGCAATTTCAGTCGATAATACCTCGAGTTGCCGACGATTTTATCTCCAGATACTCTACTAAGCAACAATTGCAACCTGATTTTTTTAAGTAGGATGCAGCAATGGCTCATAATCAACTAATCCTTTATTCGGATTGTACATAGTAATTTAGATAGAATGCGTTCAAGCCATGAGGAAATTTCAATTTTTGGAAGTCGCAGCTGAAATTGTATCATCTCTGACGACAGCTGTACTTAACATTAACTATTTCCTTGCTAAATAGCTCTATCATCGGCTTCGGAATACTAATCCTCATGTTCACGCTCTGACACAGCCCCTATGCACAGGCTGCGGTCGCCTTCGTTAAAACGAGAGATTACGCGCATTAAAATAATAGTTGTCAATAGATTATAATTTCCAATAGCCAAAACCTCGATAAAGGGAGAGCATAGTGTTTAGGCGTGGTTAAAAATACTAACTATCATAACTTCTGGAGTAGCAAAGATAAAATTTATAAACTTTAAGTGAGGAAGAAATAAGAAAGCGACTCAACAAAATGTAGCAAGATCACGATTTCCATCAACAATAAATTATGACTTGCCTTGATTAATTACAGCGGGCTCATGAAAGAGTTGCCAGCTATAGTTGTGGCTTGTAAAATAGAGATCATAAATAAGAATCCCAATTTAATATAGAGAGATATGTCTTTTCATTGACTAGGCATTTTTTTAATAATTTGGCGTCGATATAGTCTAAGATAAAGCAGTTGAAGCACTCACTTAATCCCATTTCGCATGCAATGGTCCAAACAGAAGAACAGTACATCATGGTTTCTGTTCATCGGTAAATGATCACTGAGAAATCAAAAGAATTATAAACAATAAAGCGAGCATTGGACCAGTCTACTGGAAAATTAATAATTTCTACCAAAGCAGTGCAATAAAAATAGCAAATGATTCATATTTTGCAGTAAAAACTATTAGAGGTAGAAGTGGAGAGAGAACATGAAAGAATTTCTGACAAATTAGCCTACGCTCAGCTCAGCCACGCCTAAAATGAAATCAAAATTCAAACACAAAGGCAGCTGAATAATAGAATAAAAACTATTAAGAATTTGTAAAGTCAAAATAAAGTAGTCAACCAGATTATAGAAAAGCCTTTGAATTAAGATCTAGAAAGAGGCAATTTAAACTAAATGTAATATTCAGATGAGCATTCCGTTGAGAAAATAAAATCAGCTCTCAAATTGATTCGAAAATAGTCAATCTTATTCAATCCAAGGGCAATGCTAAAACTGGCCTGTTTAAGAACACTCAGTCAAGACTGTGCAGATAAATTAGTCTAATGTGGCTCATCAGTCGAGTAGCTTTTACAGTAAATATACAAAGATAAATTATCAAAATTGTAAATCCATCAAATCATAAATTAATGCGTAATTCCCCATAAAAAGACATCCTATGAGGTGAAGCGTAAGACAAATGCTCGGAGGTCACTCGACGAAAATATTAAGATATATGATAAAGACAAAAAAATACTTTAAAATAGCACGGAATTACAAACAAATGAACACTTCAAGAAAGACAGAAAAAAACTTACTAAATTGGACATCGCCAGAACTTAATCCAGAAAAATCTCCACCTTCAATAGGCAAAGCCTCATTACTCTCTAAGAGAGATAAAACGCAGATAAAAATTTATTTAACAAAAAATCAGATTGGACAGGCATCTCTCAATAAAAGATAATTTCATTTGGACGGAGAATGAGCAAATTATAATAATCAAAGCGTGTGTCCTGCTTTAAAACACCTCTTTAATACTATAATCAAACGATAGAGACCAAGTAAAATTAGAGTAATTCAAAGAACGATTTTATTGATTTAAAAAGCTGCTTAAAAAGACTTAAAACAAAAAAGCAAAGTAATTTTAGCCGTTAGAGTAGTTGTGAGTCAAGATAGAATAACTAATATCTACGAAAGAATATCATTGAGGACACACTAAACAATGGCTAACTTTTCGGATAGAAAGATAAATAGCTATTACTCAATATATAGTCGTGCCTGAAGAATGGTGTCAGACTGCCATTTTAGCGACCTGAATACAATAGGTCCTCCCTTTTTCCTCCAGAAATCAGTTACTCCACTTGCTTTTATTCAACTTTGGCAAAAATGCACCTAACAAATTTAACAGTTTATAACAATCTGAAAGTCTTTTTAAATAGGTTACTACCGAGTTGTTCATCATAATAATAAGGAAAAGTACAAGATAGATTGATCTGGCTGTTAATGGCTCATAGGAAATGCAAAGGAAATGGATCCATTTGTGACCATCTCTAAACTTTTTTGTAAAAAGTTAAGAGTGTGTGCTATTGATAGTTTTTATTTTTTCAGAATTATTTATGGTAAAATTTACAAAAATGATCCCTCAAATGATCAGCAGTCACTATGAAACTCAACATGCATCTTAAATAAAGTTCTGATAATCAAAAAAATGGCAATGATAAATCCAAGCCCTTTACTAATTGCAAAGTCAATTTATTCTGATAATGTTATTCTGATGATGACTGATGTATGTGTTAATGTATTCTAAAGTTATAATAGAAGAATAAAATAAAGAAGAATGTCAGTCATCATATCAAACTGTGATCAAATTTGTCATAGTCCCACCAACACATCTCCCTCCAAAATGCTCTATACTTTCCCCAAAAGAGCTCGCTTCCACTCGCGCAAACTTGTATAGTATTTTTCTTTCGATTTAGTTGCGATCGCTATTATGATCTGCCATCTACAGTGGCTGGATGTAGGACCACATCCCTTGGTTTTGGACATAAATACGATTTTACACAAGAGTAACTCTATTTTGATTTAGTGCTGCTAAGAATCCGCCTCCCAATACATATACAATCAAAAGCGAATTTTCCCCGAACAAAACAATAGGTTTCGGTTTCGGTAAGGGTCGCGAGGAAATGTAAGTGACAGGGCCTCTTGCCTCGGTGAAAGTAAACAAAAATCCAGGACCAGGCTCTTATAAGCTGAGCTCAACTCTCTCTAAATCAGCCTATAGCTTAAATGGTAAACTTCACGAATAAGACAAAGATAAAATGAAAATCCCGGGTCCTGGGACTTACCCTGTAGCTTTTTGTATAAGCGAAAAGGGAAATTATTTTTTGTCTAAATACAAAAGCAGCTGTGTGCGCGATTTTGGTAAAATAGGAGGCCGACCAGAAATACATGAAAACAAAGTGCCGGGTCCGGGATCTTATGATACTTCTCACATTAACCTTTCTCCTACTGGAAGATATGTCGTTTCCAAAATGAGAAATTGCCTGTCTCGCAAATTTGCCATAACAACTAGAAAGCCTTTAGGCGAAAACAATGAAAACCCTGGTCCTGGAAACTACAAATTACCCAGTGAATTCGGGCACTACATTTCGCGTGGTGCGTTTGATGAGCGTCATAACTTGCCTAAATAAGGCGACAAGTTAACTAAAACGTAGTAAACTAGATAAGTTGTTTGATTTTTATTCATATTATTGACAGGGATTGATAAATTAGCTAGTCCATTTGTGAGCCAGCAATATCACGGAAAATCATAATCGCAACAATGATCGATGAGATAGGTTGCGAGGAGGTTGACGTCGAGTTTATAATGAGTGATTTAGTCTCTACTTTGTCGTACTCTTCCATTTACGGAGCTAAGGGGGAGCAATTACTAATCGTTTCACTTTTGGTATTATGCTGTGCTTTTAGCGAATAAGGAGGAGAGAAGGGTCTTCGAAATAGAATTCATTGTTAAAATGAGTCTCAAACCGAACACCTCGTAAGTCTTATTCAATCTTAAGTGACATCTCTTGGCTACGCTGTTGAAGTTCTGTTTCATCAAAATTAAAGGCAGTGAGGTCAGGAAGAAAGGGTGGAGTAAGCCCTTTTTCTTCGATTATTTTTCTGCTTATTTTTCCAATCCAAGGATGAATGAGTATTTCTTTGATTCCATAAAGATGCCCGAGCCTTTTGGATGGATTTTTTTCTAATAGGCCTCTCAGTAAGCTCTGTATTTCTGCAGAGAGAGGAGTATGACTTGGGAAAATCAGTTCTTCATTTAGGATTCCCTTATAAATCTACTAATGATCCAAACTGTAGTAGGGAGGAATGCCTATCACTAGCTCATAGAGTAAAGCCCCAAGACAATAGTAATCCAAAGTGTAACTGTGGCCGGATCTAACTTAAAAAATATATACTTCATGAGCATTTATGGAGCCATGTACTCCGGACTGCCGCAGAAAGAATAAGCTACCTTGCGAGGACCACTTAATAAAGGCTTGGCTAGTCCAAAGTCTGCAATTTTGACATGCCCGTCTGCTGCAATTAACAGATTTTCGGGTTTTAGATCTCTATACACAATATTTTTTTGGTGAATATAATCGAGACCAACCAATATTTCCAAGAAATAGAACTTAGCTTGCTCCTCAGTCATCCGCTTTACTTTTTTTAACTGATAAAAAAGCTATCCACCAGGGCAATCTGCATTATGAAAGAGGTACATTCGACGAGAAAGGCAAAATGATTTTTAGTCTAAAAGCAAAATCGTAGTCCTGTGACAAAGGGTGACTATAATTATCCCAGCACATAGCGCTCATTTTCTACAATAGTTTATCGTTCACTTTCCAAAATAAAGTTTTTATCAATAAGCTTAAGGGCATAAAACTGGCCAAGCCATTTATCCCGCGCCAAATAAACTAGACTGAATCCTCCTGAGCCCAAGCAGCGGACGAGTTTAAAAGAGCTTAGCTTTACTGCTTCCTTAGGAAATTAGGCAAAGATTGGTTTGAGATATAATTTTTCTTGAAAAACAGTATGCTCTTTTAGTGATAATTGGTAATCGACAGTTGCACTGTCGGTCACTGACTCGAACCCGCATATTAGTTCGGCTTTTTTGGTTTGGCCCGAAGTTTTGTACTAATGTAGAGCATATTGAAGTCTCAGTAAGCTATCTAATTCTCCCATATTCCTTACTGGTAGCTCATACTCCATAACAGCATTGCTTACCACCATCTTGATATGCACAAGCTTAGCTGGTAGGGGAGCAAGTAGCTAATTAGTTTCTTAACTAATCCCAAACTTGAGAGTAATCTCCCTCTATTTGACTGGATCAAGTTGGTATTTATTGGCATGAATATAAGCTACCACTTGTCGTTGTTGCTGGTGATTGGTGTAATAGGGCGAGTGATTTAGAATATTAGCGTTTGACTTGTATTGAAAATAGAGATTGCGTAGATCTTTTAATCTATCTGTTGAGCTGAGTAACTCTGGGGGAGGACTACGATTCAATTGCAGTTGAGATTTGCATTAGGGTAGGGAGGGTAATTTTTGGCGATTGCGAACAATCTTTCCTCGTTTCAGTGTCTTTTCCATCAATAATTTCTATAATATTGTTCCAAACACAAGGGAATTACTTGAAAATAGCCTAAATTAAATAGAATGAGCACAAGTCAATAAATAAGTCCAGGGCCAAATAATTATCAAAATAATATAAAACAACTTTCCCCAGATTGCTCGATGGAGTCTTGCTAATTTGTAACATAATAAAATAATGAAGGGCAAAAACAATGCAAAAGGGGATGATAGCGATGATGACGAAGCTTCATAAGCGTCCATCTAAGTTAATACGGACAACACTGCCAAGTATATCCCAATAGCCAAACTCGGCGATAAGCTTAAAACTAAAAAAATAGTTATTAACATCTCTGATACCCAATACCCTATTATCGAGGAAGTTGCAGAATAATTAGGGTGGGTAATACAAAAGGAAGAAGGTTTAGGCGACTGGGATGTATGGTGGACTGACCGTTAAATTGAACCTAACACCCTCTTCCGTATGAACCTGCATCAAAAGATTAATCATTTTCCTGGTATTTATATTTTGGCTCGCAAGAACCTTTTTGGACTTGGCCTAATGAGCATGCAGTAACACTATCCAGAAGACTATAATTTTTTTCCTGAAACGTGGACAATTCCTTTACAATTTAGTCAGTTCAGGCATTACTATGAAAGTGTGGAGAGAGGTAAAACCAGAACCTATATTGTGAAACCTGAAGCCCTTTCTCAAGGGAGAGGAATATTTTTGACAAGAAATATTGAGGATATTCTCAATGGAAACAAGTATGTGATCCAAAAATACATTAAAAACCCTCTTCTTATTGACAAACTCAAATTTGACTTGAGAATCTACGTCTTGTTGGCAGGAACGGATCCTCTTCGACTTTATATTTACCACGAGGGTTTAACCCGCTTTGCTACTGAAGAATATCAAGAACCTAATGCATAAAATATGGCACGATCTTACATCCACCTCACGAACTACTCTCTAAACAAGACCAACCCAAATTACGTATTCAACACAAGTGATAAAGATATGGACAAGGGTCATAAACGAACATTGACTTCCACCTATGAGCGGTTGGCCAAAAATGGAGTTGATGTATAAAAAATGAAGCTGTCAATAGAGGATGCCATAATAAAATCAGTAATCAGCGGTTTGCCTAACATACGGCATCAGTATCAATACTGTCAGCCAGAAGAATACGAGGGAAGTATGTGTTTTCATATTTTGGGATTTGATGTCATGCTAACTGATGATTTAAAGCCTATTGTTATCGAGGTCAATCATACTCCCAGTTTTGAAACTGGAACACCTCTTGATTACTTAGTGAAGAAAAATTTGATTAAAGATACACTGAAACTTATGCGAATTACCAAAAAGAACAAATGCAAACATTTTTAAAGAGCCAAAGAGATAGCCAAGTTAAGGCTATAAACTGGCAAGAGAGACATCTTTAAAGGAAGGGAGAGGGAGGAAATCATTAAAAAGGTGAGAGCAGAAAGGGACTAACTTTAAAAAGATTTGATGGGAGGGTACAAGCGTATCTATCCACCTGCTGACTAGGAGACTTAGAAGAAATATAATAAATTTTATGAGACCGCCCTTAAAATTTCAAAATAATAAAACGAAACTCGGAAGAAATTACTGAATGAGGAAAAAAAGGAGGAAAAGAAAAGTAAAATCCAGCCGAAAGAAAAGCAAGTCCACAAGCCAGAAAGTGCAGAAAAAATCAAAACTGAAGCAAAAGATGCTGACAAAGCAGACTAAGTGAAAAAATAGGAGATACCTCTTGAAGCTGAATCGAAGATATAAAAATTATAGGCATGCAAAGTGTAGGAAATAAAAACAGCACAATAACTAAGAGGTAAAGGATTCAATGACTAATCCAATTATGCTCTCGGAAGCCGAGGGTAACCATAGAATAAGTCAAAACTAACTCACAGATCGCTGAAAATATCAAATTTAGAACAAGAAATGTTAAAGAATTAGATCAATACTGATAATGAATGCCAATAGTCACGTGAATAAGCAGATAAAGGTGATGACAAACTAAAAAAGTTTAACTTTAGAACAAAAGTCAATCGCAAGAGCAGTTCCAATACAGGCTCAAATCAGCAGTTGATTAAATACACTGAGTCAGTCAAAAAATTTAACGAACTATTAGTTCGCTTTAAGGTTCAGAAAGAAGAAATAACTGATCCACAGTCTTAAGATTCATAGCACAAATCTTTTTTAAAGTTAAAGCGTAAACTGATGGTAAATCGAGAAGGAAAAAGCAATTCTCAGAATAAAAACATTCCAAATGCTGAGACTTTCAATATGCGTGAAACCAAGTCCATTCCCATCAATACAGCAGTGAGGGGTGGTAATGTCAAAGATATTAAACTTTAAGTCCGTAATGGTTCCTTCCTTAGACCTAAAAACTATCTTTTAGCAGAGGAAAATAATTTTCAGCGCAAAGAAAAGAGAAACGATTAGGGATGTTCCAATCGATAAATGCAAGGAAGGGAATTAGTAGCTGGTGATTACCTCATCGGCGGCATAATTGTATAGAATCGCAGTACAAAGGGATATTCAAAACTGCCAAAGAATGTCTTGGGACGGAATCCTTTGCCCTTTCGTAGATGATGATTAAATAATAACATTTTTGATTTTAAGTGATCAAATAGACTGTATTGTTTATAGATATTGTTGAAGATGTCAGCCCGAAAAAAAGGAGGCAAATCTCTACACAAAAAGCAAGAAGAATCAGCAAACAAAATATAAGAAAGTTGCTTGAGCGATATTCTGTTTAAAAGTATTCAGAAAGGGCTTGCTCAACCTTAACATGCAAATGTCAATGTATCTCTTCTGGAGAGTCTTCTAATTGAGGATGAGTAATAACTAAGAAGCATTCTTCGCTCACAAGTAATCGTTTTCTAAGAAAGAGCAACAATCCAGAAAAGATCAAAAATATTGTCAATAATATCATCGAGAGCAAAATCGATCTTTTAGTATCAAAAATTTTAACATTATCGGATAGCGAATTGCATCGGGACTATCTCTATCCTTGGCTTTTACAAATTTATACCGTCCACGAAGACAAGCTGAGCCAATAAAAGATAAACCAAATACTAGAAATCGCAAAAAGCGGAGATGAACAGATAGAATTGCTTTTGAGAGTGGATGGCAAACTAGAGCTTCTTAATTTCTGATATGGATCAATGTTTTAAATAAATGATGACTATGATAAGCTTCAATAGCAAAAATTACTCTTTTGCGATCTTCACTATGCTACTAGAATTTAAGCACGTTTAAAATAATTTACTAATTGACAAATAGAGTTAATTGGCGAACCAGCAGATTATCAGCAGCATTTCTTCTTTTCCCTACTCTCTTGTTTTACGCTCTTATCCAACTTAAACCCTGAAATCTTGATTTCGTTGTTGCTGATTTTATTTCTCTCGTAAATTTCCTTGATAAGGCAGGCAAATGCCTCTTCGATGCCTTATCCTGTAAGCGCGCTGACCGTAAAAAATTCACAATTATACTCTTTTTTGAGTTCATCAATCCTTTCCTTGAATTTCTCGAGCTGTTACTCCAGTTTGGTTGGATTGAGCAAATCGCTCTTATTACCTAACAGGAGTTTTGGAATCTCGTTGCCACAGTGTAGCACTAATTGCTGTAGCCATGTTTTTGCATCATTTAATGAATCCTCATTGGTAATGTCGAACACCACACAGGCCGCCTTGGAAAGAGTGAAGTAATTGTATACGATTGTACGATAGCGCTCTTGTCCGGCAGAATCCCACAATTCCAAATTGAAAGTGCTCCCCGCGTGAGTTACTTTCTTGAATCGGTAGTCGATGCCGATGGTCGGCTTTTGGGGATTAAACTCTCCCTCGACATAACGAAGTAACAAAGTGCTCTTGCCGACTGCTGACCGACCGATGATGATGGTCTTGTAGTTTTTAAGGCCTGAGTCCTAAGTTTCACTCATTCCGATTTGACAATTAATTATCAGCCTTATTTTAAAGGGCCGGAATAAATTGTAGATGTGGTGAATAATCAATCACAGCTTAACTCTGACGGTTTAGGCTTTAAAGTTAGCATCTACAAACTTCCAGTCAATGAGACTGCAGAAGGTTTCGACATACTTGGCTCTGGCGTTTCGATAATCGATGTAATAGGCATGTTCCCATACATCAACAGTCAAAATTGGTTGATAGCCGTCAGTGAGCGGGTTGCTGGCATTGGAAGTGCTCACAATAGCTAATTCCTTATCTTTTCGCACGAGCCAAGTCCAGCCTGAGCCAAAA
>Ga0302197_10006061_pt1 | contig 10150 bp, 5 predicted proteins | sample II_Bog_N2_1_FD_193526 | JGI IMG/M metagenome (GOLD analysis project Ga0302197, IMG submission 193526) | Peat permafrost microbial communities from Stordalen Mire near Abisko, Sweden - II_Bog_N2_1 | ecosystem: Environmental > Terrestrial > Soil > Wetlands > Peat | place: Sweden: Abisko, Stordalen...
AAACGCCATGGACGTCACCGACTCCGAGTGCCCCAACTGCACCATCAACCGCGCATGATGCGTCTCGACCGGCTGCTGCGCGGGCGCAACCCCGCACCCCAAACCAGTTACCACAAACAGCACTGCTCGCCGCCAATGGGTCCCGCGTCTCATGCAGCTATTGTGCACCTAAGGCCGGCTGGGCAGATGCTCCAGAACAAAGCTGTCCGTCTTCGAAAAGTCAAAGACCGCTGGAATCTGCGCCGTCGGCCCGGCATCCGGCGTCCCAGCACGCGCAGCCCCCGCGCAGCCTGTGCCTGGCTCACGTCGAACTTCGGCTTCGTAGTCTGTGTGCCCGCCGCGCCGCAGCCCAGCCCCATTGCCACGCCCGGCAGAAATGCCCGCCAACACATCGTAACCTTCATCGCGGAATTCTCTCCCGACTGCACATAGAGTAGCCCCCGCCTGCTGGATGCGCGAGTAGTTCACCAGAGCTATGCAACAGTCATTTTTCTCTTGCGCTCCCTTACTGATTAAGAAAGACTGGCGTCGCGCATCACGGCCATAATCTATCACCTTCTCAAGAGACCCTCGGGCCCACACGGAGAACCATGGAACCGACGCGCCTCACCCCTATCGAGTCCTTGATCGCCCGCTGGGTAGAGGACGATACCCCCGTCCCCAAGCCGTCGGACGGGAAGCCCTACCCCATCCGCGCCTGGGTGCTGCGCCGCCTGATCTTGCAGTTGCCTGTACAGCTAGATAGGCCTCATGGAGGCGAAAAGGACGAGCCCCGTAACATCGCTATCGCCGAGACCGGCATCCGGCTGAGTCACCTTGAAGTTACAGGTGATACGAAACCGCCTTCAGAGGCCGATAAATCGGGCATCCTCAACCTGCAAAATGCGTGTGGAGAGAAAGGCATTGCGCTCCCGCCGCTTCATCTGGAGGATTGTTTCTTTCCTGAGACGATCCGGATGTCTCGCGCCCGGTTCCGCAGCCTCTCCTTGAAGGGCTCCAGGCTGATGTATCTTCGCGCCAATGGCCTTCGCGTGGAGGGCGCCTTGAATCTATCCCACATCCGGTCTTCCCTGGATACGGCTTCGTCTTCCATTTCAGACGAAATCGCTAAAGATAAATCAATGCCCCACAGAGCAGCCGAGCCGTGGGGCAAAATCGGCGGTCCTATCAAGCGGTTACTACCCCACCAACCCATCTCCGAGGAGGACCTTAATCAGATTAGTTTTGACGGCCCCACGAATCCTCGCTGGCCGATTAGCCCAGATGTCGTTGAGGCCTGGAGGGAACGGGATGTCGTTGTGGACGGGCGAAAATTGGAAGCCGTAGATTTGGGTGCGGCTAACCCACGCAGCATGGGTCTCTGCTATATCGAGCTGCGAAACGCAAGGATTGGCATCGACCTTGACGTGAGCAGCTCCATCCTTGTGTCGCCGTATCAAGACAAGAGCCTTATTAACTCCCCCCACGCACACCATGCCCTGGACCTTCGCGGCAGCCACATCGGGGGAAGATTCACCTTCAGTCCGAGCTATCTGGAGAAGTGCCCTCCCTTCATCGCCATCGGCGGCATCTCCATCGTGCGGGCCACCATTGACGGCTCGGTCTGCGGCTCCGGCGCCCAGCTCATCGCCGTGGAAGGCTCCGCCTTTGCCGCGCAGAGGGCCACTATCCGCAGCCATCTCTTCCTCGACTACAGCTGGGAAGGCCAGGGTAGATGGACTCGTTTTCGTGCTCACGGCTTCATCGACCTCACCAACACCAGAATCGGGGCATCGCTCTATATGCACGGGACCAAACTTCGTGCCGATTCCATCACCCGCGCAGGACTTATCGCCTCGCGTGCTGAGATAGGTGGGGCCTGTTATCTTTGCGCTGCGGAAATAAAAGGTAAGACACCACCTTATCCCTATGAACGTTTTTTCTCCGAAGGCGGGGTGAGTCTCGATAAGGCCACCATACATGGAGACCTGGACATGAATGGGGCTTTTCTTCGACCCAACTCCTTCGGGAAAGCCCTCTATGTTCCGGCCCTCACACTCGATGGCACTGCGCGGCTCTCCACCTTTCCATTGATCGAGCAAGACGGTGATACCCCCCAACGTCGGAGCCAGCAGTCACGGCGATTCACTACCATAGGCCCCCTCGTCCTGGAGCACGCCAGGTTCCGGAAAGACGTAAACATGTGGGGATGCCGCCTTTATTCGCATCCATCCACGCGCAAGAAGCGCATCTTGAATGCCGACCTGTCGGACATACGCGGCTGGTTTCGCCTGGACAGCATAGTAATGAGTGATGGATGCATTTATCGCACGGTAGTCAAAGGCTCTATCTCCATGAAGAACGCCACCATCGGGATGAGCCTGTCGATGAATGGCGCGGAGATTTACAGTTCACAAGGGGATTACATAGCTCTGAATCTGAGTAGCGCGGATTTTAAGTCCAACCTTGAGTTAAGCTTCGCAACGTACAAAGAAACCCCTCACCACTCCCCATTTCAATTACATGGGACGCTCTGCCTGCAAGGAGCAACGATTGGGAATCGCCTGGACCTCAAGGGAGCAACAATCTCTCTCTACGACCTCAAGAAGAGGGCCATCGAGGCCCTTAATCTGCACGTCACCTCAAGAGTTGAGCTTGGTCCCACCTCGATGGAATATCCCAGAGGCGACAAAGCGAACGGAACACCACCACCCACATATACCTACTTCAAAGCAGATGGGTGTCTCGATTTTACCCACGCTACTCTTCCTGTTGGTCTGTGGATGGATTATGCAACTGTCTGTGGCTCCTTCATCTCCACGCAGGGCCGTCAGTTTGCGCTCATCACTAACGCGGCGACCATCGCTCGAATTGAGATGAGCCACTGCACCTTCACCGGTCACGTGAGGCTCACCAACCTCAACGCCTTCCACGGCGTGGTTGCCAACAATCTGACCATCAATAACGGCATTCTCGACCTTTGGGAGGCCTCGCTGGGCGAACTGGAACTTTGTAATTGGAGTATTCAGGGCGCCGTGATCAGCCCAGAAGATTTAGCTGATTACATAAGAATCGTTTGTGATCGCCATCACTCAACTTCGCAACCGAAAAGCACTAAACCTATATTTCGTTCCAAGAAAGACTGGGAGTGGGAGGACGTTCTGCATCTGGGCCGCGCCAGGATTGACGGAAAGCTCACCATCAAAAAGGACGTGAAGCAACAACCGGACAAGAAGCACCTTAATACCGAGACCATCCCTCCCCGTTACGCCAACCTTCGAGGATTGGAAGTGGGAGAACTCAGCGATGACATCGGCCAAGGCTGGGGAACTCTCAAGCTCAAACTCAATGGCTTCGTGCGTCACCGCTCACCAGAGCGCCCTTCGAACGAGAACGAGGCGACACTCAGGCGCCGGTTTAGGCTGCCGACACGGTTCATAAGTGCACTCACTGTTCTGGGAGTGGCGTTATTCTTTGCTGTTTTATTGAAGTCTCATAAGTGGGTACCCTGCGCATTGATCGGCACGATGATCATAATTATGGTCCGCGCGCTTGGCTTTCTTCGGAACGAGTTTCACAAAGCCGACGCTTATGTTGAGTGGCTGAATCGGCAGTTCAAAAATCCACAAATACCGGAGCCAAGCGAGTTCATTCCTGAATCCTACGAGCAGCTCGCGCGGACCCTGCGATCAGAAGGGTATGACCAGGACGCGAATCGCATTCTCAGTGCGAAGTTCGATATAGAGAGGAAGACCTCCCAAACATTTGCGAAATTTCTCTGGAGAATCTACGGATTTTGCTTCGACTACGGTCTCTCCTCCGCCCCTGCGATTCTGACGCTGGCGATTCTGCTGTCTACGGGTGCTCTGGCGGCACTCCTTGCCGCCCACCAGCGAGCACTGGTTGTAATCCCACTCGTCCAGGTAGGTTCTACTCCGCAGGCCAACAGTACGCAGCTGCCTGCGTGCAGCACGGGTGATTCCATCGTCTATTCGATGGAGGTGTTTATCCCCGAGTTGAAGTTCAGCGATCCAAGGCAGTGTGACCTGGCCAATGATGCGTCTGGGGAAAGATGGCGGCCACTCCGCGCGCTCTACGTGTGCTTCGGCTGGATCGTCTCCTCCATCACCCTGCTCACCATCCCGGGCATCCTCCGCCGGCGCGCAGAAGGCTGATTTCGGCTCCGGACCGGCCCGAAAACCCGCAATTTACGCCACTTTTCGGCCCCTCCGGGAGCCTGTTTTCGCACCGTTTCAGCAGCTATAATTAAGCCTGCATGGCAGACGATCAGAACCCCGAACTCCCGTTAGGTCCCCCCGTACCCCCCAGCCCGCAGGACGCAAACTCCAACGACCCGCCCCCCGGCGGCGCAGGTGGCGACGGCCCAACGGCCCCCACCGGCCCCGGCGCGCTCATCATGACCTCCATCAATATAGAGGAGGAGATGCGGCGCTCGTACCTCGACTACTCCATGTCGGTCATCATCGGGCGCGCTCTGCCCGACGTCCGCGACGGCCTCAAGCCCGTGCATCGCCGCATTCTCTACGGCATGCAGGAGATGGGCCTGCAGTTCAACAAGAAGTACACCAAGTCCGCCAAGGTCACCGGCCACGTGATGGGCAACTACCATCCGCACGGCGACTCCGCCATCTACGACACGATGGTCCGCCTCGCGCAGCCGTTCAGCCTGCGCTACCCGCTCATCGACGGCCAGGGAAACTTCGGCTCCGTGGACGGCGACCCGCCCGCCGCCATGCGCTACACCGAGAGCCGCATGACGCGCCTCGCCGGCGAGCTGCTCGCCGACATCGACTCCGACACCGTCGACTTCGTCCCCAACTACGACGAGTCCACCACCGAGCCCACCGTTCTTCCCGCGCGCATCCCGAATCTCATCGTCAACGGCGGCACGGGCATCGCCGTCGGCATGGCGACCAACATCCCGCCGCACAACCTCACTGAGGTGCTGAACGCGACCATCGCTCTGCTGCAGAAGGAAAAGTCCGACACGCGCCACGACCTCGCCATCGTGCTCGAGCACGTGCTCGGCCCGGACTTCCCCACCGGCGGCTTCCTCTACGGCCGCGGCAACATCGCGCAGACCTACAAGACCGGACGCGGCCGCTTCATCGTCCGCGCCAAGTGCTTCACCGAGAACATCACCGGCGGCCGCCAGGCGATCATCGTCACCGAGATCCCCTACCAGGTCAACAAGTCCATCCTCATCAAGCGCATCGCCGAGCTCGTCACCGAAAAGATCGTCGACGACATCTCCGACGTCCGCGATGAGTCCGACCGCGACGGCATGCGCATCGTCATCGAGCTCAAGCGCGGCGCGCAGCAGGAGATTGTGCTGAACCAGCTCTACAAGCACACCTCCATGCAGGAGAGCTTCAGCATGATCTTCCTGGCCGTACACAACGGCCAGCCCAAGGAGTTCCCGCTCCACGAGGCGATCCACGCCTTCATCGACCATCGCATCGACGTCGTGCGCCGCCGCACCGCCTTCCTGCTCAACAAGGCCCGCGAGCGCGAGCACGTCCTGCTCGGCTACCAGATCGCACTCGACCACCTCGACCAGGTGATCAAGATCATCCGCCAGTCGTCGTCCCGCGCCGACGCCCGCGAGAACCTCTTCGGCTACTTCAGCAACAAGCGCATCACGCTCGCCGGCGCCGAGCTCCGCGGCATCACGCTCGACCCCACCAAGTACGGCATCGACCTCGCCGGCGGCAGCGTCTCCGCGCAGCTCGCCAACAACGCTGCCGGCACGCTCATCCTCAGCTACCGCCAGATTGACGCCATCCTGGAATTGCAGCTGTACAGACTCACTCAGCTATCAATTGATGAACTCCTAAATGAACTGAAGGCCGTCCGCGACAACATCGCCGAGTACGAGTCCATCCTCGCCAGCGAGAAGAAGCTGCGCAAGGTCATCACCAAGGAGCTCGAAGACATCCGCGACAAGTACGGCGACGCGCGCCGCACCACCATCCTCGACGAGTCCACCGAGCTAACGCTCGAAGACCTCATCGCCGACGAACAGGTCGCGGTCACCGTCTCCAACACCGGCTACCTCAAGCGCACGCCCATCACCGTCTACCGCCAGCAGAAGCGCGGCGGCACCGGACGCATGGGCATGAAGACCCGCGAGGAAGACTTCGTCTCGCAGCTCATCATCGACAGCACGCACGCGTACCTGCTCTGCTTCACCAACACCGGCCGCGTCTACTGGCTCAAGGTGTATGAGATCCCCGACGTCGGCGCCGCCGGCAAGGGCAAGGCCATGGCCTCGCTCGTCGACCTCCAACCCGGCGAGAAGGTCGTGACCATCCTCCCCGTCAAGGACCTCGAAGAGGAGTCGAAGTACGTGCTCTTCGCCACGCGCAACGGCACCGTCAAAAAGACCGCGCTCAAGGACTTCTCCAACGTGCAGTCGCGCGGCATCATCGCTATCGGCATTGACAAGAACGACGAGCTCATCACCGCGCGCATCACCGACGGCCAACAGGTCATCTTCCTCGCCACGCACGACGGCTTCGCCATCCGCTTCGCCGAGCAGGACCTGCGCGCCATGGGCCGCCCCGCCTTCGGCAACCGCGGCATCAACCTGCGCAAGGGCGACTACGTCATCGGCGCCGCGGTCACTCCGTCGAACGAGGCGCGCAATGCGCAGCGCCTCGCCCGCGCCAAGGCCGCCGGCCTCACCTCGCAGGTAGAGAAGGTGCTCGACGAAGCGCAGGACTCCGCCGCCGCGCAGCCGCTCGCGCTCGCCGAGACCGACGACACCCCCGCCGCGCCCGCCGTCTCCGACGAGGTGCAGGAGAAGCTCGCCAAGCTCGACGAAAAACTCGGCCTCACGCCATGCCTGATCCTCACCGTCAGCGAAAACGGCTACGGCAAGCGCACCGACGTCGACGCCTACCGCCTGCAGTCGCGCGGCGGCAAGGGCGTCATCAACATGAAGACCGGCGCGAAGATCGGCAAGGTCACCAGCATCAACCTCGTCGACGACACCACGGAGATGATGGTGATCTCGCAGTTTGGCAAGATCATCCGCATCGACACCAAGAGCGTCCGCAGCGCCGGCCGCAGCACCCAGGGCGTCCGCCTGCTGCACCTAGAGCAAGGAGACGAAAAGAGTGGACTTGGCGCCGACAAGGTCGCCAGCGCCACCGTCATCCCCCCCGAAGACCCCAAACCCCTCGCGGAGAACGGCACGCTGCTGCAGTAGTTTGTTTTCTTTGGAGCGGATTAAATAAATCCGGGGCGCAGCTAAATGCTGCGCCCCAAAATAATGTTTGTCCGCTTTCAGTGCCCGCCTTCTGCTCACCGGAATCAGATCGCCAAACTGATTCCATCAGCTACTACGCCAGGGTCTTGTGAATAAACCAGATCGCCAATGCCAGCCAGCTCCCAAAAAAAAGTGAGAGTAGGGTTCGGATTCCACGATGGGAATGGAGATGGCGCGAGATGAATTGCTCCGCCAGCACATACATCACAATTCCGGAAATCATACAAACCGCTCTTCCGCCTGTGATGTAAATCAGAATTACAGCGATCGCGACGGTTGCAACAAAGTATACAAAGCCACCGTCGAATGGTACCTCCGTTTTGGATTTTGTCGTCATGGTTGTCTCCTTAGGTCATCTGAACTCCTCCTGCTTTTTGGTATGCCAGTTCACCTACTCATCGCGAAACTGATCTGGCAACCCAAAGCACTGCTATTGGGTAATAGGTACGCTAATCGGTCATGGTGAATTCTGTCAAGAGGCAAATTTATCCTGTAATGAAATAATATTGGGTATTGACGTGATCTGGATATGGTGCAATATTTTACTTGTGCTGCGTATCTAAGATGGCCTCTAAGACATCCTCTTCCGGTATAGCTTTGCTCGAGCAGGTCTCCTTCGCGGAAGGGGCCGAGGCTGCGATTGCACTGCTGCAAAGGTCGATTGGACCCGAGGGGGTTGACCGGGACATCGCAGTAATCGACCATGGAGTTCCGATCGATCGGCTCGACGTCTCCCAAGAAGACGGCATCTCTTATCTCAGCTTCGATCCGAATCCCCTGTGGAATCTTCCTTATTCCATTCAACTCGCATCATTCAGCTCTCACGGCACGACCGATTTCATGTTCCACGAGGCTGAAGAGCTGCTGATTCCAATTGAAGGAAAGATCATGTACCGTTTCTTTTGGGCTAGGCCGAATTCAGTTCCATCCCCAATTGAATTGGATTCGCCTGTGGCGCCTGGCTCAATGATCCGCATTAACCCCCTTATCCCCCACCACACTTGGGCCGAGTCCGAAACGGCTCAAGCTTGGATGGTGTTTCGCCATCCCTCCGGCACACCGGACGCTCTGTTGATACGGGGCTCAGGAGATGGCCAGCCTCGAAGGCGGGTGGCCCCGTCAGACCTCAAAGAACCGGGCCGATATGCTATGACGGCTTGGGGGATCTCCGAGTCGATCCGCTCAGCCCGATCGAGGAGCGGACTCACAGTTGAACAGTTGGCGACTCGGGTCGGCACAAGCGCTTCTTCTCTTTCTCGCATCGAGGATGCTCGCGGGAATTGCTCCCTAGAGCTATTGCAGAGGATTAGCAGAATATTGCACCTCAGCTTCGCGCGACAAATTCGCGCCTCCGCAAGGGCATTCAACATTGAGCCTCTAGAGGCAAGATCTTCCGGATGGACACCGGTATTTGATCGTTACCAGCAAGAGCCTGACCACCTGCTTCACTCATTCGTAGCCAAGATAACTAAGGACGAGAATAAGAAGCTCGGCATCTTCAACACGAGCAGCATGATGATGGCGGGTACATTCGCCACGTGGATCGTCCTCAAAGGACAGGTATTACTCAAGCACGACGACAGGGCGATATTGCTTGACTATGGAAAGGTAGCTCACTTCAAGAACGGCCCGGGCACCAATCAGGCGGAGGCTTCGGGAGGCATTGAAGTTCGAGCCTTAGAAGACTCTCTTCTCGTCCAGATCTGTTATTCGCCGGAATGTCAATGCAGCCGAAAGGAGAGCTGATGCAGCCATGAGTCGTCTTTCCGCAATTGCACTGACCGGGATTCATGAAACTGCCGTCCAGTTACGCCGAGGTCTGGCCGCGCTATTTTGCTGCCACCATCCCGAAAACATGGTTCTTGCTCCGGGAACGACGATCGCACTCAAGACTTTGCTCTCTGGAATGGAGATCAAGTCGCTCATGCTCGGGCCCAATGAATATTGTAGCGAGCAGCATTTTGCACCTCTGACCGTATCGATATCTACCGAAGAGGCGATGATTAGAGACATTGAGATGACGCGGCCGGAAGCCGTACTCCTGAGCATCGTCTCTTGGCAAGGAAAGCAATTTCCTTTGCCCTCGATATTTAGACAGTTGCGAGAGAGATTCGGCGATGCATGTCCGCTGTTGATTGCAGATTATTCTCATGCCGGTTCGATTGGCTTTCCAGAAATAGATGTCCTCGGAGCTGATGTGGTTGTGGGCGATCTCTCAAAATGGGTGTTGATTCCTGGAGTGGCTGACGAATTGTGCTTCCTTTACCCCGTATCGGCGCGCATCGCCGCCACTTGTCTCACCCTATTTGCCCCCCTCTTCTTGGCCACAACCCTGAACATTGATAGATCAGCCCGGTGGGTGATGCCAGAGCAGTTAGAACGAGCCGCCGCGTGGTTTTCGATTTCGAAGCTATCGCGAGAGTCTTTACTGGAACAGTATCAACGAAATAGAGCGATGGCTTTCGCCTTGGCACCGAATTCCAAATGGTCTGATCCTGAGGTCTGTATCCTTTGGTTTCAGGACGTAACCGCAATACCAACGGAAATTCCAGAGGAGCTTCTGTGGCCTACTCAGAATGGAATTCGGCTAATGTGTAGGGAAGATGTCTTAGGCATACAGACGCAAGTGGGATCGGGCAGGTGGCACACACAGGAGTCCTAATAAATTTGGGTGTCCCACATCTCGCCTCTGAGATGTTGGTTCGCAGGGTGCCCACCAGACATCTATCCCCACCCCGACGCCATCCGTCTAGAGAGCAACAGAAAGAGGGAAACCCCATGTCCCACGTCAACCACAACGGCAACCGCCCGGTCGAGCGCATCCCCGACCCCGAGCACCCCATCGTCGCCTCCGCCGAGCCCATCGACAACCACGTC
>Ga0302197_10006062_pt1 | contig 10149 bp, 4 predicted proteins | sample II_Bog_N2_1_FD_193526 | JGI IMG/M metagenome (GOLD analysis project Ga0302197, IMG submission 193526) | Peat permafrost microbial communities from Stordalen Mire near Abisko, Sweden - II_Bog_N2_1 | ecosystem: Environmental > Terrestrial > Soil > Wetlands > Peat | place: Sweden: Abisko, Stordalen...
AAAATATTCTTGAAATCAAGAGTGTGCACATTTTGTAAAAAGAATATGAGTTGCATGCTCAGTAAATAGTGCCATCATATGAACGTCTGTCGAGATTGCCAAACTAAGCAAGGAGATTAATGCTGTTAATGCAAAAAGAAGTTATCATAAATCGTATAATTTTTTGTCTGCTGATAGACTATATGCCTATAATTGATAATCTACCATTTGCAATTTAAATGTTACTGGTGAATTAAAAATGATTGAAGATCCATATAAATTAGATTAGATATATCGTTTTCTTGGTGATTTATCCTTAAAAAGTTAAAACTGGAGATATAGAATGTAAAACTGTAATTAATCAATTAGGTGGGTGCATAAATTGTATTATTGGAGTGATATCATCAAATAATATAAATTTAATATTATTGATTTTACTTGCAGCAATGAAAAACTATTCGTTTCTCAACTCTGGAGTAAAAGGTAAAAAAAATATTCCAAGCGCTAATCTCAGTCCGAAAAAAGTTAAGACTTTGGCAGGAGTTAACTTTAGCACAAAGGCATCTACTAAAACACTGGGCCTTCAAATGCATAGCAGCATAAAGAGATCTACAGATAAATACAACCTGTGCGCAACTACTCGTTCAATCGATGAGATCCACTGCAATTCATCGATCTAAAATTAATAGACAAATCAAAAGTTATCTCCAGATTCGAAGGATTACGAATAACTGTTTTCTCGAAGTTATATGAAGATTGGAAAGATAAAGCAAGCCTACCCTTACAAAACTATTGAGTACTTTTGAATTTATGTAGTAAATAGCTCAATTAAGTTCTGAAAATGTTGAGGGAGTAAAAAATAAAAATAAGTTAAAAGATAAAAACACTGAAGAAAAGCAATTAGTATTATAAATAAATATGTCAAGCCTCGAACAAAAAGGAAACAGTTGAAAGCGGGATCAATACTGAGTAGTTGATGGAAGACAAGAAGCCTATCTAGTATCAAGATTAAGAAATAACTTGTGATCTTGAGAAAGAAATTGAAGTTGTTGAAAAAATTGAAAAAGTTGATAAACCTTAAAAAGTGTTCGATATTTACATCAGTGAAGCCTATATGAAACTCTCAAAAATGCTGCAGGAGATGAATATTAATCCAATAAATATCCTTCCCTATTAAGAAAATTTATCGGATTTAATTCCAATTGCAGATTATAAAGTCTTATCAGATCGATAAATTATAAAAATCCAAAGATTTTTTATAAAGAAACTGGTCTAAAAAATGCCTAAATGATTGTCCATCAACAGCATATATATTCTTGCAATACAATAAATTTAAATTGATTATCTTTAAAATCAAAATAATGAAGGAAAACTTAATCAATGATATTTTAGTAAAGAGGACATTCTATAAGAGTGTTGTTCTTTCTGAATCAATTATTTACAAAATTACGTTCTAATTTAAAGCGTAAAGGACTTTGATAGTTTTATTTTATAATCTAGAGGTGCTAAATAATGAACTCGGATTCGTCATTAATGGTCAGTATAGAACCCACTTGCCTTGTTTCACCATCGAATAAGCAAGCTAACCCCGAACTAAACCTATCAAAGCTTTTAATTGACCATAATTCCAAGAATAAAAATAAAATTGTGAATGACTCAAATGAAAATTCCCCATATATTATAGGTTCAATCAATAGCCCAAAAAAGAAATAGGAGAAGTCTGCAAACCAGAATCAATATTCATCAAAAAAATAACCTACATCTTCAAAAATAGATATCCATAAGAAAAACATAAAAGCAAATAATCAACAATCTGATCAAATTGAAGATAAGGGGAACTGCTTAAAGGGATATGAATCCTTAACATTGAAGTTAGAAGGAGCTTTGCATAAAATTTCCAGCTCAAAAAATGTCATGAATAAGACAGCAGGACATAGTATTATCAATCTTTTTGAAAATGACTCAGAGAAAAAGAAGAGAGATATTACTCTCATTGAGTAGCAACAGTAATATGTTCGTAATTTAGAAAGAAAGAAATCAAATAAAAGCCTACAATCAATAAAAATTCATAAAAAATTGCGAAATAAATAGGCCATAAACCAATATTCGAAAGATTGTAGCTCGTTATCGAATAAAAAAGCACAAAATTAAAAGAATTCTAAGAAATAAGAAAAAAGCAGCTTGAAAAAGAAGAACAAGAATATATTTAGGAATACAATAGGCATGTGAAAAGGCCAGACACCGTTAGAAGCTACTAATAATACTTTGATGAAATGGTGAGATGGAAGCAAAGGAAAATGACCTAAAATTAGGAGAAATTTAATTTGAATAAAAGCAAAGAGTTGGATGGCTTTACATTTAAACCAATTTTAAATGAAAAAAGTCGCAAAATGGTCGCAATGCACCATCGATAACCGATATAAACAAGGGATTTGCTGAAAAAGCAAAATCCAGGGCATAAAACGGTTGCTGGACAATACAAAAAAATTAAACTTACACAATAATCATGATTTTAATGGCTCAAACTCTATAATTCATTAACTATAATTCGTACTAAAATATAGAAAATAAATAACAGTGGAGTACGTCACTCCAACAAAGAAGTCGTATTGCCTTTCTCAGCTTGAATGGATTCTGACTTGAAAGAAAAAGAAACTTTATGATTTTCAACATTAATACAATCCTAACATTTGCACTCAGCACTACAGGCAATTCCAGCATTGAAGCACTCACAATATTTTTTCTGACACTGGGTTTTCTTACAGTTACAGCCTTTTCCAGAACTTTGCTTTTTCGCACTCATAGTTTTTACTTTGATTACTTCCTGCGCTTGAGCTATTAAATGCTAATGATGTTAGTCATTGACGCAATCACAACAAGAACAGTCGGTTGTGCATAGTTTTCCTGAAGAAAAGCACTCGCAATACATTTTTAGGCATTTTGTCTTTTTGCAAATGCACCCAGTTTTTTTCTTTTTGATGGTTGTTGAAGATTAGAGAACGGCTGCGGGAGTGGTTTGCCTAAGGTTAACATCAATAGATATCTAAGAATCAAGAAAATTCTCTTAATTTTAGGGTTAATCTTTTTTTTAATTGATTTTATCAATGGCAGGAATGTATTTATTAGTTTCAATGAGTAGGAGAGTATGATTAAAATTGGGGTACTAAGGGGCATTTCCCTGTGGTTCGCTAAAAAAGTTAGACTCGCTCATGTTCTATGTTTTTTTTCTTTAATTAATATTATCATTAAAACACATCTTTTATATCAAGAAAGTAAAAGAATCAAATAGCATTAACTTGTATGAGCGTCAAACATTTTAGAGATTTTTTAATAAAAAAATAGTATTATTTTGCAGTCCTTTTTAATGCCATTTATTTCGATAAAAATTAAGAAATAACAAATAATAATTGTTAAATATGGATTAGATTTTCCTTATTCTGAAGAAGGGAAGATGCATTTTAAAACAAATAAATTTTCGTTTCATTTTATTCATATCGAATTAAGGCAAAAAACTGAAATTACTTAGATAAGTTGGACTTGATAATTCAGTCAGATATCATCATTAAAAATTTATATCATAATATCTATGAGGGTAGTTTAAAAATCTTCGTGCTTTTTAATGAAAATCTGTCAATTCTATAAACTCATCAATGTCTGAAATTTTATATTCAGACCCATGTGCAATACAGAAATATCTTGAAAGTTTAAAAAGCTGTTCCCTGCTTTGATGACTTTCAGTTAAAATATATAATTATCGCTTTAGTATCCTGAACTGTGACTGTATTTCTTGAGATAAGTTTTGTTCTTAATATTAAAACATATCGACAATAAACGATAACCAAAATGATTTACTTTCATTATGCACACAGACATAAATTAAAATGCAAAAAATTAAGAAGATTTAATTAAAATATTTTCAAGGATTTAAGAGCTATACAAATTATAATTTATCAGCATCGAAAAACGGTTTTTAAGATTCAATTTTATCTTTTGACTTTTCTTCTTAGCTGTAAATATAAATATATTTTATTCAATATAATTTATACCATATTTGTTGAGAATGTAGGGTGCTTAGTAGAAAAAGCCATTTGTCCTTCCTAAGAAGGATGAGCTCATCGATGAAATTAAGAACATGTCGGATGACATTGAACATGTCTCCCTCAATCTTATCAAATGCGATTTCCAAGCCGTTGAGAAGGATGTTGAAAAAGCATTCCCCTAGTTCCATTTCATCAAAATAAAAAAATACAACCCTGGCTCTTTCTAAGTTATCTTCTAAACCAAAATTGATGCGATAAATTTCATTAGAACCACTGGTGACAAGAAGATTCTCACAAGGAAATTTTTTATTAAGATGGGAAGACAACAAAAAGAAATTGCAGAAAAATGGGCAGCTGTTGGATACGTGCCTAAACAATTCAAACAACCAATTAGAAAGGGAAAAAGTCAAACTGAAAAGGAAGAGGAGAAGGAAAAAACTGAAGGAAAGACCGAAGAAAACTAGATTGCTGTAACAGGCGAAAAGGTTGTAAATACGGTTTCAGTTGAAAAGAAAGTAGAGCCAGTCAAAGAAGTGAAAGAATAACACAAACCTGCTCCCAAAATTGAAAAAGCTCCCGAACTCAAAGTAGAGTCGAAACCAATTGAACAAAAACCATAAAAAAAAGTTTATGAGGCAAAGCATGCGGAAAATAAACAGGTTGAACAAAAAAAGCCTGTCGAGCAGAAACCAAATGAAAAAGCGAAATAAATCAAACAAGCTTAGAAACCTGCAGAGAATAAACCAGTTTCTCAGAAACCAGTCGAACATAAACCAGTTGAGCAAAAAGCAGCTGAGCAAAAGCCAACTAATCAAAAACCGGCTGAACATAAACCAGCTGAAAATAAACCTGCAGAACATAAGTTTGTAGAAAAAAAGCCTGCTGAACAGAAGCCTGTGGAGAAAAAGCCTGCAGAACAAAAGCCTGCCGAACAGAAGACTACTGAGAAAAAGCCAGCAGAGCAAAAACCTGCTGAGTCTAAAAAACAAACTGAGAGCAAAGTTGCTGAATCTAAAAAGCCAGCTGAAAGTAAGCCTGTTGAAAAGCCGGCGGTAGAGGCAAAAAAAGAGTAAAATGCTGAGGACGATGAGTGGATTGTGGTTCCAACCTCTAAGAAGGGCAAAAGAAAATGATATGTGTATGTCATAGAATGTTAAATGCTATTAAAGAATTAAAGTTGCTATTAACCATTTCTTCCTTCTAACCCTTTGCCCCTGCTCAAGTCCCCTATTATTCTTGATGCAGACTGATCAAAATATTTGTGATACTTTTGTTGGTTTATATTGTTTTATTAATTGATTTAAACTTTTCTGTTTGAAACCTCCATCATAATTAATCAGAAATTGGATTATACAATAAATTCTTTTATAATCATTTGAATCATTCCCACCAAATCAATGCAGTACGCCGATTAATACACTATTCATCTTTTGCTGGGCGAGGGGGGTCAGGCCAAGTAATTACTTTTTTGATTTAGCGTCTATCTTGGTAGTAAAAATAGTTAACTTTATGCTCTTAAAGTTTATTTACCCGGGTCAACCAAGGAGGCGGCCTTTAAAATAGAGGTAGATTTATTAACAAAACTTCATTTTCCAAATCTCATTAACATGGTTGACCACAGACCTCAAGCTAAAATTAAATTAAACTATAAATCTGAAGAATTGAGACCACTTATTGTGCTGGAACTCGCTTAGGGCGGAGAACTCTTTTAATTTATCTCCAAATCGGGTCAATTTGCTCCTTAGGTTTGCAGAGTTTATATAAAACAACTGTTTGCTGCTATTAAATATCTAAATGAAATGGGAATTTCTCATAGAGATCTTAAACCATAAAATTTACTCTTCAGCAGTGATTTTTGTCTTAAAATTTCTGATTTTGGTTTATCAAGATATTCAAATGGTGATCATGGAGACTTTAAACTAAAGTCAAGGGTGGGTACAGAGGGATATAAACCTCCATAGATGGAACAAGGTAACTATACTGGCCTCCAAGCTGATATGTTTGCGGCTGGTGTAGTTTTATTTATTATGTACTCAGGAACCCCTCCTTTTCTAAGTACTAGACCTCACGAAAGAATCTATAAGCTTATCCGTGAAAAAAACTTTGTTAAATTTTGGCAACTTCACTAAAAAAATAAGCCATCTGGTTTTTTTTCAAGCGAATTTAAAAGACTGATGAACTCCTTTTTCAGCTATGAGCCAGATAGAAGGCCAACTTTCGAATCTCTCAGTGAGAATGATTGGATGAATGGAGATGAGATGATGAAAGATGAACTTGTTAAATTAATGCAAGCCAAAGCTTTATAACTTAATGAATCCAATTCTAATAAGAAGGAAATTGCTAAAGTCCGTGAAGGTTTATACAAATCTAAGCGTAAGTACAAACATATTTAGTGATGGATGAGGAATCTTGCTGCGATAACGATGCTCGAGCAGAATCCGACTCTGATGACGAAGAGGAGCTTTAAGATGATCAGCTTTTTGTTAAAAATTATAAAAAAATACAAATTAAACTTGACAATCTTCCTGAATATACCAAGAAAAAGATTGTTTACTGTAAGCAAGACCCTGCATTCGTGATTGCCTGGGTTCAAAATTTTCTTGTCGATCAATTTAAGAAGTAGTAAGTCTTTTTAGACAACTTTGTGGGATAAATTTCACCTCTTCGCTATGAGGTTTAATATTTGAAGGATAAAGCTCAAATAAAATTAAAATTGGATTATCTGATCTATGATGAGGATGAAACAAAGCTTGAACTGATTGGAAAGTTGCATCGATCATAAAAGGGAGAGGTTGGGATCGAATGGATTAAAAATAAAGGTCATGCTTATTGGCTGACCATTATATAAAATAAAATGAATGAAGTATTGAAATAATTGGCGTGATTGTGATTTACACTCGGTCTGCTTTAAACAATTTTATTAAACTAATTTATCCGAATTATTCAATGCATGTATTAATTGAGACTTTAAAACAATTGTAAAGACATCTTTCATTGCTTTTTTAATCATGATACTTGAAAGTGTTTTGTATTCTCTGCGTAATATTATACAATTAGTAAAGATAAAATTAATTAAACTGCAATAAAAGATTCAAACATCATCTATCATCATCAGCTCCTACTCACCCAATGCATACGTCAGGATCGGTGGGGAAGGAGTAATGAATTTATAGAAGACATTTAAATATATTTTTGTATATTTGGGAAAGTTTTATCTCAGCACATTATTTTTAATGTTTGACATGACACTAATTGATGATTGGAAGTAAAATATTTTATTGCTTTTCAAGAAAAGAATAGCAGAGGCAATCTGCTGATAATTCAAATAAAGAAGGATTATGTATGGAGACTATTTCTACTTACTATTATATTCTGGAACTATAATAACACTCGTTATAATAACTCTTTCTTTATTAAATCGGATCATACACGAGCATAAATTCATTTCCCCAGGTAGTGGATTTAGACCATAATGATAAAAATTCACAACACTGATGGTAGCACCTAAAATTGCAGATAGTCTCTTTCAGCAAAAATAATTATGAGAACTCAATTGATTTTGAAGTTATTGTGAGGCGCAGCTGTTTGATTAATATTTCCATAAAAGATTTACTCAATGCAATTCATAAACGATATAAAAATATTTAAGATGCATGCAAATGGCTTGCATAGGGAAATTAACTTTCATATCCTATTACTCTAAAAATTTTTGAATCAAAAGATCAATGAATTTATTATTAGGGCAAGTAGCATTTTCATTTGCTTGTTGATATTTGCTCTTTTGCCTCAAAAGACCATAAGTTGGCTAATCTTGTATAATTATACAGATGAAAAATGGGAAAAATATTTCAGCATTTATCAAAGGAAAGTCAATACTCAATGTCTTATAGATGGAAACAATTCTTCAATTCTAAGCTTGTGAAAGAACTGTAGGTAAATTAGCATTTTTTAGGAATAGAAATCATGTAAATTTACATGTTGAATAAAACAAGCCGTTAAATTGAAATGTTAACAGTAGTGAATATTCTTTATAGAATTGGTATCAATACATCTAAAAAATTCCATGAAGTTTAAATTTCAAGATTTGAAATAAAAAGAAGTGAAGGATAAGTTAAGATCATAATTTAAGATCATGTCAAGCATGCCTTGGAAATATGTATGCAAATACGTGGCTCTAATTTCAATATGTATTTCAGATAGAATAGCTAATTCTATGAAAAAATATTGTAGGCTGTCCAATTATAAAAAAATTGAAATCATTGAAAATAAACCTAATCGTATTTGAAGTCAAAGAGAAGGTATCAGTGGCCCGTTTCTTCAACTCTAGAAGAAAATAGTATAATTAAGTTATAAGACTAACGATTTTAAAATAAAAGTCCCAAATACCAAAAGACCTTAAGTGAAATATTTTTTTTATACTGATGTTATTTTTACAAGATAACTATATTTTACATCTTGTGGATGCTTACTGACGATTTTCAATTGTTTCAATCATCTACGATTTGAGTAGGATAGAGAAAAATAATAAAAAGATAATAAAAAATTAATTGCCAAGAAAATAAATTGTAATTTTATTCATGAAATGAGTGTGTGTTAAATCATTTTATAAAATGTATTGAAAATCGGATGATTTATACTTTAACTATTATTTTGTTTTAGGATCATAGGGTATTCTTTTGATTTGAGTTAAAATTAATTGAAATAAATTCTATTTGATGTTATTTTCAAGGAATAATTTAACAAAGTTGGTATTAAAATCTATTATATTGAGATATACAATTATAATTTTCTTATAAGAACATGTAGTTATTCAGTAAAACCTGCAGACAAAACTAGGACAAAGAACCATGCTTTATCCATAACAGCATTGACGAAGCTTTAGAAGCCGATGAGGAGCAATATTGTTAATATTTTTTGACCACGATTGCTTCGCCATCTTCTGAGACTGTTTAACAGCCATCAAGTGAAGAGTCTTAGGCATCCTTCTTAGAATCAGAGTCACAATCATCACTATAGGCTTAAGAAGTCTAATAGTCATCAGAATCAGAGGACGAGGAAGAAGAAAATGGCGGAGAATATAATGTTGCCAATTATATCAATGAATTGTCTGAAATGCAGAAAGAAAACCTCAAAATTGATCATCCTATGGCGTCACCAGTTCTTTTTATGAACAGAAAGGAAAAGAAAAAGTTTTTTCAGGAAATCAACAGCAAATTTGCAGATTCCATGGAAAGAATACCACAGCAAATGCATAAATCAAAGAAAATACTAAAATTTAGGGCAAAATTTTAAGTTTTATCTTTTTCTCCGAGCCAATCAGTTAATTAGTTAGCTTTTTCTAAAAAATTCAGAGAAAGTTATCGTAGGAAGATTCATTACAATTGATATTTCATGAGACTATATTTTTTATACTTTAAAAATATGTCAAAAGATGAAATTTAATGTTATAGTGGGAAGGAAGAGTATTTTCGTCGATAAAATAGAGGTCCATATTATAAAGCATATGAATTATAAAATATAAATTCAGTAAATGATGGGGGAGAGCTATTTTTAAAAACAGGTTGTTTTTGAATATAAATACCCTTCCTATCAACATTTTTCAAGTCTTTACTTCTTTAATTTGATAGTAAAGACCAATTATTTGCTGAACGAAAATATTTATTTTGATTAAAAAGTTAGTCATGATAATCAGAGAAATTTCAAGCAATTGTTTAATATTTTCAATTTATTTGTTCATAGTATAAGCTTCAAGTGTTCAAATGATTTTTTTATATCAGTAGAGTATGTAAATCAATATTTTTCTCAATATTTGATTTGGAGAAAGACCAAATTAAAATCATAAATATTCGTGGAGGTAAAAAATGCATGGCAGTCGACTCTTAAGTTAATATTTTAATAAATTGTTAATAAATGATGCCAAAATGGTTGAAGATGAATTTATTTGTTGTGATCTCATTTGTATTGCTAATTAACATGTTATAAATTTAATTTAATAATGATAAACGGCTTATGTTTCTATAATTTTTATAAAAAGGATAGACTAGGATTTGCATTTCAGGATATTAGTTTATGAATGTCAATTGATTGAAAATTGATGAAATCAGATGTCATCAAATTTATATTGGATATT
>Ga0302197_10006066_pt1 | contig 10146 bp, 6 predicted proteins | sample II_Bog_N2_1_FD_193526 | JGI IMG/M metagenome (GOLD analysis project Ga0302197, IMG submission 193526) | Peat permafrost microbial communities from Stordalen Mire near Abisko, Sweden - II_Bog_N2_1 | ecosystem: Environmental > Terrestrial > Soil > Wetlands > Peat | place: Sweden: Abisko, Stordalen...
GCAGCGTGCCGCCAAAGCTCATCGGCAGGCTATTGGCCGTCACGCTCAGAGCGGCCTTGTTCACTGTCAGTTGCACAGTCTTCGCCGCCGGAGTCGCATAGTCGGCCGTGTCGGTCGGTGTGCAGGTGACCGAAAGCGTCTGCGTGCCGGCGCTCAGGACCGTTCCCGCGGCGGGCGTATAGACGCAGGCGCCGGCCACGCTCAGGCTGGCGTTCAACTGCGTTCCGCTCAGCGGGGTGCCGTAGGTGATCGCCGCGGGAGCCGGCCAGTTGACGACCGGCGTCGCTTTGATCACCTTTAAAGTTACATTGGCTGTAGCAGCATTATATTGCGCCGCATTTGTCGGCGTGAAGGTCACAGACAATGTCTGCGATCCGGCCGCAAGCACCGTCCCGGCGGCTGGCGTATAGGCAAACGTCCCTGCTACTGTGGAGTTTGCATCGAGTTGTGTTGAACCTAATGCCGTTCCATAAGTGATGGCCGCTGGCGTCGCCCAAGTGATAATCGGCGTCGTTTTGTTCACCGCTAAGATAACTGTGGCCGTGCCTAACTTGGTATTGTCCGCCTGGCTGGCAGCGGTGATCGTCACTGTCTGCGCAGAAGTTATGCTGGAGGGTGCAGTATAGAGCCCCGTCGAACTAATGCTGCCAACTCCCGCCGGGGTGATCGTCCAAGTCACCGCGGAATTGGCTGTATTGCTCACGGTTGCCGTGAACTGCTGTGTCTGTCCGGAAAATAATGTAGTCGTCGCCGGAGAAACGCTCACACTGATTCCGTCGAATGGATTGCCGTTGTTTCCAAAAGTCGAGTTACCGTTGATGTAGATCTTGTCCGCCACCAGCATTGTGTAGCCGCTGGCGTTGCTGCCGGTAATCTCGATCTCGTCGCTCGCAAAATACAGTGCGCCATTCAAAACCGCGGTGGAACCGCCGTTGATCTGATCCACGCACGATCCCTTGGTCGCGCAGCCGCTGCGGTTGCCGAAAAACAGAATGCCGTCGAACGCCCCGCTTGTGGGCGCGGATAAGGTAGCTGTAACTTGCCCGCTGATTGTAACCGGCGTGTAGTTATAACTGCTGGAGCAGCCCCACCCCGCGCTCGATGTGTTATAAACAGTGACGCCCGTACCTTTGACCACAGCCTGCGAATTCAGGGTCAGCCCGCCGCCTGCCATAATATAAACACCAGGGCTCAGAGTAAAGGCTGCGCCATTGGTGTTTCCGATTGTAAGTCCGCCGCAGTACACGCCCGGCAAGAGCGTGTTATTCGCCGGCCTGGAATTCATGTCGAAGTAGGCTGGAGTTTTGCCAACAATAGTTCCCGTCGTCGGCGCCATGATCGAAGCCAATGGATCACCTGGACTTGAAACCTGTACAGCCGATACTTGCTTGTTGCTGATCGTATCCAGGAGATAGGTCTGCCCGTTCAACTGCGCGCCGCCTACGACGCTCACTTGCGCATGATTCTGCAAATAGAGCGTCTCCGCGCCTTCCATCTCAAAGCCGTCGCTCGCGCTCGATTCAACCACAACTCCACAAGCAGTGTACACCGACTGCGCGCCCGCGATTTGAAATGCGCGGTCGGCTTTCGAGTCCAGAGCATAGAGACACGCCCCCGGCGGCGCGGTGGCGGCGAAGGCCATGAATCTATCAGTTTGAAAGAGGAATGCGGCTAGGCACAGAAATGCTATGCGGATAGAGCGGTGGAGTTTCATTCGATCCTCGCAGCCTGGGATTCGGGAAAAAGTACATCATCTGAAGAACAATGCGCCGCACAGCAAAACTATCCGCCAGAGGCTCTGAACTTCACATTGCATGGACAACGCCACATCAATACCGGCGTCGAACGCGGAACATCGAAAAACGAAAGCAACAAATACTTGCACCAATATCGGAGCATTCCAAGAGCATAGCTCAAGCAGACACATCGACGCAGCCTGACAGCGCGTAGATTCAAACCTGAAAGACAATCCTGAAAGTAGAAAGCGTTGTTAGTAATCTCACGGTGAACCCATTAGTGTCAATAAGGCAATTCGGATGTGACGATCATCACGCACAGGTAACCATAACGTTATCTTTTGAGTAAACACCGCCCTGCCCGTTGTTCAATGCACTATCGATATATAATTCAGATGGTTGGCGACATTCAAGGGAGACGTTTTCTACCACATTCACGAGCTGCCGATGTCCGTGCGCGAGGCAGTTGGCCAGCAGGATCAACGCGCGTTTCCAGCCGGGCCAAAGCCGCCGCAAGATCACCCAAACAATTTGCCAGGAGCGGCAGAGCGTGGCTGCGGGTGCCGTTGCTTCAGAACTGCGAGTTGTTGCCGCAGGGCCAGATTCTCCAACAGAAGATAATATCGGGATCGAAGAGAACGAACCAGAAGGGCGAATGCGAGCTTCAACGAACGGAGCAAAAGCCTTTTGTAACAGAAATCGCATCCGATCCGCTTTTCTTGATGCTCCAGGCAAAAACCAGGGCTGATACCTTCAACCCACGATCCACCCCGCAATCCTTTTCGGCTTCATGGATTATCAATCACTTAGATGGACTTACGTGAGCTTGTAAATCCTGTAAGTGGTTGAAAACACTGAGATGCATCCTTTGACACGGAAGAGGTCGCCGCCCCGAGTCGAGGTCAGACTAAAGACCATTTCTTTCAAATCTGCGAACCACAATTCTGTATTCGTCTTGAACCGCATGAAATTTCACAAACGAAAGCTGCAAAATCCAGAGGGGTGGACAAAAGGCGGACAAAACCGGTCTGTCTTAAAATTGGCCCCAGTAAATTCGCGGGTTTCAGCACGATCATAATAGGTCTGCAAAACCTTTCACGCAACCGACAAAGCACGAAGCCAGGGCCATTTCAGTTCCAATGGGTTGAAATATGGGTTGAAGTCGGAACTCGTTGAAACCCTCATGAACATTGGCTCCAACCCATATTTCAACCCATTGAATAAAATCCTTTGCATCCGTCTTGGTTCGTTTTCCGGCTTTCCGCTTCCCTTAACTTGCTTAAAATAAAGGATATATACATTTTAGGAAACTGCTGCTCTATCCACCTGAGCTACGGGGCCATGTGAATACCATTGAAGTGTGCGGGTTCCTGTTGTTTTCTTCACCCATAGCAACTCCGCGGAGAAAAATGGCATCATTGCCCGGACTCCGGAAAAGTGGCGGGGGGGAAAAGACAAAGAAACACAATATCAACAGGGTAGCATCAAACGAGTCGAGAGAGCTAAAGGGTAGGCCTGGGGGTTGAGCTTCTCTTTGGAGGAAAGATCGGCAACAGGCCGAAGCCGACAAGTCATGGCGCAACAATGTATGCTCTATGCGACAGGCTCAGCCGGACTCGCGACACTAGTCAGAGGCAGCTCCCGACGGATCAAGATTATGCGGTTTCGACCCGCGAATATCAGACTGATCAATCGTCGCTCAAAGCTGCTCCGGCTGCTGCTGGCCCTGCCTTCGAACAACGGCAACAACGAAAACAAAAAAACAACCCCATCGATGTGCAGGCATTGACAGGGTCACTCCATATCAGAGCATTTTCGCTTCACTTGTTGACATTACGAGCGCATCGAAGGTGGCTTTTTCTTGAGGAAAAAGCCACTTTACTGCAAGGATTCTGTATACACCAGAAGCGAAAATGCTGTAGGCGCTGCGGTGTTGAACCATTCCCTGCGCGTTGCCGCCTGTTACTCTGAGCCTATGGCCAAACGCGGCTGGGAACCGGAAAAAATCATCCGCGTGAGGGAGCGGCTTCTCACCTGGTACCAGCGCTCGCGCCGCGATCTACCCTGGCGGCGCAGCCGGAATCCCTACTCCATCTGGGTCTCCGAGATCATGCTCCAGCAGACGCGCGTGGCCGTGGTGGTCGAGCGCTATCAGGCCTTCATGGAGCGCTTTCCCACACTGGTGGCGCTGGCGCTTGCCCCGGAGCAGGAGGTGCTGGCTGCCTGGAGCGGCCTCGGCTACTATCGCCGCGCGCGCATGCTCCACAAAGCCGCGCAGTTTGTCGCCGACCATTGCCAGGGCAATCTGCCGCTCACGGCCGCTGAGCTGCGCCTGCTGCCCGGCATCGGCGTCTACACGGCGGCGGCTGTGGCCAGCATCGCCCACGGCGAGCCGGTGGCCGTCGTCGATGGCAACGTCGAACGCGTCCTCTGCCGCATCGAGGGCTGGAAGGCCGGCAGCCGCTCCGGAGGCGGTTATGCAGTCCGCCGCCGCTCGGAGGAGTTGGCTGCAAAACTTGTAGATCCGCTCCGCCCCGGCGATTTCAATCAGGCGATGATGGAGCTGGGCGCCACCCTCTGCCTGCCGCGCAATCCCCAATGCCTCGTCTGCCCGATCTCAGACGACTGCAAAACTCAAGGCGAGCACGAGACTGCCCCGCGCGCGCGGATGCAAAGCCGCGAGGTCGCCCATGCGCTCTCGGTGCGCGGCGGCGAGCAGCCCGGGCAGGCCCATCGCGAGGTGCTGCTGGAGCAGCGTCCGGCCTCGCTGAGCGTGATGCCGGGGCTCTGGGAGCTGCCCTTGCTGCGGGAAACTGCCGTCCCCGAGGAGCAGTTGCGCATGACCCTGCGCCACGCCATCATGCAGGTGAACTACTACGTGCGCATCCGCACCGTCTTCGAGGACGATATCGACGCGCTCACCGTCCGCGGCGGCGAGCGGCGCTGGCTTCCGTTGCAGGATGCGGCCCGAATGGCGCTGACCGGCCTCACGCGCAAGGTGCTCGCCCGCACCCATCTGCTCACCGCCCCGGCCCTGGATGCGATGGCTGCCGAAGATGAGGAGAATGCCGGCTGAAGCGATCCGTTCGCATCCTCACGGCACACCGGCGCATCCAACGAACGCAGGCATCTTCTGGTGTTTCGCTTGAAAGCGCATCCACCATCGCAATCCAACCACTCACAATTAACCCACCAAGGAGGCTCCATGGCAAGCAAGGCAAGTGCGGTTTGGACTGGTTCACTGAAGGAAGGCAAGGGCACGATCTCGACGGCGACAGGCGTTCTGAAGAACGCAAACTACTCCTTCGCCACGCGTTTTGAAGGCGCCGACGCGGGCACCACTCCGGAGGAGCTGATCGCTGCGGCCCACGCCAGTTGCTTCTCGATGGCGCTCGGTGCCCAGTTGGGCGGCGCGGGCCTGACGCCGGAGAAGATCGAAACCCACGCCGCGGTTACGCTGGCCAAGGTCGAGGGCGGCTTCGCCATCACCAGGATCGCGCTCACCACCACGGCCGCCGTTCCCGGCGCCTCCCAGGAGGTCTTCGCCAAGGCCGCCGCCGACGCCAAGGCCGGATGCCCCATCTCCAAGCTCTTCGCCAACAACACCGAGATCACCCTCGACGCCAAGCTGGTGTAGCTTAACGTCCGTTGCTCCGGCTGTGCGCATGGTTAGCTGCCGATCAACTTCGTTCCCCAGATCAGCAGCAATGCGCCCAGCAGGATGCGATAGATCGCGAAGAAGGTGAAGCCGTGCCGGCGCACCCAGTGCAGGAACCACTCGACGACGCCCAGCGCCACAAAGAACGAGACCACCAGGCCGATCACAAGCACGATCCAATTCTCGCCCGTCATCACGACGTGTGCCGAGACGCCGTGGCTGGGGAAGACCTCCTTCTTCAGATCCCAGCAGGTCGCCGCCACCATCGTTGGAATCGACAGCAGGAAGCTGAACTCCAGCGCCGTTGGCCGGTCCATGCCGGCAATCTGTCCCGCGGCGATCGTCGACATCGAGCGCGAGGTTCCCGGAAAAACAGCCGACAGCGTCTGGCAGAGGCCGATCCAGATCGCCTGCGGCAAGCTCATCTCCTCCACATGCGTTGTGCTTGCGTCGTAGCGGTCGCTCCACACATCCACGATCCACATCACGATGCCGCCGATGAGCAGCGCCAGCGCCATCACCTGCACGCTGCCCAGATTCTTCTCGCTCCACTTGTGCAGCGCGAGCGCCGGCGCTGAGGTGAAGGCAAAGGCGATCAGCGTCAGCGAGATCGGATGATTGAGCCACGTCCGGTCGCCGTTTTCGCCCTTGGGAAAGGTGCGCAGAAAGTCCACAATGCGGCTCAAAAACAGCAGCAGCAGCGCCAGGATCGCGCCCAGCTGAATCACGATGGTGTACATCTTCCAGTAGGCGTCGTCCAGTGGAATCTTCATCAGCGCTTCCGTGATGCGCAGATGCGCCGTCGAGCTGACCGGCAAAAATTCTGTCAGGCCTTCCACAATGCCCAGCAGTACGGATTGGATGTACGGATTCAAGATGCCTCCAAGGCGCGCAATTCTCCGCGACGAAGAAATCAGCCGGGAGACCCCTCCTCCCATTGGAACACGCGGGCGGCCGCTCACGCGGTGAAATTCTCTGGGGGAAAGTTTTTTTGCAACGGTTATCGAATAAAGCGCGTGGATGGAGAAACTTCGCGCCGCGAAAAAACTGTGAAATGCCGCTGAAATCCTCCCCGCGAGTGGAAATGAGTGGGCCTTCCGTGTTAGCGTGCAACTTTTGCGGTTGTATTTCCCACAGGGGGAAACCGGCCAGGCGTTGGCCGGCTTCGGTTGCGCAGCCCATGCAACAAAATCGCCGCTGGGCGAGTCAAACAGGCCGGACGGTTTAGAGTGGGATTGGTATAAAGGATGGCAATGAGCAAATCACTGGTGATCGTCGAGTCGCCCGCAAAGGCCAAGACGATCGAGAAGTATCTGGGCCCCGGCTTCGAGGTTCTCGCCTCCGTCGGACACATCATGGACCTGCCGAAGAACGAGATCGGCGTCGAGCTCGACAAGCGCAGCTTCGAGCCGACGCTGGTCGTCTCGCCCGGCAAGGAAAAAGTTGTCGCGCAATTGAAACGCGCCGCGGCCAAGGCCGACGAGATCTATCTCGCGCCTGACCCGGACCGCGAGGGCGAGGCGATCGCCTATCACCTTGCTCTGCAGTTGGGCACCAGCGCAAAAGAGAAGAAAAAAATTCGCCGCGTCACATTCAATGAGATCACCAAGAAGGCCGTGCAGGAGGCCTTCAAGCACGCCCGCGACCTCGATCAAAATCTCGTCGATTCGCAGCAGACCCGCCGCGTCCTCGATCGCCTGGTCGGCTATCAGATCTCCCCGCTGCTCTGGGAGAAGGTCCGCCGCGGCCTCTCCGCCGGGCGCGTGCAGACCGTCGCCGTCCGCCTCATCGTCGAGCGCGAGCGCGAGATTCAGGACTTTGTTCCGGTTGAATATTGGCCTATCGATGCGATTTTGCAGTTCAAGGCGACGGGAAGCACCGCAGCGGAACCGACTCTGTTGACTGCCCGCTTTGTAGGCATTGACGGCGAACCGGCGCGCGTCCCGAACGGACAGGACAAGGACGGCAAAGAGCAGTTCCTCGCCAATGCGGTGCCGAATGAAGAGACGGCTCAAAAGATTGTCGAAGCTGCGATAAAAGCGGCTTGGACGGTTCGGTCTTTCGAGACGAAAGAGAAAAAGAAAAATCCTTCTGCACCTTTCACCACAAGCAACCTGCAACAGCAGGCTTCCGTGCGGCTGAACTTCAACGTGCGCCGCACCATGGGCGTGGCGCAGCGGCTCTATGAAGGAATTGATTTGGGCGCGGAAGGCACGACGGGTCTCATTACATACATGAGAACCGATTCGCCGCGCGTAGCGCCGGAGGCAATTGCTGGGGCGCGAGAGTGGATCGGCAAGCAGTTGGGTGCGCAGTACCTGCCCGCTACGCCGAATTTTTACAAAGGCAAAAAAGCAGCACAGGATGCGCACGAAGCCATCCGTCCCACCGATGCATCGCGGACCCCGGAGTCAATTCGGCGCTATCTAACCGAAGAGCAATTCAAGCTCTACCGGCTCATCTGGCAGAGGTTTGTGGCTTCGCAGATGATGCCAGCTATTTTTGACGTGACAACGATTGAAATTGATGCGGTCAGCGACAAAACTTATAACTTCCGCACATCTGGATCGGTTCTCAAGTTCGACGGCTTCTTGCGTGTCTATGAAGCTGATGACGAAGAAGAAGATCGGTTGCCCAATATCCCCAAAGGCACAAACTTGCCGTTGGCTAGTAAAGATCAATTGAAAAAGCTTGCAATTGAAGCAAGAAACGCAAAGTTGGAGCAGGCTCGAAAGAAATATAACCTGGAAGTTGCAAAGATCGAAGCAAGAAACGAAAAAGCGGGTTCTCACGGCGAACTCGAACCAATTCCAGAATTTGTGGAGCCGGAGATTCCTCTCGAAGTTAGGTCGGCCGTCAATGCTGTTCAGAAATTTACTGAGCCGCCTCCGCGCTTCAACGAAGCCTCGCTGGTCAAGGTGCTCGAAGAACGCGGCATTGGACGGCCGTCGACTTATGCCTCCATCATCAACACCATTCAGGATCGCGAGTATGTAACCAAGATCAGCGGGCGCTTCTTTCCCACTGAGATTGGAATGGTCGTCTGCGACCTGCTCGTCAAGAATTTTCCCTATATCTTCGATGTGGCTTACACCGCCAAGCTCGAAGAGGAGCTGGACGAGATCGAGGAGGGCCACGAGAAGTGGACCGATCTGCTGAACGGCTTCTACACCTATTTTGTCGAGGAGTTGAAGGTCGCCGGCGTTCAGATGGAAGACATCAAGCGCATGGAGAAGAAGACGACGGAAAAATGCGACTTGTGCGGATCTCCGTTATTGCTCAAGTGGGGCAAATTCGGCAGCTTCTATGCCTGCTCGGCCTATAACAAGAAGGATAAGTCCAGTTGCACCTTCACCAAGGAAAACACCGCCGGTAAGCCGGATATGAATACCCCCGAGGGCCAGGAGGCTGCCGAGCAGGAGGAGTATTGCGATAACTGCGGTCGCGTGATGGTCCTTCGCCGCGGACCCTTCGGAATGTTCATGTCCTGCCCCGGCTTCAACGAGGACCCGCCCTGCAAGACCTTCCGCAAGCTCAGCTCCAAGCAGCAGCAGAAGGTGGCCGCGCCGCAACCTACCGGCGAAGCCTGCCCGCAGTGCGGCAAGCCGCTGGTCCTGCGCCAAGGGAGTTATGGAGAGTTTGTCTCCTGCTCCGGCTATCCCAAATGCAAGTATGTGAAGCAGAATATTATCGAAGGCTTGAAGTGTCCCAAGTGCGGCACCGGTGATCTGGCCGAGCGCAAGGCGCGCCGGGGCAATCTCTTCTGGGGATGCACAAACTATCCCAAGTGCGACTTCACCTCCAACTTGAAGCCGGTAGCAGAAAAATGTCCGGAGTGCGGCAGCAGTTATCTGGTCGAGAAGACTCTGCGCTCGGGCGTCTATCTGGAATGCCCGAACAAGAAGAAATCCGCCGAGGAGGAAGTTACCCCCAAAAAGAAGCCCGCCAAGGGAGCGCCGAAGGCAGCTGCGCCGGCGGAGAGCCCCGTCACCTGCAGTTACTCCAAGCGCATCGCCGATGCGCCCGCTCTGCCCACAGCCGAGACGCACGGGCCGGTCGTCGAGAACGCTTCGGATAACTCCGTCTCCAAGCCCGCGGCAAAGAAGGCAGCGAAGAAGAGCGCCAAGAAAGCATTGCAACCGGCGTAGCAAACTATGTCGAGAGTGTTTTTACTCGCTTGAAACTTGTGGAATAACTCCGACCCTGTAACCGGGCACGACTTTACAGGCTGCGGAAAACTGATTTTAATAGGCAAGAAGTGTCAGGGCACGACTTCAGTCGTGCCGCAAAAAGAGCAAGCGGGGAATATAACACTCCCCAAGCGAGCGAAGAGCGAGCGGCTGCCCCACCGCAGGTGCCGGGAGATGATGAACCCCATGCGCGCAGCGCCTTCGCCGGGTGCCCCAGGTGCCTCGCCTTTGGGCACCTGGGCGTGTGGCGCACCCTTGATCCGTCCATAAAGTTTGGGTGCTCCATCCATCGCGCACTTTGCGATGGGTGGGATACCACGAACCCCGAGCGCGCAGCGCCTCTGCCTGGACGGCCAATCCTTGCAGATCATTTCCCCTCCCAAGCGCACAATCAATCCATGAACACTTTATCCAGCCGCGTCGTTCTCAGTCCCTCAGTCCCTCAGTCCCTTAGTCCCTTAGTCCCTCAGTCCCTTAGTCCCTCAGTCCCTCGGTCCCTTAGTCCCTCAGTCCCTTGGTCCCTGTACGGCCGGGCACATCCCTGACACTTTAGACCGGGCAC
>Ga0302197_10006069_pt1 | contig 10142 bp, 9 predicted proteins | sample II_Bog_N2_1_FD_193526 | JGI IMG/M metagenome (GOLD analysis project Ga0302197, IMG submission 193526) | Peat permafrost microbial communities from Stordalen Mire near Abisko, Sweden - II_Bog_N2_1 | ecosystem: Environmental > Terrestrial > Soil > Wetlands > Peat | place: Sweden: Abisko, Stordalen...
ATTTTACTTACACGTTTTATGTTTTGGATATTTTAACATTATTATCCAATGGGCAGCCATCTTCTTGCATTTCTATGCTGTGTTGCTGTTATCTCAGCCACTAAACTTACTCTCGACCTTGCCTCCTACGATAGGCAGTGCTTCTATGAGATATTACGTAGTTTTTGAGTGAGATAGAATCCCAGCAAAAATACTCAATCGATGTTATACCCAAAGGAGAAGGCAGGTATGAAGTGTAAGTCAGTAATATGATCGATGGCAAATGGAACTCAGTCATTTACAAGCAATCTAAAACGCAAACTGACAATATTAGTATTCATAAGTTAGCTCCTGCTGAGTCAACATATTCATTCTGTGTCCGTAATATCGACAGCGCCAGGATAAAGCTCAGCATTAGCATCCAATCGGGACTTGAACTCATGGAATTTTAAATGCTCCCAAACAAATCAGACAGCGAAAATCTGGAAAGAGAGTTAGGATGGCTCGAGAATCAAAAAATCAAACTCTTTTAAAGTTTAGATAGAATGGAAGGACTGAGGGCTACAACCGAGGGTTTAACCAATCTAATGTCTACCAAAATGATTGGATTCGCCATTATTGGCTTACTATCCATCATTGTGGTAAATATATTGTTCTATCGTGAGCTCAAGAGAACTTTCAAAGATAGGAAACTCATTTGATCTGTATCGGTTAAATACTGAGAACGGGCATTATCCAACAAGAAATCAATGCTACCGAAATTCTACAACAATATTGTGTATCATCATAAATTATTAAGCCGGATTATGGCTGATATATTTATAATCAACTTATATTGTCATGTTCATATCTCCGACCAATACAAAACGATTTACTCTCTACCACTTGGAGGAAAATGAAATCTATATTCAAGATTTCTATGGAGAGTGTACTTTCTATGATTATAACTCTAACGAAAACAAAGTTCGGGATAAGGGCAAATTCTATCTTTGCTCCAAAACTATGGTTTACGAATCGGACAATAAAAATATTCCTTTAGTGAAACTAAAATTTGAGTCCATGAAGACGCTACCCACTTTTAGTATCGCTTTTCTTATTCAGGTACTGATTCCTTTAAATTCAATATCAGCAGAATTACTACCATTAAGGTAATTGGCAATAGCCCACCAGAGCCTTTTAAAATTTATGAGGATCTGTCAGACTTAATCAGTATTTTTATTTTAAATAAGCCATCTCTCCTTCCTACGAAAACGTAAAGAATCTTCAGGAATGGATTATCTTTTTATATGATAACAACAAGAAAAAGAACAACTACTACATGGAAGAAAGCATTTATCATATGATTATCGAGAAGTTCAACAAGAAGTCATTTAATATGAGTAAAATCGAAAGCGTCTCTGAAAAACCTATGCTCGAGGATTCCAGCATACTCACTCGCAGAGTTTTGCCTTTAAATCATATTTATGGATACATTTTTATCACTGATGAAAAGGTGTACTTTGAACCCTTCCATAACTTGGCTGGCAACACTGTATAAAAGATAGAAATTTCTAAGATAGAAAGATTGTTTAAGAAGAGATACTAACTACGAGAAGTAATTCTTCAATAAAGTAGATTGGATTAGAAATCATTACAGATCGAAGTTATTACTATACATTTGAAACTTAGGCCTATCGCAACAAAATTTATAGCATTCTTTCGAAAAGAGTTCCGACGCATTGTTTTAGGATAGATCAACTCGAAAATATGACTTTGCAATGGCAAATGAAGCAGATCACTAATTATGAATATTTGATGCATCTCAATGAGGCGAGTAATCGATCTTTCTCTGATTTATCCCAGTACCCTATTTATCCTTGGGTTATTTCCGATTACGAAAGCGAGGTACTGGATTTAAATAATCCTAAAGCCTTTAGAGATTTAGCTAAACCCATTGGAGCTATCAATGAATAAAGATTGCAGTCGCTACTTTAGAGATATGATGGGATGTAACCTCCAAAATTCATGTATGGAAGTCATTATTCTACTCCAGGATATGTAATTGGTTATTTGTTGCGTAAAAAGCCAGAATATATGCTGAAGTTGCAGAGTGGAAGATTTGACAAGCCAGACCGTCTTTTCAAAAGCATCAAGGACGATTGGCATAATGTAATGGAAAATCCTACTTCACTGAAAGAATTAATACCAGAATTTTATCAAAATGATAGTTCATTTCTGAAAAATTATCAAAATTTAGATCTGGGGGTGAGACAGAATAAAAAGAAAGTGGGAGATGTTAAAATCCCAAAGTGGGCTAAAGAAGACCCCGAAATCTTTTTGAAAATGAATCGAGAAGCATTATAATCTGAGTATGTATCCGAAAATTTACATAAATGGATTGACCTTATTTTTGGTTACAAACAACGAGGGCAGGAAGCTATCAAGGCATATAATCTTTTTCATCCTTTTACATACGAAGGTATGATTGATATTGAGAGCATCAAAGATCCGATCTAGAAAATGGGAATTAAATGCCAAATTAATGAATTTGGACAATGCCCTAAGCAGATATTTAAAATTCCTCATCCTTCTCGAAGTTCCAGTCAACCTATTTTCTCAGATGTTTTTTCAAAAGGTGAAGAGGAAGAGGAGTAAGAGGAATAAACTAAGCAAGAATATTTTAAAAGTCTCCCCATTAAGATTGCGCCAGTTAAAAATATTTAATCATCTGGATTGTACTCTTTAGGCAAACCCAAAGTCAAAACTATCCTGAGCATGGGGAAAGAAAGCTAAATCAAGCTAACTGAAATTTCCAAAGCCCATAAAAGGTAACATATTGATGATATAGTCAAATTAACAGAGCTTTACATCTTCGCAGCAAACCGAATACCCTGTTGACAATAAGCCAAGATGGATTTCTCAAAATATTTGATGTTTTCTAGAAAAGTTGCACGAAATCATTTAAAATATGTGAATTCAACCTAAGCTGCATTGCTATGCTAAAAAATGATTAAACTTTTGCAGTACTAGTTCTATTATTAAGATAGGAGCATGGGATAACAATATCTATTTGTTTAACATTGTATATGGTAGTAAATCGAAGCCTTTCCCTGCCCATGACAACTCTATCATCGATTTAGTCTTCATGCCACATCGCAAAACAATAATTTCAGCTTCTTGGGATTGCTCCATTAAGATGTTCAGATATGTTGGTAGCGTTCTTGACAATGAATAACATTTTTATGATCATGAGAATCAAATTACATCACTTGCTGTTAACTCAGAGGAGAGTATCGTTGCATTAGGTGATATAGAGGGCAATGTTCTTTGCTTAAACATCGAAGAGAAGGAAATACTGTTCACGCTCAACATGAATAGTCAAAAGATCATTCGTATGCATTTTATTCAAAACAACGTTATCATTTCAGCTGAAACAGAAATTAGAATCGTGGATGTAAGCGGACAAAACATTGGTAGTTATTCAGTCGACTCCAACAACGGAATAATTACTAATATTGAATTGGATAACTAACATCTTTTTATTACAACTACCCAAAAACAATTTACTCTTTACGATATCTTGCAGCAAAAACGCATTGGTAATTACTTCAATGATTTCGCCTTTTTGAACAAGGATAAATTGCCTGATGAGAAAGCGTTAACTTGTGCTGTATCAGGTAATGATGGGCTGTTTATCGCTATTGGTGGAGCCAGTGGCAATATTTATATCCTCAGGAGTGCATGATTTGTCTCTTATGTAGATATAATAAAATACTCTTTTAAACAAATTTATTGAAAGATCTAACTTTGATATTTGATCAAGGAAAATTTATTAATTTTAAAAAATAATTTAAAATTGTTCGAAGTTTATAAATATAATTATATCGCAATTGAATCTAAATTTTCAAGGACCTGTTAACACTAACACTAATATATATTCAATGTCTTTGCATGTACCTTCTCGATAAAACAAAATCTCCCATTCTTACAAGTACATCTCGCGGATCATCGAATAAGGAAAACATAAACTTTTCTTTTTCCCTGAAACTACTCCTGCTCGGTAATTTGGAATAATGAACAACAAAGTTGCTAAATATCTAAGCAAGGCCTCACTTAAAATACATCAAATCACGTATCTTAATATAAACAGTTGCAATCTTGGAGATTAATCTTTTATAATGATTTCTCAGGGCAATTGGAGCAATCTATAAAAATTGGGACTTTGCCGTAACCACTTGACTATTAAAATATTTAATTTCCTTAAGAAAGGCAACTGGAAATAACTTTTATAAATTGATTTAAGCAATAATAATTTCAATGGTGAGAATGGGTAAATTTTAGCCCAATGTATCTGGAAAAAGTTAAAAAAACTATAAATTGCATACAATTTATTAGGATGGCATTTTTTTAATGATATAAAGCTCAACCAATGGGAAAATCTAATATTTGTCAATCTCAAATCAACCAATATTGGTAATGGAACTTTGAGTGTGATTGTTCATATGCCTTGGGCCAATCTTTAAAACTTAAATTTATAAAGTAATTGCATTACGAGTTAAGGAATGAGGGCCTTATCTAAAGGTTACTGGGATAAACTTAAAGTTTTAAACTTGCAGTATAATTTTATTAACATTTTGGGAGTTCAAAGTTTGGCTCGAGGAAATTGGAGAAATTTATAGCAAATTAATTTTGAAAACGAATATATTCCTGAAAAAGAGAATGATTTGGATGTTAAATTTTCGTCTAATGCCCCAAAACAAAGAGAACTAATAAAATTTAATAGTAACTGCTTGAACTAATAATTCCTCTCCCAGTTGAAACAATTGAATATTTGTAAAGATCTGACTCAAAAAATATAATTAATAAAAGCATGATTTTATGATTTATGATTTGTAACTTAAATTTGAATTGCAAACATTCACAATATCTTCATAGAATATGAAGATCTACTTTACAAATCACAATAAATTTATAACATAACTCAATAATTTAATCCATTTCTTACTAAATATTTATACGATGAGAATAGTAGAGGTTTAAAATAGATAGTATTTATATTTTAAATCTAACCTTATTTGATTCAAATAGGAAAAATATTTATCAATCTAGAAGCAATTATACTTTCAGTAGTACGACGTATAGTTGTTCACTTTAGAATTGTTATAAGAAGCTTGAGATACATTCGAACCCGAATACGACGATTTTTAGAATTGAGGTGGTTTCAAGTAGCCCTTATTCAAGGTTGCCTTAACACTGTTTTTTTATATCTTAAAAGATCCATGATAAGGATAACTGGGTATCATTGGTGGTTTTCTACTAATTTAAACTGACGATTTTATTTATTAGCGACTTGAAGCCATTTTGACTTAATTTGGGTCATTATTTATTTTTTGATAGCGGTTAACAATCATATTAGTTTTATAATTTTATCTGGTATTATTGATAATTCTCCCATTTACATTTTTGATATACTTGTTATCCTGTATATTGGCATTCTGGAAGGAATATTTTGATCTGTTGCTTTGCTGTTCAGGTTAATACCTTGTTTTCTGGTAATTATAAGAATCCTCTTCAATAGAATATTTCTCTTCTAAGTAATTATTCCGCATCATTTGCTTAATTTTGTTTATATTTATCTTTTAATCCTGCTTCCTATCTGTTAAATATTTTATTCCTTTATTGCTATTCTATGATTGTGCAGATTTATCGAAACTTGTATCTGCTACTGGTCTACTTTTAGATAATTAGTAGCGCAATGAATTAGTTTAGTCATAAATTTGTGGTGATTTTATTTTATAAACATTATCTTATATGTGTTTTGCCTTTTGATAGGGAGGTCGTGCTCCTCTTGTTGTTCTTTGATTAGTATTAGAACTGATTGGAGCGCCAATATATCCTCTACTTTAATCCTTCTTCCTCCTTTATATCATCATTTTATTAATATTTTCCTAAAGTTTGCTCAATCGATCTAATACTACATCTTCGAATTCATCACTATCTTCTAATTATCTTTCATCCTCCATTAAATTGAAGGGTTTCTCTTTCTAATAGCCGTTTGCTCGTTTCTCAATTGAACATTAGGGCTCTTCAAATGAATTTTTATTAAAACTTCTAAACATTTCTCCTTTTCGATTATCATCATAAAAATTAATCTATCGGTGATGATCTGCATGTAAATTGGCGGCACTATTTTTTTGTGAATAAAAATTGCCATACTGATGCGATGAAGCCTTCTATCTGAGTTATTGCCTATCAACTGAAGATATATAACTACTCGCATAGCTTCTCGCTTGACTTGAATAGAAACTGGCAACGCGTTTACTAATTTTTTTAAGTTCCATCCACGCCTGGATGATGAAATGCTGATTTTTAAGTGAGATAAATATTTCTAAGTTCTAACAAACTTATCCCAGTTCGGAGATATTCATCTTAATATTATTATGCAATGAATCGTTATTCGAAAAAATGGAATTATCTTAGAAATCAAGATCTTGGCTATAAGCAAGGAAACCCCAACAAAAGATATGGGGAAAATTTTCAACTATTAAATAAACACAATTTCCAAAAGGAAAGGAAAAGAAATTATTGTTATTATGTAAGCCTTTTAAAATAGCAAAAAGGATTTTCTTTTCATTAAAAATTATATTTAAATTACAGATAAATGAATCAATGTTTTCTCCCACTTTGCATAATCCTCACCGCACGAATGGCATGACGTACTTGCCGCAGTTTGCTCTTGAACTTTTTAATATTATCCTGGACAGAATGCAAATTTTATGTCTGCGCCTCACTCACCATCCAGGCATGATTTATTATATCATCAGCGCGAATTCGTTTCGACTGATCCACTGTTAACAATTTCTTCACAAGGTTCTGCCCATCTTCAGAAACTTTATTCCAGTCTTATGGATCAAATTTTATTCCAATATTTAGAATTTAATTTTTTAGATCAACTTCATTTTAAGATTAGAATGGAGGATAACCGCACAGTAGTACATAAAGCATTACTCCAATGGACCACCAATCAACTTCCACATCGTATTTTTTCCCGGATAAAATTTATGGGGCCATGTATAGTGGAGTTCCCACTGCTGAAGACATAAGATGAGTATCATTGGGAATTATCTGCGAAACTCCAAAATCAATAAGTTTTATCACTCTATCTTGATTTCTCGAAGAGAAAACACAATTTTATGGCTGAGTTAAGGCATTGTAACCTTCAAGTCGCGATGGACAATTCCACACTAATGCAAATAACGGATGGCATCAATAATAGGACTGATGACTCTCCTCGCTTCTTCCTCTGTATATACTTCCTTTTCACATATCTCTTAGTAAAGTTATCCTCCAGATAAATATTCCAAAACCAGATAAATGTGTTTGGCGTCACTGAAGCATTCATAAAATTAGACAATGTTGGGGTGATTGATATTTCTCATGATATGAATTTCCCGTTCAAGGAGAATCTCTTATTATTCATTCATCTTCTGTCTTTGATAATAGCGGATGTACTTTTTAATTATCTTGACTGCCACCACCTTGCCTGTTTTAATCTCGCGTCCACGTACCACTATAGCAAAACTGCCTCTGCGTTGCTGAATATTTACTCTCCGATATGTTAGTTTTCGTCCAATTAGTAGTATTCCCTAATGTTCGGCTACATACTAAGATTGATAAAATTAAATTGAACCTAAATTCACAATTTATTTGTTCCTATAATTGGCATGGATGAAATGACAATCAAACTTAAATTATTTGAAGCTAAGCCAATTTCCCTTAAATTTTGATTTATACTGTTTTCTGTATTTTAGAAATATAATGAACTATTTTGTAATCTTGACAGCCAAACCCATTATTAATTATCTCTGCGCTCCCATCAATTAAATATTCTTTGTGCCTAATATATTAGCAGTATAGTTATAAAAGAAATATCAACATGTCAAAATTTGTCTGTACTACATGCAAAGTTAACAAGGCGTTGATAAAAAGACCAAAGAATCAGCAACCCATTTGTCAAGATTGCTTCTTCATTTGCTTTGAAACGTAAATTCACGAGACAATCATCAAGTTTGATCTTTTTAAATCTGGTGATAAAATAGCAATTGGATCTAGCGGGGGGAAAGATTCAACAGTATTAGTGCATGTACTCAACAAGCTCAACAAACAGTATAAATATGGAGTTTAGTTATTTATGCTTGCCATAGATGAAGGGATCAAAGGATATAGAGATGATTCACTGGAGGCTGTGAAAAGGAATCAGCAAATATAAGGACTTCCTCTTTAGATATTATCTTACAAGGAACTGTATGGATGGTCAATGGATCTAATAGTGCAAGCTATTGGACAAACAAATAACTGCACTTATTGTGGTGTATTGAGGCGACAGGCATTATAACGTGGTGCTATCAAACTTGGCTGCAACAAAGTCGCTACTGGTCACAATGCTGACGATATTGCTGAAACAGTTTTGATGAATATGCTTAGAGGAGATCTCAACAGATTGGGAATATGCGTCAACGCCATTTCAGGTGAAGAGGATGACCCTCTCTCCCTTCCACGAGTAAAACCTTTAAAATACGCATATGAAAAGGAAATAGTACTATATGCTTATCACAAAAAATTAGATTATTTTTCAACTGAATGTATTTATAGCCCTTTCGCCTATCGCGGACATGTGCGTGAATTGATAAAGCAAATGTAGATAACAAGACCTCAGTCTATCATTGATATAATTTATTCTGCTGAATGCATTAAAATAACTTAGAATAAGAAGCCAGTGACCAAACAGAAATGTTAAAAATGTGGATTTATGACAAGCAACAAAATATGTAAAGCTTGCATATTACTTGAGGGCCTTAACAAGCAAAAGCCAAAGAATCAAATGATATTGACGGAGTGAAACTTAATGATAATAAAAGGGTTATTATTTTTAAATACAAATATTTTATATTTGATTTGTCGTTATCTGTAATTATCTTTTGATAATATCGCAGCAATAATCAGCATTAATAAATAGTTTATTGTTTACAATGATAACGACCAAGTAGAATATCATGGTATAAACAGTTCGATATTTTTATCTTACTACAGTTTTTGACAATTTTACTGAGCCAGATGATCTGTACATGCTTTGTATTATATCTTAGCATAAAAATGATAGGCCAAGGCCACAGCTATGAAGCTAGTTCCAACAAAAAGAGTCAGAATCGCTTGATATGGAAACATAGATGATAAGATAATTTGAAACAATGGCACAGTTACGTAGGCCAAAAACATTGAAATTCCCTTATATGGTATCAGTTCTGTGGCCAGCTAGAGTCCAAATATTTAAATTAAGCCAGGTCCAATAATTGTGAGTATTCCCTTGTCGTTAAATCCAAGCATGAAGTACACAATAATAAGGTTCCACTTTTATTGACAAAACAAACCAATTATTTTACTTACAAGATCACATACAACAACTATCAGCAATGTTGTCTTAAACCCCTTTTTATCACCCATAGCACCCCAGAAAGGAGCTCCTATTATAGCTGACACTGTCACTAGGACCGAGCAGTAGGCCAAATAATGATCGTCATTTATGATAGGCATAAAAGTTAGCTTCATGTATAAAACCATATATATTAGGTACATTGGCTACAGTAGGGAAATTGTCCATAAAATTATAAATTTTTTATCCCTTAGAGATTATTTTAATTTTAACTATTTTTAAGAAGAGGATTTTAATTTTGGAGCAATATCTTCTCCGCTTGTTTCGCTTATTTGTACAAAATCTTTTTCATCTTTTTCTGGTGGTGGAGGAGATTATTCAGCAAGTTGATTAGCAGGTGATGCGTCATTATCGCCTTTCTTTGAAATTAAAAAAGATCCAATAATAAAGCAAGCTCCACTCATAGCAAACATTATATTTGATGATCTAAAGATGTTTTCTGATATATTCTCAGGGAAAAAGGCCTGATTTTGTGAATCAATTTCAGCGACCTAATTTCCAGGATTGGTAAAACGTAAAAATATCAGGTTCCATACTATCATTCCAACAGCAAAAAATAGGACTGCAAGTCCTGATATTTTGTTTAAATCATTGGGAAATTGGGACCAAAGACAATTGAGGATGGGTATTGAACTGATAGCAAAGCATGAAACTGGAATAAGGATATAGCATAGACCCATAGTTATAAGATTCA
>Ga0302197_10006073_pt1 | contig 10140 bp, 12 predicted proteins | sample II_Bog_N2_1_FD_193526 | JGI IMG/M metagenome (GOLD analysis project Ga0302197, IMG submission 193526) | Peat permafrost microbial communities from Stordalen Mire near Abisko, Sweden - II_Bog_N2_1 | ecosystem: Environmental > Terrestrial > Soil > Wetlands > Peat | place: Sweden: Abisko...
GGCCACAGTCAATAAATATAATTTAGTAATGAGGAAATTACAGATAGAAGAAGAGCAAAAGTACTTTCAGTTACGGTAATCGAAATTGTAATGCTTGAGGCCAAAAAACTTGAAACAAGTTAAAAATGACTCGGCTATTAATTTCAGTGGAAATTTAACATGGAAACTATAAGGCATTAGCAGTCTTGAATAGATTCAAGATTGGTAATCGTTTTTGAAATCAATTTAACGTCTAAATTTATTTAGCTTCTAAATAAGTATTTTTTTAATAAGGATAGAAAAAAATTCATTCTCAAATATTGTTCAATGCATTGAGGATATAGCTTTTCCTTTTTTAAAGCATCTCTCTCTTTGTATATTTTTTCATATTTTAGATCGCAACAATATTTCAAGCCTCGAATGTTTGCAAAACTGTCACTTGGAATATATATAAACCATTCAACTCGGTATTTTATCGAATAGTCAGATTCAAATAATATTGTTAGCTTAAGAGTATTGGAAAAATGCAGCTTTCCTTCTTTAAGGTAAATGGATTTTGAGGAGAATTTTATCAATGATTTCACTCCTATTGTTAAAATGAATGCGCCAAACTTAGCTGTTCTGAGAATATAGGAGTACTTCTATATTTAGGAAGTTGGAACAAATTGCCTCCAAAAAACGATGATATTAGGTGGCTGGTTAAAATGAATACTTCTAAGCTCAACTACCTTCGTAACGATATATATTATCATAGGCTGTCCGAATCCTTTACGAATGAAAAATGCTGTCATTGATACTGCTGTGAGAAATAAATTTCCAAATTTTAGCATACTGCGGAATAAGTGATCCTTAAATGATTATTGATGACTTGAATGCCATCTATCACGAGATATTTTCAGCCATTTATGAATAATAAAATAAAAATTCATGAACAATAATTGATTATAATCTAGCATATTTACTAATCACTTCCAAGCTCTACGAATGGCTAAATTGTTCTCGATGTCCTTTTTCATGACTTTCGCTACAGCCATTTAGAAGTCCTCCTGTGTGACGTGAATACGTCTCTCACGAAGAGCGAACATTCCTGCCTCCGTGCACACAGCCTTGCTTTCAGCTCCAGAAGCCCCAGTCATCTTTTAAGCAATTTTGCGTAGATCAATGCCTCTCATAAGATTCATCTTCCTTGAATGAATTTTCAAAATTTATAGCCTCGACTAAACAGTGGGGTTAGGAAACTCAATCTTACGGTCTATACGCCCAGGACGCAATAGGGCTTGATCCAAAATATCGATTCTGTTTGTAGCCATAATGATTTTAATGGTTTGTGTGGTCTCAAAGCCGTCTAATTGATTCAAGAGTTAAAGCATAGTACGTTGCACCTATGAATCTCCTTTTTGTCCCTCCATCCTGCTGCCTCCGATGGAGTCCACCTCATCAATGAAGATTATGCAAGGTGCATGTTATCTTGCCATTACAAATAGCTATCTAACCATACGTGCACCTTCACCAATATATTTTTGAACTAACTCTGAGCCTGATACTCGGATAAAAGTGCAGTCAGTATGATGAGCAATAGCGCGAGCCAGTAGGGTCTTACCTGTTCCTGGAGGACCATACAAGAGTACTCCCTTTGGTTGCGCAATACCCAAGGACTCAAATATTTATGGATGTTTAATTGGTAACTCAATAACTTCCTTGACCTCCTTGACTTGCTGATCAAGTCCACCAATCATATCATATGTAGAGTCGGGTACTTTTTCAACCTTCATTAGTGATACTAAGGGGTCAACCTTTGTAGGTAATACTTTGTGTAGGATATAGTTATCAGAGCGAACAGCTACTCTGAGATTAACCTTTATATCTTCAATTTTAATGCCTTTATCCAAACTCACGACATATTTCCCTTCATGACTCAACTAAATTATAGGCGATCTACCTTAACAAGGACGCGATTTTTACCCATTACCTTGACCACTTCTCCAACATAGGAATAATTCTCTTGCAGCGCATGCAATTCTTCTTTTAGTCTTGAAACTATTTTGCTTCATTAGTACCATTGGAATTAAGTTCGAATCTTTGTGCCTCTAGTCTTTTGATATTTTGAAGTTTCTCGTTAATTTCTGTTTATCTTTTTTGGATCTGTGCAAGATAAAACTTGCGTAGACTTACGCCCTCAGTCATCAAGTTTAAAAATAATTTAAATCTTCATTATAGAATCATTATTCACATTCAACAATCACTTGAAAGATTGAGTGTAATGGCGCTACAAGATGGTTACATCGATCTCCCACATAGAAGTCGGATGAATCCACCCAAAATTACTCAAAACGTGAGGATGAACCACGCCTAAAGTGCCCAATTACTCATCCCCCAGTAATACTGCAAACTGTTGCCCTGGGAAGTAGAACGGATTCTTGGTGGCGACTAGTTTATAATCTTTACCGAATTCAAGATGACTCTTTTTCAAAATAATGTCGAGGGAACCATGTAGTAGGGAGAAGATTCCTTTTTTACTGCCATCTTGCACTTAGTCCGTGAAAACTGCAGCCAACTTTCGTAGATTACTTGAACCAGTATCAGTAGAGGAATCAGCTATGATGCAATCACCGGCTTCAAAAAACTTGAACGGCAAAGAATTAGATTTATTTTCAAGGATAGTCCTCAACAATCCTGGAAGAAGTGATGTTCTACCAGTTTGGAATTCTTTTGTTTTTGCATTAGCAATCTTAATTAATTTAGACTCATCTTCATTAAATATGTTGGTTGTCACATCTGCCTTGCTACAAAGGGCAAAGTTCAGCACTTCATTGTATTGAGCCTGAGCCATTTAGTTGCGTAGGAAGTCAGTAAACTTATTCAGTCGTACTCGACCTCCGATTGTGGTTGTAGGAGGAAAAGTCGGTACTATCTTGGTATAACCATAACAAATAGCCACATCTTCGAGAATATCGCACTAATGTAGTACATCCCCGCGCCAGAAAGGAGCTAGAACTTTATACTACCCTTCACCTGAAATAGTTGCAGTTAGGCCAGTTCTTTTTAGGTAAGAGATAACCTATTATGGTTTGATCTTAGCACCAATTAACTTTTCAGCATGACTGTGCTGAACTGTAAATTACCTTGATTTGACGCTAGGTGTGATAAATCTTTCTTAGCCGTTAATAATTTCTACTGGTTCGACTTCGAACGGTTTACCACAGTATTGTGAAAAACTCCAAATGAGATTATTTAGGCAGATCATTGCCTTAGGTCTATTGAGAGCAGTGACCTAAATAAGTATATTTTTAGTATTAATAGATATTTTAGAGTGCTCACCATTGATGATTGGCGGTACTGAACATACAACACCGTTGCTGTCCAACACAAGTGGGTAAACTGGACTATCTCGAATTAGTGGTAGATACTCCTTTAATTTGTGATTTTAAAGTGACTTCATCATTCCTTACCCGTCCACCTACTATACTTGGTTTAATGGAATGAACTTGAATGATTTGGGATCTTTAGCAATATAAGTATAAGGGCCCTTTATAGTATCCAGATCATGAGTTCCTATTGATGCATACTTTCTTGCACGGCAAAAAGTATCATGAAGCTTTTCTTGTGCGCCAATGAAAGCTTTGTAGGTATTGTTGTCGAAGGTCACATTTCGCAGAATAGCTGCAGCAATAAATGGACGAATGCAATTGACTGATGGATCAATGGTGATCGAAGTGGTGGGCTTTGTGAGGGTGACTTCAGGAATGTCAATCTGTTCCAAATAAATGCGAAAGGCACGAACTAGACTTGCTTCTGAAAGCAAATCCGGCCGATTGTTCATACAATCGAATTTCAAGGATTACTTAACCAAATGTCCATCCTTATCATATTCATTATCCTCCTCGATTTCGATGCCGAACTAAAATCCCAGAGCGTCCAGCCACTAAAAGGTATACTCCTTCTGCATGAGTTCAAAGAACCTAGCTTTCTCAATTTTTAGATTAGGCATGTGTTGAAATATCAAATATATTAATGATAGTTTGATACTGAGATATATCAAGTTACCTTTAATGAATATTGATCAACTAAATTCTCAGAATTTATATATTAAATTTGTTATGTAAGGTAGTTTCTTGGTCAATGACCTGCGCAAAGTCATATCCATCGTCGATTTACTTAGAGATATTGGGCTGGGCAACCAACTTTCACTTCCCAAAGTGGTAGTGCTAGGTAACCAGTCTTCTGGCAAGAGTTCGCTTCTCGAACAAATTGTTGGATTGGATTTTCTCCCTAGAGGATCAGTAAAAAATCACTAATATAGGGTGTGGTCACGAGGAGACCTTTAGAATTGAGAATGAATAATATACCAGAGCTTGCCCAGCCTTATGCTGAATTTGATGAGGTCGTCGAGAAAGGAGTAAAAAAACGGTTCACCAACTTTAACGAAGTGAGGTCCACGATAGAAATTGTTACAGATCAAGTCTGTGGAAAGAAACAGGATATCATAGATCGACCCATCGTGCTCAACGTTTATTCAAAATCCTGCCCGAACCTTACTATAGTCGATTTACCAGGTATTACCTCCATTCCAGTGGGCGGCCAACCACTCAACATATATGATATCACAAAGAATATGGCTTTACGCTATATTTCTGAAAAGAGATCAATCATTCTATGCGTGATTCCTGCAAACCAAGATTTAGCGGTGAGTGAGGCCCTCAAGATATTGCGCGAGATTGATCCCAGTGGATAGAGGTCCATAGGTTGCCTTACAAAGATAGACATTATGAATCGTGGTGATGACGCACGCAATATGCTGAAGAATTTATAGGTACCACTCCGCTATGGTTATGTTGGAATAAAAAATAGATGTCAGGAGGACGTGGCTAATAATATACCTGTAGAAGACAGTCTCAAGGAAGAGAAGAAATTTTTCACCACCAGCCCCATTTATTCCTCTCTGCCTTCAGATTTATTCGGCACTGACTCACTTACTAAAAAACTTACAAACATTCTCTATCAACAGATCAAATCATCAATGCCTGAAATATTCAATGAAATTAAGAAGAAAAAAAAAGATGCACAGGAAGAACTCTAAAAATTAGGACCAGGGGTAGCCAATACGGATGCTGAAATGGTTAACTATGCATGGAAGAGCGTTGCCACCTTCTTAAGGATCTTTAAAAACTCACTCAGCGGAATTAAGAATAATGAGAGCTCATACAACAAAGATCCAATCAGTGCATAAATAAGGCAAGAATTAAACATAGTCTATCAGTAACAATATGATGATGCCGCAACAGAAGACATTACGGATAAAGACATTGAAATAGCAATGAGAAATTTTCCAGGTGAATCGACTATTCCTGGATTTCCCTCTATTGATGCTTTTCTCGCTCTCCTCAATCCATTACTTAAAAAGATGCAGACTCCTGCTTATTAAATTAACAATAAAATTCACTAAATGATGGAGCGTGAAGCTGTAGGAATAATTGACTCTGTGTTATCAACTAAATACCCTGAATTTAATTCTCGTTTTAGTGATCTCATCCGTAAGATCCTCGACAAGGTATTAATTTCGAAATGTAGTACAGAAAGAATCTTGAATCTTATTTGAATTCACTTCTAGACAGCGAGTTGAACTATTTGTACACCAACGATTTGACCTACCTGGTGGGCGATTTTAACAAGCCAGTATTTAATATGTGATAAAGATGAACTAAAAGTAAAAAAAAGATGCAGTTAAAAATCCACTTGTTTATGAATTAAGAAAAAGAATTGATGCTTACTATAAATTGGTTGTTCGCAATCTGCGTGACCTCATTCCCAAACAAATTTTCAATTTCTTAATTTATAAGTGTATGAGAGAATTATAATTCGAAGCCTTTCAATTTACTAGTGATGTAAACAAACTCAAGGAATGGCTTAATGAAGTAATTCAATGATGATTTAGCCCTCATAAGTTAGACTCAGAAGAATAGAATGTATGAAAGCCATTAAGGTATTCGAGGAATCAGAAAAAAGAATTAGAATGGATCCAGATATATCTAAACTCGTGAGAGAAAGTGAAAAAACATCCAAATTTGTAAAAGGAATTTTATTTAGTACCAAAAGTATCAGATGAAATCACCGGAACAAGTCAAATAGGAATAAGAGAATCGACTATCTGAGTTTTATAAATTGACAGCTCAGAAGTCTATTAAATAAAGCGAAAGCAAGCCAAAACCAGTTGAAGTTCGACAACATGAAAGGAAACCTGATCCAAGACCTGATCCAAGACATGATTCAAAACCTGATCCAAGACCTGATCCAAGACCTGATTCAAGACCTGGTCCTGCACCTGATCTTAAGCCATCAGGAGGAAGTGGTCAAAGCATGCCAAAGCTAAATATTCCCAATCAGCCTAATCAATTTGGACAAAAGAAAGAAGGTATATCTCCATCTCCTTCCAAACAAAATCAGACTCCAAAGTTGAATAATCCACCTATCCAACCTAATCCCCTTCCTGTACAGAAGATGGAAGACTTTAGCAACTTTTTTGGAACTAAACCTGAGCAAAAACCTATAGCTGTACAACCTTTAGTGTCTGTTCCAACTAAACCTCCAACAATCCCTAATCAACCTAACAATGGACCACAGAAAAATCTAGACTTCAACAATTTCTTTAATGCAAACTCTGGAACAAATCCCAAGCCAGTCGAGTAAAAGAAGCCCGAATAAAAAAAGAAAACATTTAACAAGTTATTCGGTCTTGGCAATTGATGTTGTCTGCCATATTCAATCCTATCTTAAAGTATTTATTAAAACACAATAAAGACAATCTATTTTTATCTATTTTTTTGTAGATCATAGTAATATCTTTTAAATAATAAATTATCACATAAATTTGCCATAAGCCATACGATTCTATTTTTCCTTAGGTGTACACATTTCGTATTATCTCATTGGTTTTTTCAAGATAGTGGTCTTAATCTCTGGAGTTCCTTTGTAAATAATTACTGGTTTTTTGCCTTTTAGAATATCTTTGATTGAATTTTTCTTTTTCATTTTTTATTATTCTTCAGAGTAGTATAAAGAGCTTGAGTTTGACTTGCCTGTTAGTATTTAATGGTGAATTTTTGGTTAAGAGGTCTTAGGTTTTTCATTACGACTATTGTTAGAGCTGTTTCGACTTAAGAAATTGCCAGCAACTACTTATGATTTACCGGATTTTTGTGCTGTATTTGGTCTTTCCATCTTACGGAGACTATCACTGTTATGAAGACTGATAGATCCCTATTTCTAACGATAAACTCTTTTAATATGTTCATAAATGAGTGCACGATAGTCTTTCAGTCCCAGCTTGGTGTTATCACTGACAGGAGGTTTAATAATTCTCTTACTTTAGTATTATTCTTTGGGATTGCTAAAGCTGGCTAGATAACTGCTTTTGAGAATTTCATTTGCAGTGGGTCGCTTTTTTGGATTTATTTGCAACATTCTAAGGACAAGATCAATACCTTACTGAGCAGTGCCCGGCTTAAACCATTCATTCAAAGATTTTTGCTTAGTTTAACTCACTTGATCAAACATAGTTTCAGCGTTTTCAGCATTGAGAGAATCTATTTATTGTCTAGAAGGCTTCCCTGTAAAAGTTATAATCTTTTAAAGTTGGTTTAGCGTTGAAGATCCTGGAAAAAGTGGCTTTCCCATCAAAATTTCACCCAAAATGCAACCTATGCTCCAAATATCGGCTGATTTGTCATAAGAGTGAGAGCCTAACAAGACTTCTGGAGCTCTGTACCAGCGAGTAGCCACTTCCTCAGTAAGAATCATCTCCTGATTGCACTTGTCTGCTACTAGCGAGCGGGCCAGGCCAAAATCACAAATTTTCATTGTGCAGTCACTGTTTAGCAATAGATTGGAAGGCTTTAAATCTCTGTGAATAATTTCAGCTGAGTGAAGGAACTTCATTCCTTTGGCTAGTTGGTACATAATGAACCGATTATGAGCGTCTTTTAGGATTTTTTGTCTAAATAAATTAAATTATACCCTATTGCATTGTGCAGATCCGCTTCCATGAACTCGAAAACAAGGTAAAGATCCTTGTCGTTTTCAGCCCTTATTACTTGATGCAGTTTGATAATATTAGGGTGGTTGAGTTACTGCAGCAGAATAATTTAGCGAAAAGTTCGCTGGGCATCTGTAGAGTGCTGGAAGGCATCAAAAATTTTCTTAAGAGCTAAGGTACTACTTGTCTTCTTGTCTGTTACTTTCCAAACATGTCCATAGGCTCCACTACCCACCTTCTTGAGAAGGGTGTATCTCTTAAGGACATGGGTTTCTACTTATTCCGTCATATTTTCTTTATATTTTAGCAAGTTTTAGAAAATGGTATAATTACTATATTTAATTCGTTTGGCATAAATTAAAAATACTAACCCTTCAATATAATTTTCAAAGAATCCTTTTCGGTAGATAATTTTTTTACAATCTAATCAATAACTGATTTTTTTCAATTTAATTGTTTGTTCGTCACATTCATAAAATATAGGTAATGCTAATTCTATCTAAAGTTGATTTTATTATAATAATCTGCTTCACGTCATGGACGAGGAACCAATACCTAAACGTTAATCAACATTTCCTCTGTTCTCCAAATATTTTACAGTAGTTAGTTGCTGATATAGACTCATCCTCAAGATGTCGTGGAATATACTCAAAATATGCGAAAGGAGATGGAAGACTTTATTGAAGCTTTTCGAAGAAGAATCGAAGTTTAGATTAACTATTCTAAAAATTTGGTGCAAGTCAGCAAATGTCTTGATAAATACATTAAACCTGGAACATAATTATCCACATCCTATATCTGTTCTGCCTTTAAAGTTGAGCACGAACAAAGAGGCCGTCAGGCACTTGAATTAGCAGAATCAATCAGGACTGAAATTGATATAATATGCTCGGATATGCTAAAATCGCACACAATTACAATGAAAAAAATGGAGAGAGATATCAAAAAATTTTATAAATAAGCTTAGATATATGAAGGAAGTCATCGTAGTTCTTTCCAGAGTTTCTAGGGCATAAACAAATAAACAGAAGAAATGATTATAACAAAAAATATTATGAAGTTTACTTCCACAATTGCACAATAAAAGAAGCAAAAAATGATTTCAAAGACAACAGAAAATTTAAAAATAAACAAAGAACACGAGAAATTATATTTGCAATCAGTGCGAAATTTTAATCAATTCACAGAGGTGTACAATAAGTATATCGAATATTATTCAGAGAAATTACAATTCAACTGGATTAAGCTGAAAAACTTATAAGAGAGGAAGTCATTTTGCAGGGAGATTGTTTAAGAAAACTAATTGTTGCAGAGGTCAGTATGTTTAAAAATATTTAATACGATCTATTGAACATTAGCAAACAGATGGAACATCTGGATACTCAAAAAGATGTGGAGACATTTGCAGAAGACAAAAGAAATTACAACTAAAATAAAATAATTGTGGAAGAAAAGGAAAAAGATAAAGAAGAAGAACCAGCTAAAAAAAATACTAGGGATATTTATCCTGAAAAAAATGGTTTACAACTGAAAAAAGTCATAGGAAAATCGTTACTCAGCGAGTCAATTTTTTACGTCGAAGAGGAGTATTATAATTGGATCCTTTCCAACAAAGTATCTATTTTGATATAAAGAAAAATAAAAAATTAAGATAAATTATTGCAAAAATTTGGAAAAATATGAAATAAGTTTAGACTAAAGGTAATTCTCTATAAATAATTAATGAGCCATAATTAAGTTAAAAAATAGAAGATATTAAAGAAGAAATATCCTCACCGGAAGTCATTGAAGAGAAAAAATAATAGAATATGACTCTTCCTTAGACTCCTGACAATAATCTTGCATGGGATAAATAGTTGATGGAAATTATTCAAACTTTTAAAATTATACAGCCTCCAAATTATATGGTTCCCACAAATAGCAACACAAAAGGACCATCCCCTTAAAATATATACTAGAAGTTTATTGAGATTATAAATATAATTGTTCTATTATGGAACAATCAGGAAATTGATAGTGAAATGGTTATTAATAACATAAACTCTCTTTAAATTTTAATGGCTGAACATCATCTTTATAGACTAATCGCCTTTATGTTTATTGAAGAATACAGAGTGCAGCATCAAGTCATT
>Ga0302197_10006078_pt1 | contig 10136 bp, 9 predicted proteins | sample II_Bog_N2_1_FD_193526 | JGI IMG/M metagenome (GOLD analysis project Ga0302197, IMG submission 193526) | Peat permafrost microbial communities from Stordalen Mire near Abisko, Sweden - II_Bog_N2_1 | ecosystem: Environmental > Terrestrial > Soil > Wetlands > Peat | place: Sweden: Abisko, Stordalen...
TGCAAGAGCGTCAAACCGATTGCCGTTTCATTCTTTGAAAGGTGTTCGACGGCCCGAAGCAACTCTGGATCTTTCTGGCGCATGATCTGGTCAAGCTGTGAAGTGTGCATCCCCGCCTGTTGCATCTGCTCGAAGGGCTTGCCCGCATCGACGCTCTGATGTTGGCGCGTGTCGCCGATAAGAAGCACTCGATCCTGCGGCCCAATCTTTTCCATGAACGCCTGCATCTGACGGGTGCTGGCAAGGCTCGATTCATCCACCATATATAGATGGCGGCTGCTTGGATCGCCTTTGAACTGGTCTTGTCCTCCGCGTGTAAGAAAGCCCTGTAGAGTCTCGGCTGAGATGCCAGCATCCCGAAGTTGGGCGGCAGCGCGACTGGTCGGGGCGAAGCCCTCGACCGCGAAACCGTTGCGCTCCGCGCCCTCCCGAATGGCTTCTAGCGTGGTGGTCTTCCCGGTTCCGGCGAGCCCCTGTAGGCCATGGACACGGTCATGGCTAGTCAGCACTTCCTCAATGGCTCTGCGCTGTGCGGGATTGAGGAATTCGCGGGTTGCCGCATGAGTTGCCGACTGTTCTTTCGCCATGATTGGCTCGACGGTATTCTGGCCGCGTTGCATGTGGCCGACTGTCTCCCGCTCTGCTGCGATGGTCTCGCGAGTGGTGAACTGCCGCCCTGTTTCATGCTTCTGCCCCTCCACGATCTGAAACTCGCCGGTGCCCTGACGCTGATCGAAGTTGTCGCGTACCTGCCTGTAAGTGAGGTCGCCCATGCCGCGGCGTAAGGCATCGCGCATGATCTCTCGTTCGTCGGTGACGGCCTCACGTTCAAAGCCGCGATCCTTGGCAAAGGTGACAGCTTCCTGCGCCCGCACACGCGAATCCGGCAATTGACTCTGCTGCAAAGTTGCGGCGCGTTCTCTGGCCTCGGCGACAACGCGGTCGGCCTGATTGCCGAACTCATTCGCAATCTTCCGATGAGCAGCGAGTACATCGGAAGACGAGAGAATATCCTTCTTATCGCGTGTATTGTGCGCGGCAATCTGCGCGGCCTCCGGCCCGCTGAAGCCGCTTTTTGCTACGGCCTCCTCGATTTGCTGGCGGCGCGGGCTGGACGTCTCAAGATATTCCGGCGTGTAACCCTTTATGTCCGGTGCGCCGCTCTTGCCGGACTCTATCTGATAGCCGAGATTGCGGAGCCTGAAGGTCAGCTCCGATTGGTACACGGCGGTTGCAAACTGCTGGGTATCGAAGAAGCCGCGCTCCTGTAAAGCACGAGTCGAACCATCCGCTCGCTCGGTCATATTGAAAATCACGGCGTGGGTATGAAGCTGCGGAGCGGCGTAACCATCGACTGGACGAGCGGTGTCATGCTCGAACTTCGCAACGATGAATCTGCCCGTGGTTTCGGCGGGATTGTTGCCGCCGATCCGCGCTTGCGTATACCGTTCCAACTCCGTGAGAGCGATGGTCACGGCCTCACGGTGAGCCGCACGAACACGGTTATCGCCTCCGACAAGCGCGGTCAGTGAAACCGATTTGGGAGCTGAAAAGGTAGCGTCCCAACCTGCCCGGTGCTCAACCGGCTTGACGGTGGCTCCATCTGCCGTCGTGTACTCCTGCCCGGTCCGATGGCGCACAAGTTGTTCGCCCGAATGTGGATTCTGGCCTTCACTTAGCCGCGCAAAATGCAGTGAGTCGATTGCTCCCGCAAGGCCGTACCTCTCGGCCATCCGACCCTGCCATTCTCCAAGAATCGCGTCGCCCTGTTTCCAATAGTTCTGTTCGGCAGACATGAACTCTTTTGCATGGTACGTCTGTGCCTGGCCGGAGCTGAGGGGTTTGGAAATGGTGAGCATACTGCCTCGCTATTGCTCAAACGGAAACGATGACTGTGGCTCTGGATTGCCATCGGCCTGAGGGTAATCCTCCGGGTGGCCGGGAGCGGTAGGAACCAGGACAAGCTCCTCTTCGGTGGGTTCGTCCGGCTGCATTTGCTCGGCCTCGGCAACCTCCTCGTCAGGGTGTAGACGAGCAAGCATCGCGGTGGTCGGCGTCTCTGCCTCAAGGTCAATCTCCGGGGTTTGTCTTTCGGGCTTCCTGGGTGCCAGTGTTTTCGGATCAAAGGGAAGTTCATCCTCATCGTCCCTGCGCGGAATGAAGCCTGGCGTGGTTAGCGGCAAGTCCATGTAGTCAAATTGGAAGCGGGCCACGTTGTTTCCCAGCTTGAGAAATGCGTGGCGATTCTCCAGTCCGGAGATCTCCGAATCCATCACAAGCGGTTCAACCTGACGATCCACGCTGAAGTTTCTGCCAGACCGGGAGCCGTCGAAGTGCGTCTCCTTCATACGCTCGATTTCGACCTTCCCAATCGCATTGCTGACCCACTCTGCCGCCTTCGGCTCCGTCGTCTTGAGAAAGATCTTGGTTGCTGGTTGAGACAGCATGACCTCGGCAAGGTGCCCGTAGATCACCTCAAGCTGCGCTTTCCCCTGGAACCCAAGCACAAGCGGATTCCTACTCTTTCGGTTCTCGGTAATGGCGGTATGGAGTTGGGGCAGCCGTTGCAAGCTGGCCAACTCATCCAACACAAACCAGACGGGTGTCTGATTTTGCTGCGGAGCAGTCAAGAGCCGCATCACCAAAAGATCGATCCAAAGGCTGTGCAGCGGGCGTAACGCCTCGCGTTCGGTTGCGCTTGAAGTGATGAAGATCCAGCCGGCGCGGGTCTCGGCCCACTCCGTTGCGCTCCATGTTTTATTGCCCGCCTGCTCCCTGGTTGGCAGCATCCGAAGGCTGTCTGCTACCAGTCCGAGCGAAGCAAGGACACCATTGCGCTGCTGCTGCGCGCCCTTCGCAATCATGGCCTCCATTTCGGTGCCGCGCACCCGCTGGTCGATCTCTGCCGGGTTCGAAAGCCACGCCACCAACTGCTCCGGCGTTGGCCCCTTGGTGAGCAGATGAGCGAAGATTTTCTGCGGCGTTTCGGTAAAGAACTCACCCTTCTTGTCGCTGGTTGGCTGGTACAGAGAGGCGGCAATCGCCTTCGCCTCAGCTCTCCGCCGCAACTCTTCCGATGGTCCCCAATAGGGGCAGCGGTCGTCGAGCGGGTTCAATACAATGTCCCCGCGCTTGGCATCAAAGAAGCGCTGAATGAACTCGCAGGCAGGGTCGTAGACGATGGCCGCGTGGCCGCGGCCCTGAATCTGGCGGAGGATCTGCATGATGAGCGTCGTTTTGCCCGCGCCGGTGTCTCCCATCAGTTCGATGTGCTGCGCCTCGGCCTGGAGCGGTATCCGCATCATCTCGGCTGCCTCGGTGGTCTTGAAGCCGATGCCGTCTCCGTTGACCGTCTTGTTGAACTGCCTGGGCGTAAGCATGACCGGTCCCTTGAGGCGACGGCCGTACTTCAATTCCTTCCGGCGTTTGATGTCTTTCACGATGGCAAACGGGAGTTGCACAATCAGCGACAGTAGGCCAAACAACAGGGGCATTTTGTAGATGTCCTTGAGCTGGTCGCCTCCGAAAACGGCATTCTGCAGGTAGGTGTGCAAGCGAGTATCAATGTACTTCTGCTCAGGCCCGCGATAGAGAACGTCGAGGCCCCGTGCGTCGGCGGCTGCGGAGAGCGCAAGTGGAATCTGCTTGCCTCGGGGGGCCAGAGACGTACCCGCCTTCACGTCCGCCTCGGACGCAAGTTCAACTCCGGTGCTCACGCCGGCGGCATAGAGCAACTGATACTTGTCGGACTTGTTGAAAGCGCCTCCGGCGGCGGTGCGAGCATAGATCGGCGTATAAAACTGCTGTAGTGGAGTCTGGCCGAAGTTGAAACGGAGATACACGAAGCAGCCGGTCAACAGGATCGCAAGAAATACCGCGCCGTAGCTGTAGATCGGGGAATGGGGTGGGAAGATGATCGTTTCTTTGCGGCCCCAGTGGGTAGTTGCCATCACGCACGCTCCGCTTCCTGCCGTGCTTCGACGGCCACGGCTCTTTTCCGCTTTTTAACTTCCGTCATGATGCCGTCGAATACTTCGGGAGTGAGCTTCTGGCCCGCAGCGAGTGGCTTCAAGACATTCATCAGCATGAGTCGTAGCCCCACGATTTCGCTCAGCTCCACACTGGCGGTCGGCTCGCCGCCGTCACGGGACAGTTCGTCAAGAATGAGCTGCCGGACGAGTTCGCCGCGCTGCTGGCCGCGCCGTTTTGCCAACATATCGAAGCGTTCAGCTTCGTTCCGGCTGAGCTTCGACGAAACATTTATCAGGCGAAACGACGCTCGCTTCTCTGCTGCCTGTACTATCGCTTCATCCCTGAGAATCGGCATAGTCACCTTTCATTTGGCAGGAATTCTTGGGGATACCTGGGTATTCTAAAGAATTCCTGTGAGGCGTAAGTTGTTGACGTTGTTCGATCTTCTCCAGGAATCCCTGCGGATACCCAGCACGACCCTTGGAGGGATGGAGTGTCACTAATCACCCGGTGCGAAGCACCTTGCCCATTCCACCCCACAATTGAATGGAGGATCACGCCTTCGATACCGGCACGGATTCAGTCGGCTTCGTCGCGGCAACGGGCTTCTTCGCGGGTTGTTCAGGCGGTTCGTTCACTACGGCTTTACGAATGCGAAGAGTAGAGGTGACATTGTTTGATTGCGGTGTCTTCAGGAAGTCCTGGAAGTCGCGATCCTTCGAGAAAACATAGTTGAGAGCTTTGTCAACTACATCGTCGGCAGAGGCGTGGATGAAAGCAGCGTACTGATCGACCTGCGTTGCCGTGACTTCGTCAAGCCTTACGGAAGCGCTGATCTGGCGGGTTTGTGTGATCTCTAACAGTGGCATATTGGTTCTCCTTGGGTGATTGAATTACGTTCTCTGAACGAATCTGGAAGCCGTAGCCGCGATCTCTGCTGCACGGTCTTCCGAGAGCGATTGATTGCGGGCCTCAAGCTGCTGAATGATGGTCTTGGAAGAGATGCCTTTGCGCGCCCAAAGCACGGCGCTGGCAACATCCACTGTGCGGAACGCGTAGTATTGCGGATTTGACTTATCGGGACGAAGAGCTTCAAGAGCCCGAACTACCTGATTGGCAGGAACTCCAGCCGCAAGCTGGGTCATTACCCACGCCCAATCGTTCTCCGATCGCGTGCCGCTCCTCGGTTGGCGACAAACATGAAGACTGCCGGAATCAGTGTGGGCTAGCGACGGCATCTCCAGCTTGAAATCATCAACGGAGTAGACGGTAGGAATGTCGTCGCTCGCTAGAGTGACTGGGCAGGCGGGATTGTATTTGCGATTGAAGAATCCAGGCAGGCGGAGCACCCGCGCACAGTCGGTGCAGGCGCGGTCGCCGCCGAAGGCTGAGGCGAGAGTCTTGAGCATTGCTTCCTGCTCAGAAATCGAGAAGCCAACCACACGCCAAAGGACCTGGCACTTGCCGGGCGATGTGCGGATGACAAATGTGGGTGGCGGCACATTGGCCGACGCTCGGATAGCGGCCAACTTCCGGTCGCCATCCTCGTCCAAATCCAGATACAACGCCCGCGGCTCGGCAATGGAATTCTTTGTCCGCTTCCTCGCGTCGGGAAGGAGTGAATTGACAGAGAAATAGACGTTCGCCCCATGTGCATTTTCATGGGCAAGCCAACCAAGATAGTTCGATTTGAAGAGGTCACCCTGGCGCACGATCCGCTGCCGGGTGCGAGATGGGTCGGCATGGCGTAGGACCAGGGCGAACGTGTCCTCAACGTCGAACCATTGGGCGAGAAACTCGCCGGCGACTTTGCAGGGGTTAGGCAAGGATGAGATCTCCATTGATGGGGCTATCCATGCAGTCGTAGACCATCTCGAAACGAAACTCCTGTGCCTGCCGGTCATAGCCATCCAAGCGCAATACTTCGCGGATGGCTCGGCGTCCCGGCTGGCGTTCGACATGGACGATGAAGTTGACTGCTTCGCCGATCTCAGCCTCAATGTCCTCAAATGTCGCTTGCTGGTGGCTTCGCATCACAAGATTGGCGAAACGGCGAAGGGCTTTGACTGCGGAGTTGGCATGAATCGTGGCCAGCGATCCCGAATGGCCGGTGTTGAAGGAATCAAGCAAAGTGCGGGCCTCCGTGCCGCGCACTTCGCCCAGGATGATCCGGTCCGGGCGCCAGCGCAATGCAGACTTCAACAAGTCGTCGAAGGTCACGGATGCCTTGAAGGTATCGGTCTGGCATTCGACGGCAAGAACGTTCGGCTTCTGGATGCGAAGCTCGGAGGTGTCTTCAATGATGACGATGCGCTCATGCTCTGGGATTGCCTGGCCAAGGATATTGAGCAGTGTCGTCTTCCCGGTCCCCGTCCCGCCACTGATAAGCAGCGTCTTTCCGTTGCGAATCTGTTCGGCAAGGAACTCCGCGAGAGGCCGCGTGAGGGTGCCGCGAGAGATGAGGTCTTCGACCGTATACTTGCGGCTTGAAAACTTGCGGATCACCAAAGCCGGAGCGGGGCGCGACACTGGCGGAATGACGGCCGCAAGGCGGCTGCCGTCCGGGAGCTGCGCGTTGAGAACGGGATTGTCCTCGTCCAACTTCTTTCCAAGCCGATTGGCGACCACTTCGAGGCCGGTTCTTAGCTTGCCACCGTCGAAGGAGATGCTCTCATCCTGACGCATGATGCCATCCCGCTCATACCACCAGGACGAATCGGGATTGCCCATGATTTCGCTTATGCTGTCGTCCAGCAAAAGAGCCTCTATCGGGCGCAAGAAAGGGAGAATCAACTCGAAACTCATAACGGGAACCTCGTAGGTTTGGAAGCCCAGCGGACAGCCGGGCTTCCAAGGGTGAAGAAGAAGGGCGTTAAGCTGCCGCTTCCTCTGAGCTTGAGTCGTCGTGCTCCTGCTCTTCCGGGGCTGACTTCTCAGCCCGGTCCAGCTTCAGGATCGAATCAACCCGGATCTCCCAGATGCGCTGCTTGGCGTCCGTCTTCTTGCTGTCGTACTCCCGGCTGCGCAACTCGCCTTCCACCTGGATATGTGCGCCCTTCTTGAGCGTGCCGGCGAACTCCGAGAGATTGCCGAAGACTACGCAACGGTGCCATTCGGTCTGCGAGACGTACTCACCGCTCTTCTTGTCCTTGTAGGAGGACTTGGTTGCCAGCGAGAGTGTTGTGAAGTTGCGGTTGTTAGCGGTGCGAACCTCTGCGTCGCTGCCGAGAAAGCCAATGAGGTTTACTTTGTTCTGGTACATGATGTTGTCTCCGTTTCGTTGAATTTCCCGATCCTGCTCGGGTCACACTGGGCGGAGCCTGGCGAGTGGGCCATGCTCCCAAGTGCCGAAGGTCTGCTTTTACGGAGGGTCCGGAGAAATCTTTTCGGTGTACTCTCCGAACAAGATTTGGAGGGATACCGTAATCCGAAGGGCGGCATAGCCGAAGCAGAAGACCGAGTTGCCGCAGGGCGCATGTAGGGCCCCGAAGCAGTGACTGAGCAGACGGCGGGATACGAACCGGCTGACACACATAGGACCAAAGTTCCCATCAGCATTCCGGCTGCAGAATTCCATCGCTATTGCAACTGATTTCGAGCGTGCCTCGACTCCGCAAGAAGAGCGTTGTCGGCGGCCTTCATTGCGGGCTGGAAAACTCTCGGCCGCCTGCTCAATGATGCGCAGGTACAGTTGGGGTGGAGCAACCGGATTGGCAGCTTGGACGGACATGGAATAGCCTCTGGAAGGGTTGATGAATCCTTAGCTGAATGCCTGGTCAACCCGGAAGCGAACGATGGCCAACCCGAGAGGGTTCACGGACAGCTCGTTGTTCTTCACGCTCTCCCGGAAAACATAGGTGACGCTGGCGGTCCATCGCTCCCGTTTGATCTCCGTGTGATCCGCGGGATTGGTGTAGACCTTCTCGAACTCAATCCGAGCCGAATAGGGAGACTGCCGTAGATCGTCAAGGACAATGTTCTTTACCTCTACATCGACATAGGGGAGTGTGCTGTCCTTTACGTATGTCTGGATGATATTGTCCTTGCGTTCCTGCTCAATGACCGCGTGCTGAACGTCTCCATTCAGAAAGTAAAGGGAGCTCGTCTGGTCGCGCTCGATGGTGAAGCGATTTCGGCTGAAGTAAAGCTCGGCCCAGCGCGTCAGATAATACTTGTTCTCCGCCTCCTGGGGGCGATATTGGAAGTTGCGATAGTCGATTGCATCCGCCCTGCCTACATCGTTGATTCTGACAATCATCGGGTGCATATCGGCAAGTGCCTTCTGGCTTCTGAATACCAGAGCGGCCAGGGTAAGCGAGACGACAGTGAGCACAAGAATCGTCACCTTCAGGTAGGTGTTCATGACGAGCGGATCGCCGTACTGTTCCAGGTAGCGTTCTGCCGCGCGGGTGATTTCAGGAGTGGCTTTCGGTTGCAGATTCATCTGTCGCCTCGTCTCTCTTGTTGCGGTTTACAGCGCGGCCCTTACTGCCAGCATTGCGACGCCCATTCCGCCGTCGTGTCCGCCCGTGTGGCCGCCGAACAAGCTCTGCGTCATCGCCGGAATCTTGAAGAGGATATAGACGTTGACCATTACAAGAAGGATGAGCAGCGGTAACGCCTGGACAATCGTCGAGGGGTCCGAAACGCTCTGTCCAACCTGGAGGTAGTAGCTGGTCAGAACGTGGCACAAGACATTCATGGTCGCTGCCGCAACGACCTTGTAAAAGCTGAATCCGAGGTATGCCTTCAGCCATCCCCAGAACAGCCAATCGAGCTTGTCGAAAACGAGGAATGGAATAAAGATCGGTCCGAGCAGTCCAATGATCGTTGACGCAATTGCGCCATACGCCAGAATTGCGGAAACCGCCGCCGCCAGAAGGGCCAAAAGGAACTGCACAACGAAGTACACGAGCGAGTAGTAGGGGGACATCATGCTCGTCAGTAACGACGGTCCAGTTTTCGAGGATGCATCATGGATCTCACGCAGCATTGTCGTTGAACCATCCGACCCGATGATGGTCACAAGGTTGGCTGTTCCGCCATCGATGAACCCTTTGATAGAGAAGCCCAAGCCGGGGATGGCGCTGTCGTAGTAGTTCACCATCACATATGCAAAGGTTAGGAGCATGAAGAGGTTAAGGAACCTGCCCATGCTGAAGCCGGCCCCGCCCTGTGCGGAGGCAAGCGCCTCCTGAACACCAAACCAGACCAGCATGATCGTTGCCAGCGACAGCACGATATGAACCCCCATCGCTGTAATAGAGGGTGCGGCCGTAGCAGCAAGCGACTGGCACCCTTGAGAGATAAAGTCGAAGAGACCCGTGCCCATTCAGAACCTCTTGATTCCTGTGGCGTGCGTTTTCTCAGGTGGGCTTAGTAAGCCTGCGTGAGGAGATTTGCCGCGCCGCTGTTGGTAGTTGTGACGTTGGCGTTGTAGTAGCTTTCGTACCCTGACGAGTCACGGAAAGCCGACTTCATTGTGTCCTGCTGCTGCTTCTGGGCAACCATCTGTTGCAGGGCAAGATTGGCGTTGATCTGGTTGGCGTCCTGCTGGTTGCGCAGTTCCAAGAGCAGCGCCACATTGATGCGCTGGAGCGTGGCCATGATGGTCTGCTGCGAGGCATCCTGGCTCTGAGTTGCGTTCTCAAGATTGGAAATATCCGTCTGCCTTGCAGCCTGATTTGCACGGATCGTTCCCAGAGCCTGAAGGTTGGTAGTCATGACGGAGTCGCCGATGTCAATGGTTGCTCCCTGTGCGGCGATCTGCTGCTGTCCAGCGAAGCTCGACGTGCTGTAACCGGGAACCATGTTGGCTGTGTGCGGCACGCTGACTTGTTGGTACGCCGCTCCCGCTCCCTTCCCAGTGTTCGACGCATTGAGCCAGCCCATGGAATTGCCGTACGTGTTCGAGACTTGTTGCATAAGCATCAGGTCGCTTTGGGGTGAGAGAAAACGCTGATACAGCATGTTCGGCGCGAGAATCATTTGGTGAACGAGGTCGTATTGCTGCTTGGCGACGTTGTAGGCCTGCAATGCTGTGGTTGCGATCTTGACCGTATTGGTGAAGATCTGCTGGCCCTGCGCAATCTGCTCGGCCTCGTTGGCGATGGATTTCTCTTCGTTCCCGATCTGGACGATGGCGTGCGCCGATTGCGTTGGAT
>Ga0302197_10006085_pt1 | contig 10131 bp, 6 predicted proteins | sample II_Bog_N2_1_FD_193526 | JGI IMG/M metagenome (GOLD analysis project Ga0302197, IMG submission 193526) | Peat permafrost microbial communities from Stordalen Mire near Abisko, Sweden - II_Bog_N2_1 | ecosystem: Environmental > Terrestrial > Soil > Wetlands > Peat | place: Sweden: Abisko, Stordalen...
ATTGGCATCCATAGTCTGCCTTCTTCCTCTGTCGATCTCTGCTTTTCCTTTTTGAGCTCGATCTCTCATTTCTTTGTTCTAACGTTCGATGTCCTTCAACCTTCTGGTGGCATACTAGTTTTCAGCGATAGTGGTTCTTCTTTATCTTTCCAACTCTTGCCTTAATCGCTCGAGTTAGTCAGTCGACAACTAATACTTTTGCTGAACAGCAATAAAATTTTCATAATGTCTGCTGCCTTCTTCCACCTTTTCTCCCAGCATACTCTCCAGCTGTCTTAGTTTCTGTTCGTCAGCCATACTCTTTCTTCTCTAGTCTTCTATGGCCTTCTCCAAGGTTCGAATATCAGTATCTCTTCTCAAGAAGGCTTCTTGTGCCTCTTCCAATTTTCTTTCCTTCTAATTGATCAGTGCTTAAACTTTTCTAAGTTTGTTCTGGTCGATAGTGGTCTTGCGTCTTTAATTTTCTGCCTAATTTTTCAAGTAATTAAGTTACTCCTCAGCTGATTGTATCTTTAAGGCTGCTTTTTCGAACTCCTCCTGCTTACTTTCCAACTCAATGACTTTCTTCTTCAAAAGGTCTTAAAGTTTCTTAATGGTAGATTCATCGGCCAAGCTTTTATTTCTCTCTCTCTCAAGAGCATCCTGTATATCTCTAATTTAATTCTACAAAGAGGTATTTCTCCTTTGGTTATCCTCAATAATCTTAACCTTCTCATTGACCAGCTGCTCTAATTTTTTAATCACTCCTTGATCGGCAGTACTCTTCCTCCTCTCCTTCTCAATCTCTTCTCTTAAGAAGTTAATCGCTTCAATATCATCCTATTCCTTTCGCTCATATCCTTCCAGCTGCCCACTAAGCTCATTGGCTAACTTCACCTTCTGGTCAAGTATCTTCTGCATTTCTGACACTTTCCTCTCATCAATCATGCTTTTCCTTCTTTACTCATCAATAGCATCTTTCAGATCGTGAATCTATTCGTCATGTTTCAGCCTGATTCGGTTACTCTCGAGGAGTTATCTCTCACGTTCACGCAGCATACCTTCCAATTTGTGAACTGTTGCCTCGTCACACATACTTTTGTTTCTTTATTTTTGGATTTACTCACGAAGAGCATTTAACTCCTACTGTCCTTAGGATTGTCTACGAGTGAGTTCATTCAAGAAGTATAACTTTTAATTTAATGCCCTTTCCAGATCCTTGGACTTCTTCTCATCAACCATACTCTTCCTCCTCTCCGCCTCCAAAGCCTCATTCAGTTGTTTTATCTTCTATTCGGCCTTGTAAGTATTGTCCTTGAGAACAGACTCGATCTTCTTAATTTTGCCCTGATCAGCCATACTCTTTCTTCGTTCATTATCAACCTATTGTTTAAGCATGAGCAATTAATCTTCGTTGAGGGCGCTTTTGCGAGTTAATTCGTCAATCAAAGCGGACAGCTTCTTCTCCTTCTAGGCCATTTGGGCCTTCATTTGTCGAATATACTCTTGATTTTATTCTTTATCTGCGTCGTTGGATAGAAGCATCTCCTCCAGTTCGGCTCGTTCTTGATTAAGCTTCTCAAGGCTTCTCATAGCTGTTTTTTAACTGAGCTGAGTTTTCCTTCTCTCCTCCTCTCGCTCTTCTCCAATTCTCCTTAACATAGCTTCGTAGTTTTTGGTTCTCTCATTCTCAGCTCGAATCTTTTCTTCGAGCCTGCGTTTTTCCCCCTCCATATCCTTAATTTTTTTGCCGAAACCATCCTTATTGGCACCTGTCTGCCTCCTCTCTGCTTCTAATTCGCTTTTAAATCCTTAAATCTATTTTCTATTGAGCTCACTCTTCCTTGCTAAATCTTGAATAATGCGATCTGCTCTTTCCTGTTCTGTTTTCATTTTCTTAAGTTAATTGTTTTTTCGCTGTACCTATCCTGCTCCATCATTGAGCTGTCTGGACAGCTAGTTATTGAGATTTTGCAGTTCTTTGGCTTTTTTATCAGCCAAAATGGCCACTTCCTTTCTCTTCTGTTTCTCCGCCTCGATTTGACGGGCTACCTATTGTAGTTTTCTTGCATTATCTTGATCTCTTTTCGCAAGATCTCTTTGAGCTTCTTCGGCTGATTGTTTCTTTTTCTTCTCATCATCAAGTTATCGCTCCAACTCTTGATACTTTCTTCGAGCAAACTATTCAATGCCCATACTCTTCCTTTTCTCTTTTTCTAATTCCAGTCTTAATGCTTCTAACTATTCCTCATCAATGGATATTCCATGATCAAGTTACCTGTTTTTTCTGACTAGGTTATCACTTTCTTTTTTCATGGTTTCGTAGATGTAGGCAGCTTTATTGTTTTCCTCCTGCATATTTCTGAGTTCAGCTCTGCCTTGTTCTTCCCTTTCTCTTAAAGCCTAATTTTCCCGTTATATCTCTTAGAGTTGAGAATTTGGCCTTCTCTTTCCTGTTTGTCCCTTTCCTCCGGAAATAGCGAGCTATCTTTAAATATCCTAAAATATTCCATCTAAATTATCTTTGAGTCCATTCATTTTGTCCACGATTCCTGAGGCCTTAGTATCATTCTGCCTAAGGATATCACTCAGATAAGGTAGTAAGGACTGAACCTTCTGAAGCAGATAAGATTTAGTCTTATTTCCTGCATTAGGATCACCAGGTGTGACTCCAGTTGGTGGATAAGGCTGACCTTGGAAAGACCCTAAATTTGAAGCTCTTAAAGGATACGAACTGTATATGGGTGTTCGTTCGTTAAACATAATATATTATTATAGTCTGCTATCTTTCGAATTATGATTAGAATATCCAACAGACACTTCAACTCAACATTTACTGGATTTTTAAATATCAACCAAAAATCATGGATCAATCAAACTCAGTGGAAGAGAAGACAAGGACTTGATTCTTTTTTTATAATTTGCCCTTTCTATAATCAAATCAGTGTTGGATATCATTATCTAAACTTACCGATTTTTAAGATTTTTCTCTAAGAGTGAATTAAAAAAAGTTTGTCTTAATATAAAAAGTTAACTTTGTTTAAAGTCAAACGTTAGGTCAGTGATCGTTAATGCCTTGATTAGCCAATAAATTTAGGGTTAATTTTCAGATTGATTTGAAAAGTTGATTAAAAGTGATCTTATCGAAGAGAAATACATTCTTCTCTGCATAAATATGTAAACAATTGATTCAATCTTTCTAAAACCGTTTCCCTTTATTTTAATTTACGAAGTGAAATATTTAGGAATGGTCCTCTAAATATTTTATACAACCAATTCATGGCTGAGCAGCATTTCTATTTGATATTTCCTTCAATTTATTCAAGTCTTTTTCAATAAGCTGAAATATCAATAAGATCTGATGAATATTAAGCGAAACAGATAAATATGAGCATTCAAAAGAATCGATAGTTGCTTTTACCCTCATACCACTCTGGTATCAACTTGGGCATTAGATGATCAAACCCTTTCAATTCTTATGGCAAAAATGAAAATAGGTTTAGTCCATACTGTTTTATAATCATCTTGTGCATAGCTTCTTCTCTAAGCTCATCGAAAAATTAGTGAGCAAGGGCCTAGGCTGCATTGAGCCTTTGCAGGGGAGAGTATATCATGATTTAACTTATTAAATCTAAGAGGAGAGGATCCGCTTTCGGAAAAATCTAAATAGAATCGGAAGTACCTTGTTCCATTCTCTTTTTTTCACCTTCGGAAATTTGTATTCCTTCAGGTCGTAGTTTGGATTCATATCGATCACTTGACTCTTTGTAGGAGTTCCCAGCACCTTCATTATTTCAATTAAGTGATCAATGCTGCTCTACCCCATAAAAAGAGGAGTACCCTGAATCATTTACAAAATCACACACCCAACTGACCAAATATCAATCATGGTAGAGTAGTGATTTGCTCCAAAGATTAGTTCAGGGGCTCTGTAGCAGCGTGAGCAAATATAAGGAAGATTGGCCTCCTTTGTAAGCACCTTTGCTGATCCAAAGTCACAAATAGATATTTTTTTACCCTTGAAAAGTATGTTATGAGGTTTAATATCTCTATGAGCTATTTTAAGCTGATGAACAAAGAGAAGTCCTCTGAATATCTGATAACTAAAAATCTTAATGTCCATGGTTGACAGTCCTTTTTTGCCATTTTGTTTAATCAGATTATAGAGATCACCTTAATAGTAAGTCATGACGATGTTTAAAAACTGCGATTTCTCCTCAATAGTTGTATAGCATCCCAACACTTTCATCACAAAATCTCCTTTGAGCATATTTACAATCTAAACCTCCCGGTTTTTGTATTTAGGGTCTTGAAAAACTTTTTTTACAGCGATAACTTCTCCTGTTCTTTTAAGAATACCTTTATATACCTTACCAAAGGTCCCTTGCCCAATAATTTAAATAAGTTCAACATCATAGGAGGTGATAATGGAGGGAGTTGAATCCATGGTAGTATTGATTCTCCCTTTTATCGATAGATTGGGATTACTTTCCATGATTCTTTTGGGAAAATTGTTTTACTTTTTAAGCTATAAAAATGACCTGTCTCGAGGGAGGGAAGGAGCGATTTTTTAGATTTATTTTTATTTAGAAAAGGGCAGTTTCAGAGATTAGAGGTTTAGAATACGGGGGATGTTTGGACCGGTCTCAGTGGTGGTCCGTTCGCTGTTGAGTGGCCTCTTGACCACACGCTTTATTTTGCCGATGGTGTTATTAAAGCTGAGCTTATTGTTGATGTCAATGTCAGTAACTATTGGCTTTTTTTCAGTGGGGGAACCTCCAAGCTAAGATAATCGAAATCCTTTAAAGCTATTTTTATTAGTTCCCAAAGTCTATTCATGTTCGCTACTTTCAGTAATGACTCTTCTATAGAGGGGTTTATCTTTCCTAATGGGTATTTCAAGTCGATTTCCAAGATAATTGTTGGCTGCAGATTTACGAATCTTTTCATTCTGTAAAGTGGTGGTAAAAAGGGGCGGTACTTCTAGGTTCAACTTGGGCTTAAATTTGAAAGAAGCAGTGGAGGGCATCATGTGAAACTATAGAAATTAAATTATTAATAAAAGTAATCAGTATATTCTTAAACTTCGTTGACGTCCTTGCTCTGTGTTTTGGCTCTACTCCTCTTTTGATTGGTCATACTTTTGGTTTGCAAAATTAAACAGCAAGAACTGTAGCCTATAAACTTATTGGTTTTGCAATGCACATAAAATTATATCAATTATCATAAAACGTCAATCAACAAACAATGAAAAATTAAACACTTCTCACCGATCTTTTAAAGCTAGGAATGAATCAATAGCAACAAACTGACCAGAGTGACATTTTGTCGACCATATATTTTTTGTTAGGAGTACTACTCTTTATACACTATTTTAAATAGTGCATCATTGTAGCTTGAAGGTACTGTGCTGTAGATAAATGTCTTATTGATGATACAACTTTATATACATGTATTTTGCACCCATATTCTAATAAACTATAGAAATTATGCGTATAATAATCTTAAATATCAATGATAATCCTCCATAAAAACAAAATATAACCACTAACTCATCATTTGTCCTACTTTCTTTGCATGATCATTGCTGCTGCCATTCTCCGAATTAGACCATTCAATTCTCAAAAGTTAAACCAGTTTCGATGATAGCATCAGGCTAGTCGAAAAGTTACATAATTATTAGACAGTATCTTTCTAGGCCTTTCCAATCAACTTCAAGCATTTTGATGTTGGTCTTGAGTATTTTTGCCCTTCCCAAAGTTTTCTATTTATAATATGGAATAGTGGACATGAGCAATTCCTCGATAAGCAATAGATGCTGCCAAGATGTTGGCAAATGTTTGGGAACAGCTCTTTCCCTCCCACTCATATGAAGATGCAGTAACTGCATGAAAAGGAGACAATTATTATTATTATTTTCTCACGTGCCGACAATACACTTATTCTACTGTTAATTGATACTCTTGTTGCGAGTTTGTAATTTTGCTTCTCTATTAGAATTGCATACGATTCAGTGAGTCTAATCTTGCATTATTAAATGTGTAAGAGATAAAGTGCTAAACATTGTTCTTCTTCAAGGTTCAGTCACGTTTGCAAACAACCCAAAAGTTTGCTAATCTATTGCATTTGTTGATTATTTTCACTGGTTTCATTTTTTTTGTTTCATTGTCTTTTTACTTGATCGGTACTACATCTTGAAAAATATGGTGTTACTAAAGTGGGTTTTAGATTAAAAAGAATGCTGATATATCAAAGTACTTGTCAAAATGAAGGACTGTGTTGATAGGGCTTGTATTTTGTTTGATGGTTTCTTTCTGAATATATCCGTTATGTTGGAAGATGAATTAGTTAACACTAATAGATAAACTATTATTATAACACTGATAGATATCAAATAATTACAATTTTAATACATCCTATAAACATCAATAATTCTATTTAGAAAGATAGAATTTGTTTTTTAAAAAATAGATTGAAGAGATCATTAACTTTCATTTAGCCATCTAACAATTTTTTAATTAGCTTTTATAAAATCATTGCTCTTTGATCATTTTACTTATTTTGACTAAATGCCAGAGAAGTTTGTTGCTTATATATTTAGAAGACATTTATTTGACTATTTATTTGACTTTTCTTTGTTTTTTTATCATTATCAAGAGATGCTGGAATTATTGGCTCTATAAATTGACCCTCACTTTATAAACAGTTTATTAGTAAGCATGCTTAGCCATCCTTCTCCTTGCACAAGTAATCTGCTTGGTATTTAGCCTTTCCTGAACACTTCCTCGGCTGCCCTGCCCCACTCCTTATAAAAAGACTGAAGGAAGCTTGCTCTATCTTATGCTCGACTGAAAAATTGATCATGAAATTTCATAAGAAGAACAAGGAAGGACAAAATTTTACGTTCTGTTTCCTCGAGTCTAACTTTCATCAATCCCGGAGGGAATTCCGAGCAAAGCAAGTGGTTAGAGAATTTCTATATGTGATCGAATCCAATGTCCTCGATTCTAACAATCCCACTTTTTATTGCGAGGCATGTTCCAACCGATTGAAGAGTGTCAAAACTTTCTGGAACCTTCAATTCTTCAAGGATTTGAGTGAAAAGGAAAAATCGGAAGCCATGAGGAATTATTGGTAAAATCATGCCAAAATAAATGTCCAGCATTTTGAAGAGGAGCTTGAGGTTCATTGTGCACAGAACATTCACCACAGCAAATGAATGATAAATGATACTATCCAATCAAATTGACTATTTTTGAGCTAATATAAAGTAACTTTTCTGTTACAAGATATTCATAGATCACTATTAAAATAATTTGATAGGAAAGAGAGATCACTCGCTCTTCATTTGCGTCTGCAATTATTCTTTCAACGCTTTTATTCTATCATAAGACGCATTAACTCTAGGATAACACTTTTTATCTAAGGAAGCTTTGACAAAAATGATTTGCAGAATATTCCATTTTGCATCTATTGAATGATAATATTTATTAGATTTGAATGAACATTGAGCAGATCAAAGCTTTTGCATGCTGACAGTGTCGCAAGATTGAACGAGATCCTCCCAGGCGGTAATCTGATCGAAGATGTCGTCAGTCATAACTTTATCGTCTTCGATGACACATCCAATCTGTAATTTTTTAATACCATAAGCCACGTCCAACTGCTTGTATTCTGTATTCCAAGTTAAACCATCAATCTTGAGGCCTAACACCTTTTGTGCCAATTCATCAAGGTTAGTCTCAGCTTCGTAGACCTTAACATCAAATACTAAAATTGTTTTTGCAATTGGCTTTGGCTTTTTAGCTTTAACTTCAACTTTAGGTTTCGGTTTTTCGACGACGGGTGCAGTAGGTTCATCATCTCCGAACAAGTCAACATCATTCTCATCCTTCACTTCTTTCTTCTCTTCCTTGACTTCCTTTACTTCAGGGACAGCGATACGCTCAGCCCAGCTTTTTAAAAGGAAGGGAGAGAAGCTGGCGAGGAAAAGGTACCAGTAGTGGAGATTAGGAGTAGTAGCACGATCGGGAAGTTCTGCATAAATATGTGTATACTTCCAATAGCAAAGTAGATGCTGGCGTCCAAAGGACCGGGAAGACCGCCTTCAGTGAGGGTGGGACTGGTGGCGAGGTGTGCTTCAATTTCAGGTAGATTGGCAACTGTGAAGACCATCAACAACTTAATATTATTTGACACTTGATCTATGAGCCATATCTAAGGTATATTAATATAAAAGAAAATATAGAAAATATGGAGCTTGGCAGAAGGAAAGATTAATTTTGGGATAGTAACCTATCACTTTATAAATGGCCGTTATAAATTTAATTTATAGTTGCGAAGAATATTTAAGATTCAAAACACTCAATTATTGTTAAAATGCAGCCTTTTGGTCACTGGCGCAGTATGATACTCACTAAATTGAAAGAAGGATCGTGGGGTTGGAATGGGAGAGCTTAAGTTCAGCATTTTGGATGGAGAAACCACGAGGAGACAAGCATCACCATAATGCTGAAGGATGCAAGGATTGAACAATTTTTCCTATTTCTCATCGATTTTCATAGCTGAAAATACCAACGGACTGACGCAATGCTGATTTAGATTTGCTTCGCTAAAGTTTTTCTCCATTTTAGGAGTCTTCTCCAGGATGTTGGTTTTCAGCATATCGTTTTATTTGAGTTTCTTTTTCTTTCTCTTTGTCTTCTCAGCCTCATGAGTTTCAAAAATCATGCTCCTCTCTTTTTAATCCGCCATTCTCTTTACCTCTTTCTCCATTCCTTCATTTTCCTTACAATCAACCTCTACCGAATCATATTTAACCTCATCTTTCTCCCCCTATGAATTTTAGCATTCCTCTTCAAGTCCACTCATCAATCTTTCAAGTAATGTGCGCTAAGCCGGCGATACTTTTGCTAAATAATTGCCATTTTTGTTTTAGATGACCACCTTCGTTTTTTTATACCTTTCTAACAGTAATGGTACTTTTAATACATTTCAGGCAATTTCTTTTTCATCGCAGAATTCCAGTGGTTTTTGATTGAATTATCAGTACGTCCAGGTAGGTATTTGGCAATCTCAGCCCATCTATTGCCAAGCGCCTTATGCGACAGGAACAAAATCCATTACTACTGGTCGCTCCAATCCTACTTTTTAATGTCAGGATTCAAATGATTGTGCCACCTCTATCGACATTGCTTGCCAATACGACCTATCTTATACCAATCATACCTGGCAAATTTTCAGAAATCGTAGTCCATTTTTGCGCACCATATTTTTGAACCAGTTTGATGAGATACTCGTCTTCCTCAACAGTCCAAGAACGTTTCTTCCCTTTATAGACCGACTGATACATCTGGAAGCATCCTCACCAGTATAGTTCATTGATTCGTTGCTCACCGCGCGCAGATCACGACCGTTGCCTTCGTCCTGTTTATACATTTGAATTCAAATTGAGATAACGCTTTACTATTATGTATCTTCAATCAATACCAATCAATCACGCCTCAGTTGCCTCCATTCGGTACGTATACCCTACTTACTCACCACCTTGATCTCGAGTTTGTCTCCAGTGTAAATATCTCTCTCGGCTGCTGAACGGAAGGCGGTCTCGACCAATTATACGGCTTTTTCGATAGTCAAAGGTGGCTTTTAGTTGTGTTTGGGGTTATTGTAACCGGTGACTTCAGCATCCAAGAAAGGAAGAATCATATGTGCTCCAGTACCCTGAGCTAAAGCCTTATCGCTTCCATAACTTCCAATAGCATCATATCCATAGACAACCCCCTTTCCATCTTTATCCAATCCAGCCACCAGGTTAAACGTGTAATAAGGGAAAAATCTTCTCCCATATAAAGTTTTCGAAAGAAGATGAGCAATTGATTCAGTTGATGGTAGTCTTTCAATTTTGAAATCGTATATTTACAACTTGGCTTTAAGAACCTACATATTTTAGAGTGTACCATGGTCAACTCGCAAAAGTCAGCGTACATACCTGATGTTGCGAGCACAGTCTTGGTTGTGAGTTCAACCAGTTTAGTCTCTCCGCGAGTCACAATGCTATACCCCTCTGATAATCTGGAATCGCCTCCCACAACAACAAAATCAGGTCCGGCAATAGCAACAACAGTTCCGCCATTATTAACATAAGGATTG
>Ga0302197_10006088_pt1 | contig 10125 bp, 10 predicted proteins | sample II_Bog_N2_1_FD_193526 | JGI IMG/M metagenome (GOLD analysis project Ga0302197, IMG submission 193526) | Peat permafrost microbial communities from Stordalen Mire near Abisko, Sweden - II_Bog_N2_1 | ecosystem: Environmental > Terrestrial > Soil > Wetlands > Peat | place: Sweden: Abisko...
GGATTATACACAGCTGTATAGGGAAAGGATGTGGCGTGCACATTCTGATAACAAAACTGTGGGTACCATCCGCAATTGAAGTCATACATTTGGAAACACCATTACTTCTCCGATTTGAGTTGATCGATCACTATCTTGAGGTAGCGACAATAGACACAGTTCTGCGAAAAGAACTTCACCATCTTGAAGGTAGACTTATCATCGTTGATCTTGGAGGTGAACTCATCAGCGCTGATGAGGTGGGAATTGGGCATGTACCACTCCTAGGTCGATACCGCATAGACCAACGCCAGCAGCAGCCACATCCGAATATACATTTTATTATTGTTATTGAATCATAAATTTATGAGTATCAATTACAGTACGATGATGTTAATGAAATAGGGAAATGGGTTAAGATGATAGAAGGGTAGGATTAATTATTTAATGAAAGAATATCATCAGGCACAGATCTCAGCCAGCAGCTAGGGGAAAGTAATACGGTCAGTGTCGCTCAGCCGACGGAAGATCAGGAAGAGGTCACGATTGCGGTAGAAAGTACCAGATTCGATGTTTAGGAAGCGGACTAGGTCTTAGAGCTCCACGAAACCTTTCTTTTAGAGGTCCACCTTCCCAGCAGTGAAACCTTCGCCGATCAAGGCGGTTTCGGAGAATTTGTGCTGCACGCAAGAAGACCAGTGCTGTTGGGCTTGACTGTAAGCCTTTGCCAATAGCGAAAAGTCTCCCTCGAAGCCTTGTACTGAAAAGAAGGGATTGTTCTCTGATTCATCAAGAGTGAAGATGCGTTGCGATTATTGCAGTGTCAGATTGACACCCTATTCCGATAGGACAGCAACCATTTTGTTAAATTTGCTTTGATCGCTAATTGACTACAGCCAAATCTTTAGGTTGCGGAGGTTTTAGTCAAGTTTGGCCTGTTCACAGAATAGGGAGACTAGCTTCTTAAGGCTGTCAGTGCAAATGATCTCTTGGTTGTTAAGAAGACGCTTCTTTCTTTATTATATGCCTCCATCCACTTAATTTTTAAGTTCAATGTTCAGTTCAGAACCATCTTCGATTTAGGGGCGGTCGATACGCATGGTACTGACTTCTGGAGACTAAGATTCAGGTCGAGGTTGAAGTCGCAATTGTGACTGTGCCTAAGGACGTGATTGTGGTACTGGCTGTTTGACCTCAACCTGCTGTATTTTCAACTCGAAAGTGCCCTATCTATTCTGCTGACGATAAGCATTCAGCAACTCCCTAACTCCTTCCTTAGATTGAGTTTCTTTAGAGCGTGGTTAGGCTGATTTCTAATCGAAAGCTGGTAGTCTTACATCTCTTGTTTCACTCTGTTTCTGGCTGTCTCTTCCCTTCAATAAACTAACACTGGATCGATTCTTGCTGGCGAAAGGAGTAAACTCTATGTTTAATCTTCGTTTTTCCTTTTAAAACTCTTCAATCTTTCTTTGGATACGTGAAATCTCATCGTTAAGCTTCTTACCACTCTTGAGTACATCATTATCAGCCAAATGGGCCTTACGAATCGGGTCAAGCTGACTGCGAGACCTTGAACCCTTCAAAGCCAATGCAGTCTATTGATTTTTACTATAGAGGTGACTGGGTGTCCGACTGAGCTCGTCTTTCCTCGGCCTTGAGATGGAGTAGTCTTTAATATCCACTCTATTAACTGAATAATCCCTCTCTTTGATTTTTTGCAGTTCCTTCTGTTTGTCAACTTGCTCTTTTTCCAGTTTGGTCTCCTTTGATTCAATATTAGATGTTTTGGTGTCCAGGTTTATCTTCTCGAGCACGTCAGAACCCTTTTGGACGTGGGCTTAGTATGCTCTTTTTGGTTCAGGCGCAGCCCGAGCTAAGCAGGCCGAATCCTTACCAGCCGGATCATCTTTGCGGAAACCAAAGGAAATATTGCCTTTCTCTGCCACAAAACTACTTGAGCTTTCTCTCTCCCTCAAAAAACTGGATTCCACTCTATCTCCTCTATCTTCCCGAAGGTACTTTGATGGGGCTTTCTCGTTTTCAGTGAGACAAGACAGTATCTGTTTAATTTTGGAGTTGATCTTGTCAATGTTTTCTACTCTTGGATCGAAGTCCCGTCGGCCCTAAATCTGCTTGGTCAAATTGGCCCTTCCGTTGCCTGATGATTTCATGTAATCATTGTTAATGAGGGATTATTTCATTTACCGTACCTTTGAAAACAAGGCCTCCTCTTCCTATCTTGCTCCGAGTCTGTAACCTGCCTCCTCCCTCCTTAGACCAACCACATCTTTGGGATTGATGTCTCCTCTCAGCGAACTTTTCTATAGTCGATTCACTGCAAATGACTCTCTAAGGCAATTGTTCCCAAATGATGGAGCGGGTCTATGTTGTGTGTAGTTCTCCTTTCCTAGTTCGAAGTCTTTGCTCTTCTTAAGGCTGTCGATGCGTTAGCGGCGGGAGGGAGTATCGTACTTCTTCTTAATATCCTCTATGCGTTGACTTGCCTAACTACTGCTTAGCTCTGAGTGTCGATAGGGGTATTAGTTACGCGGAGGGTATTCGTTGCGAGTGGGGTAATCGTTGCGAGTAGGGTATTAATTCCTTAAGGGGTAGTCCCCCCGAGTGGGGTTGTGTTCATTGGCGTTGCGGGTGTAGCTGTCTTCGTTGGCAATGTTGGAAAAGCTGTAATTCTTCATGAATCAAATTTAACGAACTAATATATATTAACTGCCCTCACGAGTTGATCACTTATAATTAATTTGCATGCTCAATCCCCTCAAACATCTCAAGGGCAAACTCACACACCTGCATTTGCCGCCTGGACAGTACCTACGCGTGATCGAACTCGCTAATTCTATAAGACCGGGGGAGGGCAGTTCACTTTAAAACGTTACGCCTGAGGATATACTCGCTCTCAAGTCGTAAACCAATCACCTGGACGCGCGAACCTATCACAAATTTCAATTCGATTACCAGGTTCATAGTTAAAGCGCTCTTTATAGTCTACCTTCAACCATATTTGATGACTTAGCCCCCCACGAGAGGAAGATGACCCATTTGATTTGGAGCTATGCAAGCCGTCTCAGCACTCGCCAATTGTTGTATCTTAATCTTGCATTGCGTACACAAATTAACTGTCAATTTCCAGGCTGGAACACCCTGCACCTCTCTCCTGAAAGTCCTGCGAAAGCTGATCTCTAGGTGCTGCCCACTCTGGCTGCGGCATCCCGCATAACCGAGCTAAAATCGATGTAAAAGAAGGCAGTAATGAAATAGATTCTAAAAGCCAAGCAGGCATGATGTGTGTGTTTCTTACAATAAGTTGATGATATGATGTAATGATCATTTCGGCAACAGATCGAACTTCTTCAGCAATAGGGACTTCTCCCACTTTACCTTCTCGTTCTCGCTCTTGTAGTCGCATTATTTTTTGCGCAATTCACGCTCACGAGAGGTGAATTACTCAGTCAGTACGGCTATCTTACGCTCGAAGCCACGCTTCATCTTTTACATCTCCTACACTAAAGCCTACTCGTAACTACCAGATTTAGGGGTTGGATTACAGATTGCTGAGTTTGACCTTGAGTTCGATGGCTGCTGCCTCTGCATGTGCCCTTTAGTCAGTCTGATACTTAAGTTGTTCTTTATACTTCTCCTAAATGTCCTTAAAGACCTATCTGGAATTATCATTGGATGTGGGAGCATCTTTCTATTCCGTCGAGTTACTCTTTCTTGAGCGTTCTTGCTATCTCTCAGCACTCAATTGTTCAAGAAGTCCATTGAGTTTGGTGTTCTATTCCCTCAACTGTCGAATGAGGTCATTTGTTTCCTCTCTGCCTCGAACTTCCTATCGACTTTTTATATCTTCTCGCCCCTTTCCTCCCTTCTTACGAAGATCAGCCCAAGCGCAATATACGTCCTTAGACCTATGCAACAACACTTGTGTGACCTGAAAAGTAGCAGGCGAGTATCCATTGTTAGCGATGTTAGATAGCAATCCCACTGACTTCTGCGAATCCTCTCCTATTTCAGCGAACATATCCTCGTACTGCAAAAGATGAACAATTTGTAATTAGGTAACTTTGCTTATCACCAAGTCGAGGTGGCCAGCTATTTTCCATAACTTGCGAAACCCGGCTTAGTAACTGTCTACACCCATTTGTCTTAGTACCTTTGCATCATCATCTTCTCGCTCTCCTTGGGTTTATCGCAACCATTTCCGTAATGCACCCACGTAACCTTTCTGCAAGCTGTTTTCGCCATGCCTGATGCGTCTATCTTTATCAAGTAAGGAAATCTCCTCATCTATGGCGGCTACTTCTCCTCTCAATGATGTGGCGATGACTGGTTCAGACTGACTGATGTCCAAACATCTCAAAAACTCCTGCTGTCGTTTGCTAAGCAACCCCGAGGGTGGTCTGAGCAGTTGTCTCTTCTTGAATCCCGTCGAAGCCCCCATACTTCCACCGAAGCCATTGGAACTGTTCATCATAAAACAATATTTGAAATATTACAGACTCATCTATCATTTGCGATGAATAATATCTACGTTTCAATAATTGATACCCTCCCTTACTTTATCATAGAATACAATTTATTTAGGGAAGGCACCATTGAATAATAATATTATGAGCGAGTAAATCGAGACTCATGTACTGGCGAGGTTCGAAATCATCAAGAAGATCGGAAGCGGAGCCTATGGACACGTCTGGAAAGTAGTGGATAAACGGACACGAGGAGTGAAGGCACTGAAGAAAAACTTCGATGCGTTTAGCAATGCTACGGATGCTCAACGTACTTACCGCGAAGTCATGTTTCTCATGTTACTTACCCACCCGAACATCGTTCATCTCGAGTAGGTCATTCGAGCATAAAATAATCGCGATATTTACCTGATTTTTTAGCACCTGGACGTTGACCTCTATGCCTTGGTCAGGGAAGACATTCTCGCTGAAAAACATCGCAAATTCATTTTCTATCAGGTGGCAAGAGCCCTTTACTACCTTCATTCAGCTGGACTTATACATAGAGATCTTAAACCCTCAAATGTACTGGTCAATGAGAGTTGCGAAGCGAAACTTTGTGACTTTGGATTGGTTAGGTCTTTGGAAGATGTGGTTGAATAACCTGTCGAAGCACTCACTGAGTATATTGCAACACGATGGTACAGGGCACCTGAAATTTTAGTTGGCTCGCGTAGATATACTCGCGCCATCGACGTATGGAGTATGGGGTGCCTTTTGGCTGAGATGCAGCGGGGCCGTCCTCTCTTTGCAGGCACATCAACTTTCAATCAGCTGTAAAAAGTACTCAGTTGGACTGGTCCTCCCACAGAACAAGAAATAAGCAGTCTCAAGCTCAGTGCTGGTCAAGAGGTGTTCAAATTGTTAGGAAAGATCAGAAGAGGAAGTCATCGTGAAATGGTACCTCAAGCTAGTGATGATTGTCTCAATCTAATTGAGAAGATGCTGGAATTCGATCCATAAAAACGCATTAGTGTAGCTGAGATACTCGCTCACCCCTATCTGAAAGATTTCGAGAAGGGAGAACTGGTCGTGGCTGAAGGACCAGTGCGGGTGCCGGTCAACGATAACTAACGTCTTACTCTTAAGTAGTATCGTGGGCTGATTTATGAGGAGATTCGCAAGAAAAGCAAGTCGGCAGTAGATGTCAACAGTACTACCTTATACCGGATTAAACAAACAGTTAAACGTAATCCCACCAAAAAGGAAGAGACCTGCGAACGAGCCACCATTACCTTAGAACAACAGCCACTGCGAAAGAAGAGTTTCTGCACTCGTAACCCTGTCCTATTGGGCAAGGGACGAAACGTGAAAACAATCTAAAAGTAGTGGTAGCCAGTTGATTCCCGCAAGGCTACCATCTACCACTAAAACTAAAAGATGAGTAACATCCGCATGTAGCAAAACTGGGCTCGTAAGAAGCGATCTACAACTGAGGTGAACCAATCAAAAAAGGGGCGTGTGGTGCCCAGTCCAGCATAATTACGGCATAAGGTGTTGCTATCATGACTTGATTCAAATAATTTTTATCGTTATTAGATGGAGCAATCGGGTTTGCATCGACAAACCATCGATCCCTACTATAAGCAGGGAAACATCTTTCAGAGAGATTAGGCGTATTATACGCAGATGCTTAGCGGGACACGTAGGATCGCCAATCAACTGCAGGGCAGCGTCAGGGAATCTTCACTGCAGCGGTCACGGAGCAACAATCAAGGACAATCAAGATTAAGTCCAGCGCCAGCGAATGTCCTGTTGACTGACTCGAGTATGCTGCGTGTGGCTAACCAATCACGCCTTCAAAACCCGAATCCGTTCAACACTCCCGAATATCGGTAGGCTCTAGAGGCGAACCAGCAACTGAAATCTGACCTCTAAGTTTTGGTGAGTGGTAGCAACGATTTTGGTAACAGCTAAAACGTGGTAAAACTGCAACACTACGGCCTAAGTAAAGAGTAAGCTGGTCGCATCAAGGAGCAAGAGACTGAGATTCAGCAACTGGAGCAGAGACTCAAGGCTAATGATGACAAAATAACAGCCTTCAAGAACGCGGGAGAGCAGCTGGCCCTACGCATGCACAACATCCAATAGATCGATCGTGAGATATACAAAACCTTGCAAGGATCGGTCAATCGAGATAGATAGTTATTGTAGAAGGCAGCCTCCTCTCTGGCTCGGGGAGAGAGGCGCGAGTAAGTGGCCAAGATCCTGCAGCAGATTCTTTCATCTTGATTGGAATATTCTCATTTGCGCATAAGATATCATAAATCATCAAGGAGATTGAGTTTAGCCTCAATGGCTTGCAGGTATAGCAAGTCGAGTTCCTCATCCGCTGGATGCAACGAGCCTAGTTTCTACAATTCTTCCTTTCGCTTGGCTTTTTGCTAGAGTCTATTAGTGAATTACATGATTTTGGTTTGCTTCTCCTCCCGCGATAGGTTTTCCTTGTCGATTTTACGCATCAGATCCTGAACTGATTCGAGAGGCCTGTTTTTATTTTTCTAACGCAGCTATTGCAGGTAGTCTACTTTTTGAGATTTAATCTAGGGCTACTCCACACTTTAACCGCCCAATAGCTTTTGGTGATCACCCTGCATTTTAGAAAACTAGAGATATCGTAAGCCTATTTTCTGGGCCGAGTCATGAGGTTTACCTCGAGGTACGCTGGACATTGACCTGCTTTTGCAGTACCTAAACTTCATCTCCTCCACTTTCCTCTCGTCAATTTCTGGTTTGTAATTACTCCTCACATGCTCCGAAAATTTCTTTAACTTGTCCCTCGCCTCGCGCAATTTTCCGAGTTCTTCCTCTTCCTTCTTATCCATGAACATGCGCTGCTCCTGTTTGATTTTCTGATAAAAAACAGATTTATAGAAAGTCGGGGGGACTTCCTTCGGCAGGTCTTTCTGTTTTACCATCATCTGACGTTGCAAATGCAATTGTTATAGTTTTTGTGCATGGTTTTCTAGCTACTTAGTGTCTATAGGACGATGGAGTGCCCTGATCTATGCCAGCTTCTTTTTGCGTTACTATAGCGAATTGTTTTGCATCAGGTTGAATTTTTATTACATTTTCTGGGCTGTTGTCTTCTCCTTCATCTTTTACTTGAACTCTTGCTATTGATTCTTATGCTGCTACTCTTTCAGCTTTTGATTCTCCTACTTGAATTTCATACGCTGAGAAACCTAATTTTTTCTTCGCTATCTGCGTTCGTTTTCGTCCTTTTCCAACTGAATCTTTCTCTGTTTTTACTATTACTCTCTTTGTTCCTTCTCCATCCGTGCTGCCTCCTCTCTCTTTCTCAAAACTTCCTTCTTCTCTTTCTCCATTTTTTTCAGAAATGCTAATCTCTCCTCCTCAGGTAATATTTTTGCTCCTCTCACCTCTGACTCCTGCATCTGATTTTATATGAGTTGTAATTACTCCTCGAGTTGTCTTTTGCTCAATCCCGTCTGAATTATCCCATGACAACCTTGCTATTAGGTAATTGCTTTTTTATGGCACTACCATCCTCAGCTCCATCCTCGGCTGACCATTCCCGCTCCCGTATCTCGTACCTCCCATTCAAGATTTACTTTTTAAACAGCTACTACCTACTTTAGGTAAAATTAGCCACCTTGTCCATACTCCCCGTGTGCTTCCCCAGCAAATTTTTCAAATAATTCGCATCCGTCTCTGTCTTAACCGACCCTCTACTCTCCTCCTCCCCCATAAATTCGTCGTGGTCCGTCCTCATCCAATAACTTTTATAAATAGCTAATCAAACCCATGTGATTATGCATTCTGAGAAGGTTTGGTATATATTATCGAAATAGAATGAAGAACAGCAAGAGAAAGGTCATTAATATCACCCTCAATAAAACCAAAAGCAGCGAACAGAAGCAACTACCTTTTTAGATGGAACCGTGTCTGCAACAACACGTGCAGGAATTTTTAGTCAGCGAACAGCAGAGACTTAAAAATTTAGATAAGAATATCGCAAAGAAAATCATCACGCACGCTGAGAGCAATCTGATGAATTTTATGAAATCGAAAGCCAAAATTAATTGCTTTAGGCCGAGGGAAACCAATATACACTTTCACACCACGCTCACCCATTCAGCCACGCAGCCGCAACAACTATTCGACTCGAAGAAGTTGGAAGAGCATATTCAGAAATAACAGAGAAACAGGCCTTCGGAGGCGAGGGAAGCCGGTCCCCTCGTATAAGCGTCTTTGAGGCAAGTATTAGGAAAGGATGGAGGTGATAGCAACCGAAAATGGCAAACAATGATGATCCAGAACGCTAACGAAGAGTATTGTTCTTTGTCTCGGCAAAAGAAGTCATATAAAATTTACTTATGAGCCGTCATTCCTCTAATATACTAATTTACATATATCCTTGTAAATTTATATGTTTGTCTAAAATAAATCAGCCGCTTTTTCGATGTATTAGGTGATATGGAAACATTTAAAATAATGATTTATAAGTAGTGTAATGGAGGAGGAATTTTTATATTGAGTCGTCTCAAAAAATATTAAATTATGATTAATAGTTAATCAGCAAAACTTTAGGGGAATTTAAAATTAGAAAGAAGAGATTGTATTGTATACAATCTTCACTTAATAGCTAAAAAAATATCTGCATTCCACGAGATGTAAAAGTTCATTTATATTCTATCATACGATCACTTAAATTCTTTGCAGTCAGCTTGCATGTTTGAGAAATAGAATTTGAGATTCATGAAATACTTCATTCGCCAAGAAAAAGCTGTTGACAACGAGATCTAGAAGAAATTTTTTTTCAATTAAGGCTTAGGGGGATCTTCCTTCATCACACTGTTCTTCGAAGCTTTTGGACTTCGAAAGAGATATTTGATAGCCTTCTTTACCCTTTGTATAAAGGTTGAGGGTTTGCTGTGTTGATTTTGCATTCAGAATTTTTTTTATAGATTATTTCATTTTACTTTAAGATTTAAGAGTACTTTCATTTTTTGAACTTTAAGATTAATAATATCGTTTGAGGATGATCGTAAACTTCATTTATAAAATATATAAAATAAGTAATTGTCCATCATGACTTGAAGGGATATGCTGCTAGCTTCAGTCTTCAGTATTATTCTGGTAGAAATGGTCTAGCCATGTCGATATTGACAAAAATAAATACTTCCGTTTTTTGTGACTTTATTCATCAACTTTATTTGTCCGTAAATGTTGTTAAATTTTTGGATGTACTTTCTCTCTTTTGGCCGAGGAATTACTTAAAAATGGAAATGATTTCACAGCAAAGATTCATTTCATTTGTTTGCTCAATTCAGCAGGTTTATGGTTCGGAGCGAACACAGATTTGATTGTGAATAAAATTCATAATACTTTGATTACTTGGCCCTGGCGCAATCCTATCACGAATGAAATCTTTATAAACTCCTTGTTATAAATGTTGGCTTTTTTATTGCATTCTAAGGTCGAAAATCATGCTTGCTTTCTGTTCCTGATGACTCAAGGCTAGTCTTCACCAAAGTAGAAGTTGGTGACTATTATGCCTAGGATCTTATAGCCAAGACAGCTATGATTGCTGATATATCTATCCAATTATATGCAATATATGTTTTTTAAAAAAAGTGGGGTTGGGGTTGGGGTTGGG
>Ga0302197_10006091_pt1 | contig 10120 bp, 11 predicted proteins | sample II_Bog_N2_1_FD_193526 | JGI IMG/M metagenome (GOLD analysis project Ga0302197, IMG submission 193526) | Peat permafrost microbial communities from Stordalen Mire near Abisko, Sweden - II_Bog_N2_1 | ecosystem: Environmental > Terrestrial > Soil > Wetlands > Peat | place: Sweden: Abisko...
ATTTGAGCGATGGCGTCCTTGGCGGCGGGGGACTGTTCGTGCTCGTAGGCGCGGGCGAGGTTGGCGATGTAGTCGGCCGGGTGGTAGAAGCTGATGTACTGGAGCGCGTCGGCTACGCTGCGGATTACGTCGTCCTGCTGGATGATGGCCATTTTCGGGTTCCTTTGGGGCTAAGTGCTAAGAGCGAATCACAGAGATCACAGAGCAAGAGAGAGAACACAGAGGGTTCTCTGGCTGGTTTAATTTTAGTCCTGCGGGGAGGGTGGGGTGGTGATGGGGGGCACAGTGGGCTTTGGGGTAGAGTGGGCAATAGGAAGCGAGGGGGCAAAGTGAAGGGACTGACGCATTGGCAGAAGGTGTGTGTTTGGATCGCGCTGGGGCTGTTTGTGATTGGGGTGATCGGGTTCTCGGTTCCTGCACAGAAGCTGTTGCGTGGAGATGCGGCGGCGGGTGAGACGCCTTTCCACGCACACGAACGGATTCTGAGGGCTGGACTGGCTCCGCTGTATTGCTTTTTGCCGGGCGTGCTGCTGGTGGGGTTCGTGACGATCAGCGTGTCGTGGACGCGGTTCCGGGAGGCGCAGAAGGTGTCGAATGATATGGCGAGGAAGAAATAATGGCCGAGATGCGGATGGAGAAGGATTCGCTGGGGGTGGTGGAGGTTCCGGCGAGGGCGATGTATGGGGCGCAGACGGCGCGGGCGGTGGAGAACTATCCGATCAGCGGGTTGCGGGCCAGTCCGTTTCTGATTCGGGCGATTGGGATGGTGAAGAAGGCTGCGGCTGAGGCGAATGGTGAGTTGGGGGTGGTGGTGAAGGAGCGGGCAGAGGCGATTGCGCGCGCGGCTCAGGAGGTGATCGACGGGAGGTGGGATGGGGAGTTTGTGGTAGATGTGTTTCAGGCGGGGGCTGGTGTGAGCTTCCATATGAATGCGAACGAGGTGATTGCGAATCGGGCGAACCAGTTGGTGACTAGGGAACAGGGAGCAGAGAATAGGGAACAGGGAGAGGCGGGGAGCATCGGGTTTGGTGGGGAAGGTGGCGAAACTCGTGTCCCGGGGGCTAAAGCCCGCATTAATTATGCGTCCGGGATGCCGGGACTAAAGTCCCGGCCTATCTCAGAAGCGGAAGCGCGGGAGGCGGAGCTTGCTGCGCTGGGGAAGTATGAGTGGGTGCATCCGAATGATCATGTGAATTATGGGCAGTCTACCAATGATGTGTTTCCTACGGCGATGCGGTTGGGGACGCTGCTGGCGCTGGAGGGGCTGTATCCGGTGCTGGATGGATTGGCTGAGGGATTTGCGCTTAAAGCGAAGGAGTTTGACGGGGTGGTGAAGGCGGGACGGACGCATATGCAGGATGCGACGCCGATCCGGCTGGGGCAGGAGTTTGCTGCGTATGGAGTGGCGATCAGGAAGGCCAAGGAGTCGATTGCGAGGGCGGGCGAGGGGCTAAGGGAGTTGGGGCTGGGTGGGTCGGCGGTGGGGACGGGGATCAATACGCATCCGGAGTATCGGGTGCTGGCGATTCGCAAGCTTGCCGAGATCAGCGGGCAGAGACTCGTTCCTGCGGAGGACATGCGGTGGGCGATGCAGTCGTGCGGGCCGATGGTGGAGGTAAGTGCGGCGCTGCGCGGGCTGGCGCTGGAGGTGATCCGGATTGCGAATGATTTGCGGCTTATGGCGTCGGGGCCGAATACGGGGTTCAATGAGATTGCGCTGCCGAGCTTGCAGCCGGGGTCGTCGATTATGCCGGGGAAGATCAATCCGGTGCTGGCGGAGCTGGCTGCGATGGTTGGGTTCCAGGCGGTGGGGAACGATATGGCTGTGGCGATGGCAGTGCAGGCGGGGCAGCTGGAGCTGAATGTGATGATGCCCACGATGGCTTATAACGTTCTGCAGTCGGTGATGATTTTGACGAATGGGCTGCGCGAGTTTGATGTGCGGTGTGTGCGTGGGATTACGGCGAATGTGGCGCGGTGCGAGTTTTATGCGCAGAGTACCGTGGCGCTGGCTACCGCGCTGAATCCGTATATCGGGTATGCGAAGGCGGCGGAACTGGTGAAGGAGTCGGTGGCGACGGGGCGGAGCGTGATTGAGGTGGCTCGGGAGAAGGGGGTGCTGAGTGAGGGGCAGATTGGGGAGATATTGGATGTGGGGAAGATGACGGGGGCGTGAGGAGAAGTCCATCAGGTCCGGAATCGGTAACTCCAATAAGGAGAGGCGGAGATGAAACCGTTAAGACTGGGCTTCGCGGCGGTGAACGGCATCAGGATGTATCACGAGATCTACGGCGAGGGCGAACCGCTAGTGCTGATCCATGGCGGACTGACAACCATTGGCCAGATGGAGGGATGGGTGCAGCCGCTGGCGAAGACGCGACGGGTGATCGCGGTGGAGATGCAGGGCCACGGTCGTACGGCGGACGCGGACCGTCCGATGAGCTTCCCCACGATGGGCGACGACATCGCAGCGTTGCTTGATTATCTCAACATTCCGAAAGCCGACTTGGTTGGCCATTCATTCGGTGGCGCCAGCGCGCTCCGCGCCGCGATCCAGCATCGAGATAAGGTACGGCGACTCGTGGTGATCTCTTCGCCTTCTGTCAGGTCCGGCTGGTATCCCGAAGCGCGGCGGGGCATGAGCCAGGTGAGCGCGGCGATGGCCGACAACATGATGCAAACGTCGACGGGCCAGTTCTCCCGACAATGGCCAGAGCCGCGGCGCTTCCCTCAGTTCCTCGACAAAATGGGGAAGATGTTGAGTGAGGACTATGACTGGTCGGCCGAGATCGCCAAACTCGACATGCCGGTGCTTCTGGTGTTCGCCGACAACGATTCGATCTCGCAGAAGCACATCGCGGAGTTCTTCGCGCTGCTGGGCGGCGGGGTGAAGGAACCGGGATGGGTGAATACGCAGCTCTCGCAGTCGCGGCTGGCGGTCGTGACCGGCTACAGTCACTACAATCTCCTGACCTCGCCTGAAGTCCCGCAAATCGTCGCCAAATTCCTGGCCGACCCGCTCACCAATCCTCCGGAAGGCGCAGCCGCAGCCTCGCAGGCCGCCCCCGCGCAGGAGAAGAAGCAGTAGCCATGGATGAGAACCGGGGAGGGTCGATCCGTATTAGCCGATCGGGTCGAGTGCACGAGGTCGTGATGAATCGGGCAATCGGCTTTGTGGCGCTGCAAAAGGCAACTGCGGAGATTCTGGACGTCGTCCAGAATGACGACACCAAGCGGAAGATGACGAGGGAGTGAGGGAACTGATGACGCAAGCGGAGCGGGAGTTTGTGGTGGGGGAGTTGCGGGCGAGTGAGGCTCGGCTGCTGGAGGCGGTGCGCGGGCTGACGGAGGAGCAGTGGAGGTTTCGCGAGGCGCCGGAGCGGTGGTCGATCGCGGAGGTGGTGGAGCATTTGGTGGTTTGGGAGAGCTTTATGCTGGGAGCGATCCAGGGCGCGCTGGATCGGCCGGCCGAACCGGAGAAGCAGGCGTTGGTTGTGGGAAAGGATTCGCTGGTGCTGGGGCTCGCTACCTCGCGGGACAAGCCGCTGAAGTCGCGGGAGGCGGCGCGGCCGACGGGGCGGTGGAGTGACTTGGGGGAGATGCTGGCGGAGTTCCGGGCGAGGCGGGCGTTGACCGTTGAGTTTGCGGAGAGTACACAGGCGGATTTGCGCTGTCATTTTTTCGCGCATGTGGCGTTTGGGGATTTGGATTGCTATCAGTGGCTGGTGGTGATGGGGCAGCACACGCTGCGGCACGTGGAGCAGATTGAGGAGATTAAGCGGGTCCTGCCGGACGGGCCCACTACGCGTGGGGCGGTCACCTCGTGACTTGTGTTGGGCTTCGCGTGGGGAGGCTCCCGAGGGTCGCAAACGAAAGTTCGCGCCGACCGATGGGAGGACTATGCGCGAAGCAGGAAAAGGGCGTGTGAACGCCTATTTCTGGCGACCGAAGCGGTAGACGAGGCCCATGTTGAAGCCGACATTGTTCTGGAGGGAGCCGCCGAAGGTGGTGCCGAGGTAGCTGGGCGCGATGCGGAAGGCGAGGTTGGGGTAGATGTTGATGTCTAGGTTGCCGCCTAGGGAGAACGCGGGGCGGGCGTTGGTGGAGGGCCAGAAGCCGAGGTTAGCGGCGGAGATGCCCTTGGAGTCGCCGTCGAACTTGCCAATGGCGGTGCCGCCGAGGGCGAAGACGCTGACCGCGTAGCGCTGCTGCGTGCGGAGACGGTAGGTAGGGCCGGCCATAAAGGGATATTCGGAGATCTGCGGACTGCCGACGAGGGTAGCGTACTGGTTGTAGTTGGGCACCTTGGCGTTGCCGTAGGCTCCGCGAATTTCGCCGGTGAGGCCGAGCTTCTGATTGAAGTAGTAGGTGGTATCCATCCAGAAGGTGATTTCGCTATTCTTCTGGGTGGACTGGCCGGAGCGGAAACGGAGCCAGCCACCGCCGCCGCCGACTTCCCAGCGATGCGTGTAGGTTTCCTTGACCTGACGCTCGATGCGGGCCTTACGATTTGCGTTGGTCTCGTGGCCGGATTTGTGCGCGGCCTGCGCCCGCCCTGTGGAGCCCGCCAGCGTGGCAAGCGTGAATATCAAAACGGCTACTAAGGACTGCGTACTCACTCTGAAACCGGACAGCGATCGAAACATCAACGAGGACTCCTGCGCAAGCTTGCTTTTTGATACTCGCGTACCCTGTTGCTGATACGGTTGAGGCGTGGCGGACGCGGCGGAGTTCTCCGGCGCGGAGCCAATCCTTATTAGAACATCCGGCGCGTCTTCTTGGGGCGCATCCAACGGAAGGAGAGGATTTCGATGGTGAGGAACGGTGGTTCGGGCGGCGGTTTTGGGAAGGTACTCTTAGGGTTTGTGCTGGCGTTTGTGGTGGTGATCGTTGGGGCTGGGGTGTATCTGAAATGGGGCAAGCCGCCGGTGGCGACAGCCGACAAGCCGTTTCCGTACGAGAAGGCGATAGTGAGCGTGCCGCTGAATGCGCGGATTGATCGCGAGAAGCAGGCGGCGCCGTTCGGAATTGGCGAAGACGTGTACGAGGGTGGGGCGAAGGTTTACAAGGCGGAGTGTGCGTCGTGCCATGGGAGTCCGGGGCACGATGTGGCGTCCGCGAAGTACATGTACCCGGTGGCGCCGCAGTTGTGGAAGAAACACGCGACGGGCTCGGTGGTGGGGGTTAGCGATGACGATCCGGGCGAGACCTATTGGAAGGTCGCGAATGGGATTCGCCTGACGGGCATGCCGGCATTCAATCACGTGTTAACCGATACGCAGATGTGGCAAGTAACGCTGCTGCTGAAGAACGCGGACCAGCAGTTGCCGGACCCGGTGACGAAGATATTGACGGTGCCATAACAGACGCAAAAATGGTCCTGCCGGAGGGGCCCACTGCGCGTGGGGCGGGCGTTCACACGCCTTATTACTGCTTCGCGTTATCCTCCCGCTGGTCGGCACGGAATTTGGGAGCACAAACGCAAAGCCCAATACGCGTCACGAAGTGACCGCCGCCCGCGTAGGGCGCCCGTCCGGCAGGACAGTATCTTTGCTTGCCTATTTCAGGTTGTAGCTGGCGGCGGCTACGAACTGGGAGCTGTTCTTGTTGTATCCGGCGGAGGGGTTGTTGAGGTAGTTGTCGGTGGCGGTGAAGCTGATGCCGAGGCGCTTGTAGACGGGCAGGGTGAGCGTGCCGGAGACGTTGGCGGAGTAGTCGTTGGGGATATTGAACGACGGAATGATGTTAGCAAATTCGGAAAAGGCGAGCTTCTTCGCCAGGGTGCGGCGGTAGGTCTCGGAGATGGTTGAGCCGATCAGGTTATCGTTGCTGGCAGTGGTCTGGAAGGATTGCTTTTCGTACTGGATGTTGGCCTTGATGTCGAGTTCCTGGTTGGGGGACTTGATGGCGGTCCACCCGATGCCGCCACCGTAGATTTGCTGGAGATTGAGGCCCTGCGAGTAGTTGTGGTCGAAGGCGGTTTGGCCGAGGGCGAAGAAGCGGGCCGAGAAATATTCGTCGCGTTCGGCGTCTGCGTGGAAGATGCTGGTTTCGGTGATGGCGGCGGGCGAGGGTGGCGTGGTCTGGGGGACGACTGGCGAGGTGAGTTTGCCGTAAGTTTCCTGGAGGTTGAACGATGTTTTGTCGCGCGACGGCAGGAACGAGACACTTGGCATGGCGCGGACCATGGCGATGCCTGCGGTGAGGGTTTCGCCGTAGTCGGTGGAGCGGACGATGGTGGCGCCACCGTTGAGGGCGCCAGTCCAGCCAGAGCGGAACCCGGACTTGCCGCTGGTTTCCCGGGTGTAGGTGGCTTGATCGATGAGGAATGCGAGTTGGGCGGTGGGGACGATCTCAGGCTCGGTGGAGGGATGGGCGATGGTGAGTTTGCCATCGGCGTAGGCGATGGGGGCGGGAGTGATAGCGCGGGCGGCGGCGGCGCTCTTGAGGGGGACGTCTTTGCGCAAGACGGCGAAGCTGCCAGCGGTGCGGAGTTCCTTGATTTTGGCGAAGGGTACGGTGATTTCTCCGGCCATGTCGCTTTTGAAGACGACGGAGTTGCCGGCGCCGCGCTCGAGTGTGCCGGTGAGTTGGTCGCCGTTGGTGAAGAGGATGACGTCGGGGGCCGGCTTGGGCGCGGGTGCAGCTTGCGCGTGGACGCACGAGGCTGCTGCTGTGAGTAGGATGGCAGCCAGGGAAATTGGGCCGAAGTGGGGCAGATTCTGACGATGCTTCCCAGGAAATCGCATAGTGGGTTCAAGGATAGCGTAGCTTAGGCACAGGAGGCGTTGGCATGAATCCTGTGGTGCGCGCGCTTGGCAAGGTGCTTCGGCTGGTGGGGATTTCGAGTCCGGAGGATGCAGTTGCGAAGCCGAAGTCGGCCGCCGATCCGCCCTCGTGGCGCGACAAGCAGGCGGCTAAGCCTGAGGATAGGAGCCGCTGAGATTCCGTGTGGGGGCTGGCTTGCGGGCTACCGCACGTGGTGTGAGCGAGGGCACAGATGTCCTGGTAAAGGAGAACTAGAATGAAGGGCATGGACGGTTCAGTTGTGGATGTCGCCATTGCTGGCGGAGGCATTATCGGTTTGTCGCTCGGACTGGAGTTGCGTCGGCGGGGACTCTCTGTCGTTGTGATCGATCGGCAGCAGGCGATGAGTTCTGCGTCGTGGGCCGCGGGGGGAATGCTCGCGGTGAAGGATCCACAGAACCCGCCGGAACTGATGCCGCTCTCGGTGCGGAGCTGGGAACTTTATCCGGGATACCTGGAGCGGGTGGAAGGGCTTTCGGGTAAGAAGGTACCGCTGCGGACGCTGCGGGCGATGCAATATGTGGATCCGGATCACTGGGCAGCAAATGGGACCCGGAGCGGTGCTGGCGGCCTGGTGACGGCGGAGGAGCTTGAGGAGTTTGCGCCGGCGCTGGACGCGAGTGGCCACATCTTTGAATGGCTGGATGAGGGGAGTGTCGATCCGAACGACCTGCACGAGGCCTTGCCGGCGGCATTTGTGGCGGCGGGCGGAACGCTGCTGGAAGAGACCGAGATGCTGAGCGTGGAGAGCGTGACCGGCGGGGTGGTGGTGCGGACGTCGCGCAAGCTGGTTTCGGCGGGGATGTTTGTGAATTGCCGGGGAGCTTGGTCCGGCGACGGAGCAGGCGAGCCGGAACACGGCCTGGGCAGGCTACCGGTTGTGCCGGTGAAGGGGCAGATGGCGAATTTGCGATGTCAGCCGGAGAGGCTGCGGTGCGTGGTGCGCGCGCCGGGGATTTACTTGGTTCCGCGCGGAGACGGGCGCGTGACGATTGGCGCGACGATTGAGCATGTGGGATTTGATGAAACGGTGCATGAGGCTTCAATTCGCAGGATGGCGGAGGCGGCGTTGAGTCTGCTGCCGGAGGCGGAAGCGCCGCCGCTGATGGATATGTGGGCGGGACTGCGGCCCGGGACGCCGGATGGATTACCGATTCTGGGCAACGCGGAGAAGGAACATTGCTGGCACGCGACCGGACACTATCGCGACGGGATCCTGCTGGCGCCGGTGACCGCGCATGTGATGGCGCAGGCGATGGTAGGCGAGAGGCCGGATGTGGCGCTGGAGGCTTACGCACCGGGACGATTTTAGCGGGGGTTGCGGATGAGTAGGCGGGAGGCGGTTTCCTGCGGTTGAGTTGCAAGGATTGGATGGATCGGCTATATTGAACGGTTATCGGCCACATCTCTTCCATTGCTTCAGCTTGCTAAAGCCAAGCCTTTGAATGCAGTGTGCTTGATTGGCCCATCCACTCGCTGCCCCCCCACCAAATTTGGTCTTGCCAATCGTTGCGCGATAGGCTTACTATCCGTTTCGGTTCGGTACAGAGCGCCCAACTAGCGCCCGCGCCAGAACAGAGGCAAAGTTGCAATTCCCTGGACATTTCTCGAGCCCGTTCTGCAACACAACCGGGCAGCCCTAGTTGTTGGAGACCAACCTTTCCCACAGGAAGGGTTAGATTTTATTGCGCTTTGGAGTGATACGACGATGGCATGGTACGCCTACTGCATTGCAGAACGAAACGCATTTCCCGAACTTTGCCGTCACCGCCGCCCCATGCCCCTGAACGGGGTTGCCGGGCTCTTCGGGAACCAGACTTTCCTTTTTCCAGCTAGCGATTTGGCAGTCATCGTCTCCGAGCATACGGCGGAAGATGCTGCCCGTATGGACCAGAGCGCAGCCAAAGATCACGCCCGCGTGATTGCAGACTGCTTCAAGCTCTCCACCGTGCTGCCTTTCCGCTTTGGGACTACCTTTCCGGACGACGACGCACTGCGACGGTCGGTCCGCTCGAACCAGCGACACTTTACGGCGAACGTGGAGCGGCTGCGGGGCAAGGCGGAGATGCACCTGAAGGTCCTGGTGGACGATACCTGCCCGGGGAATTCCGCTCGCGACATGACGGTTGGCCAGCAGTATCTGACCAGTCTGCGCGAGAGCGCGATGCGGCAGCGGGAGCGGCAGTCGAAGGCCCGCGCGTTGAGTGTGCAAATGCACCGGATGTTCCTGCCGATTGCGGAGGAGATTACTTGCAAGCGGATGGATTCGGGCAAGATGCTGCTGGATATCGCCCATCTGATCGACAACAAGACGGTGGAACGATATCAGAACAAGTATTCGTCGGCGACGCTGGAGTTGAAGGAGTGCCGGATGCAGCTTTCCGGTCCGTGGCCTCCGTACCACTTTGTGCATCGCAACGCGCCGGTGCATAGCGCGTAATTGAGACAAGAACCTGGCGCTTCTTTCCACTGATTTGGGTGGGAGGGAGCGCTTTTTTATTGGGCACGAAGAAGAAGGCGAATCACAGAGGACACAGAGCAAAAGAGTGAGAGCTCAGAGAGTGCATTAGAGTAAACAGGATGGGTTTATTCAAGAAGAAGATGAAGCAGGAGCATAAGGTGATGCTCCAGCACGAACGCGCGGCGGGCGCGTTGGTGCCGGAGTATCACCGCCCCACACCGGAGTGTCCTGAGCCCGGGCGTTGGAGCATGATCGACTCGATGACTGCTGAGGTCGAGGTGCTGGAATTCATCGCCACGCTGGTGACGACGATCAAGCCGCGGTTGGTGGTGGAGACGGGATCGTTTCTGGGCGTGTCGACAGAGTGGATTGCGCGGGGTCTGGAGCGGAATGGGGCGGCTGCTGATGGACAGTTCGGCAAGGTGATCAGTTGCGAGTTCGATACGGTGGTGTATGAGAAGGCGAAGGAACGGATCGAGGTTTCGCCGCTGCGGCGCTTTATTGATCTGCGGAATGAGTCGAGTTTGGAGATGGAGGTGGATGGGACGATTGACCTACTGTTTTCGGATTCGGATATACAGATTCGCGAGGCAGAGGTGAAGCGGTTTCTGCCGCAGATGACGCCGAATGGGGTGATTTTGATGCATGATGCTAGTTCGCATCTGCAGGTGGTGCGGGCGGCGGCGCTGAAGATGGAGGCGGAGGGGCTGATCTCGGTGGTACTGCTGCCGACGCCGCGGGGGTTGGTGGTGGCGCAGCCAAAGGTTGGGCGGGAGCGAGGCCGAAGAAAAGGGTAGTTATTCATGACTGATTCAGGCTCAAAGCTGCTGCTTGGCCCGTTCTTTTTGGGAA
>Ga0302197_10006098_pt1 | contig 10117 bp, 12 predicted proteins | sample II_Bog_N2_1_FD_193526 | JGI IMG/M metagenome (GOLD analysis project Ga0302197, IMG submission 193526) | Peat permafrost microbial communities from Stordalen Mire near Abisko, Sweden - II_Bog_N2_1 | ecosystem: Environmental > Terrestrial > Soil > Wetlands > Peat | place: Sweden: Abisko...
AACATGGTTGTCCACCACGCGGATTTTCCGGCTATCCCGTTATGGGCGCTCTGGGCGCGCCTCCCGCTGCAGATTCCGCTTCTCTACTGGGCATGGCGCTATATCCGTCCACCAATGTAGTAACATATCTACATTGGAGGTGCGCTTATGCCGATCACAACATTCTCTAGTCGCGAATTCAACCAGGCCGCCTCCCGTGCCGGGAAGGCTGCACAGAAAGGGCCTGTCTTTGTCACCAACCGAGGCCGGCTCCACCTCGTCCTGCTCAGCGCCACCGAATACCAAAAGCTTACCGGTAAACGCGAGAGCATTGGCGATATGTTGGCGGATTCAGCCGCCGCAGAGATCGATTTCGAGCCGCCACGCCTAGGCAGAATCGCCCAGTCCGTGGATCTCCAATGATCTATCTGCTCGATACGAACGTTGTTTCCGAGTTACGCAAGAAGGGTACGCGAAGAGTCGACCGAAACGTGGTCGCCTGGGAGAGTGGCGTCCCCGCCGATGCGCTTTATCTCTCGGTCGTTACGATTCTTGAACTGGAGCTTGGCATTCTAAAGGTTCGTCGCCGCGACTCGGCGCAGGCTGACGTACTCCGTGCATGGCTCAATCAGCACGTTTTGAACGCCTTCGCCGGACGCATCCTCTCGCTTGACGTTGAAATTGCCCGACGAACCGCAGCCCTGCACGTCCCCGACCCGCGTCCGGAACACGACGCCATCATCGCCGCAACCGCGCTGGTTCACAACATGACGGTCGTCACTCGCAACACCGCCGACTTCGCCCCCACCGGCGTCCCCACCCTCGACCCCTGGGATGCGTGACAGGATCACCACCGAAACCTCAAAGGTGGCGTGGTCCAAAATGCAGATACCAGACCACTCCGCTAGCCACGAGGCAATATACCCCAAAGAGGTACCAGCGCCCGTTTTCCAGCCAGTTGCTCAACCACTTCAGCGCAACCAGCCCAGCCAAAAATGCAAACGCCGCTCCCATTAGGCTTTTCACCACAGTGTCGTGCAGATTGGTTGGCGCACCTGTGGTCGCCGCAACATGAGTCTGATGAAGCACGCGCAGCACCTCCCGTCCAATCGCCAGCGGTGTGATAATCACTGCCATCGCGAAGCTAAATCGTTCCGCGCGCGGTTTCGTTGCCCCGGTCAACATGCCCGCCGAAATCGTCACGCCGGACCGCGAAAACCCGCGGAAGGGAAGCGCAAGTCCCTGCAAGATGCCCATCCAGCCTGCTTGTCCCATGGTTACGCTCCCGCTTGGCCGTCGCGTGATGCTGTCGACAGCAAGTTCCGCTGGCGCGTCCCGTTTCTCCCGCATTCCAGCAATCAGAATAAGAATTCCCGCGCACGCCAGCGCTGGCGCTACCAGGTCAAGCCGAGTGAACAGGTCCTCGATCTGCGCTTTGGGCGCGCCTTTGAACAAAGTGTGTTCAATCATCTTCATCAGTGCATATCCCAATGCCAGCGTAAGGCCCGTCGCCCACGCCGCACGCACCGCAAACCGTTTGAAAGCGTCCGCGCTGGCAAAGTAGGCGTTCTTCCACTGCTTCCAGAAGAACGCAATCACCGCGAACATGGTGCCCGTATGCAGCATCACCAGCAGCAGAGTCATCTGCGGCGTTGTGGGGTCCAGCCCCATCAGCTTCTCGGCAACAACGACATGGGCCGAACTGGAAACCGGCAGCAACTCAGCGAGTCCCTGCACAATGGCAAGGAGAATAACCTGAACAATTGGCATATCCCTATTCTATCCGCGACACATTGCCGAACCGTAAAAGGGGGCCCTCATTCGCGGTCGTTCCCGTACACCGGTATCTCCTGCTGCACCCGGTAGGCGATGCTCGCCCCCCGTGCCGCATAGTCCGACTGTGGATACCGCTGCTGCAACTCCGCCGCCAACGCTTGCGTGTTCGCGGCTGCCGCCTCCGACCGCTTGCGGTTGTCGTCGATCCGGTACATAGCCACCAGGACGCCCTCGCGGTATACCGCCTCGTACAGCGCCTGCGCAGCCCTGGGGCTGTCCGGATAGCGGTCGGCGTACCTCTGGTACAGCCCCGCCTCCATCTCCGGACATTTGGGCAGCCCCTGCCAGTCTCCGCACAGCTTGTTGTCCAGCAGGTCCCAGGCGGCCAGCGCCGCAAACTTCGAGCTCGGATAGTTCTTCATTACCTTCTGCATCTCGCCCTCGAAGATCTGCGGCCGCAGATACGCTTCCTGCTCCTTGGCCGAGGGCAGCGTGGCGATGTCCGCCTTGTCGATCTGCCAGCGCACATCCGCCGAGCGGTATGCGGCCTCCGGCGCCAGCGGCGAGTTGGGAAAGTACTCCGCCACGCGCCGGTACAGCAGGTGGGCCTCCTCGGCGGCATCCTTGGGCGCGTGCGGTTGTGCGGCCAGCTCCTCAAAGTTCGCCGCCGTTCCATACAGGATCGCATCGCCGTTCCCGGTCGCCGGCGTCACGATCCCCTTGTCGCGGATCCAGCCCGACTCCGGCGTCGGTGCGTCGTCCGCGCCGAACTCCGGCTTGTCCGCATCTCCTTGCTCATCGGCCTGGTCGGTGTTGGCAAACACACGCACCCAGGCGCCGTTGTGCTCGATCACCACTACCTCGTGCCCCGGCAGCACCTCCGCCACATGCGCGGCGTCGTCGTCGGCAGAGACGTACACAATCGCCGGATGCACCAGCGTCGCCCGCGCGGACCGGTCATAGCCGGACATCGCATCCTTAGACTTCTTCTGCGCGAAGCTCACGCCCTCTGCCAGCAACAGCACTGCAATCGCCGCAATCCGCATCCGTGTCATTGCCGTATTAGACTCCCACTCGCCTTCATGCGGAAGCGCCCATTGCAACACCCGATTCCAGGTCACGCTTCATCTCTGGCCCAAGATTCCCGCCGCTCAGCACCGCCACCAGCTTGCTGCAGCGCGGAAGCTCGCCATGGTGGAACAGCGCAGCCGCCATCGTCACCGCACCGCTTGGCTCGGCGGTTAGTCCCGTTGCCGCCAGCATGATCCGCATGGCCGCCACAATCTCGTCTTCCGTCACCGTCACAATGCCATCCACAAACTCCAGGATGTGCTGGAAGTTCAGCACGCCGAGCGACTGCGTGCGCAGCCCGTCGGAGATGGTCCGGGTGGTCTTCGCAGCCGGCCACTCCACCAGCGTCCTGGTGTCGAACGACTCTTTCGCATCGGCCGCCAGCTCCGGCTCCACGCCCCACACCTGCACGTTTGCGCCGTCCGGAGTCGCCAGCTTGATCGCCGTGGCCAGCCCGCTCAGCAGTCCGCCGCCGGAGACCGGCGACAGCACCACGACGTCGTCCTTCGGCATCACGCCGAGCTGCTCCAGGATCTCCAGCCCGCACGTCCCCTGGCCAGCGATGATCGCTGGGTCGTCGTATGGCGGCACAATCGTGTACCTGTGCGCGGCGGCGAGTTCCTCCGCCTTGGCCCGCCGTGCGCTGCTCGCCGGCCCCACCAGCACCACCTCTGCGCCCAGCGCTCGCGTGGCGTCGATCTTCACTTGCGGCGCGTTGTCGGGCATCACGATCACCGCTTTGGCCCCGAGCGCCCGCCCCGCGTACGCCACGCCCTGCGCGTGGTTGCCGCTGGAGTACGTAATCACCCCGCGCGCCAGCTCGTCTGCGGAGAGCTGTGCGATCCGGTTGTACGCGCCCCTCAGCTTGAAGCTCCCAATCGGCTGCTCACTCTCTGCCTTGAGGTACAACTCGAATGGCAGCTCCGTTGCGCCCGCCGCGTGCAGCCGTTCCGGGTCCACGCGATACAGCCCCGTCCGCACCGCGACTCCAGCGATGCGGTTGGCGGCGGCCTGAATGTCTGCAAGGGTAACGAGCTCAGCCATGGTGACTCCTATTGTCAGGCGGTGCTGCGGCCTGGGCAACCCTCCCAAGCGCCATTTTGAATATTCAGTGACAAATGCTGTTACGCTTCGGTAGATTTACCCCGCACCGAAACCGGTGCGAAACGGCTGGCGTATCCAAGGAATCCGAACATGAGAGTTGCATCTTCCCGCCTTCTGCTGTGCTGCGCCATTGCGGCTTGCTCCATGGGCCCTGCGTTTTCGGTCCAGGCCCAACAAACGTACGTGTCTCGCTACGACGCGTACGTGGGATTCGCAGACATCGACAGCCCCAGGCTCGGGCTGAACGAGCATAACGGCTTCCACGCGCAGGCGGGCATGAATCCCAGGCGCTGGTTCTCTATCGGCGGCGATTACAGCGAAGGCACCGGCTCTCAGCTGCTGACCACCGACCTGCTGCCCACCGCTCTGCAGACCCAGATCAATGCGGCGCAGGCAGCGTACATCGCCGGTGGGGCGCTCCCGCCGAGCTACCATCTGGCCGTGCCCACGGACGCTGCCACCCAGACGTTCGCCGCCGGGCCGCAGCTCGCCTTGCGCCACTTCTCCAAGGTGACGTTCTTTCTGCGGCCGTCGCTGGGCGCACTCCGTGAGCGCGCCGTTCCCCACCCGGCGGATGCCTTCCAGACAGTCATCGTCGCTCAGCTTGCGCCCGCCGGATTCAAGCGCGACTGGACCGGCTTTTACGGAGTGGGCGGCGGCGGAGACTACTCCCTGAGCCCGCACTTCGGCATCCGCGCGCAGATGGACCTGGTCTACAACCACCCATTTAACGACATCCTCGCCAACGGCCGCTGGACCTTTCGCTACTCCGTCGGCCCCAGCTTCCACTTCGGGCGGAATACGGGCAAGCGTTAGCGCCCCGTCTCTGAGTTGTGAGCATGATTGAGCTTGCAGTGAGCCCGGGCAGCAGCGAAATACGGGGATTCTTCGCTGCGCTCAGAATGACAAGCCTTGTGTTTTGTTTGTCCGCTATTTTTTGTTTCTTCCTGGCTTTACTTGCTCTCCGCCGCGCGCAGGACGGCGCTGAAGAAGTGCAGCAGCCGCCACTCGTCCATTGCTCCCGGCGTGGGGCCGTCCAGGTTGACGTGTGACAGCACCGGGCTCACCAGCACCGCCCGCAGGTCTTTCGGCCTGAGTTCGCTGGCCATCCACAGGGTCTCCGCCGACGGGATAATGTTGTCGGCCTCGCCGTGCAGCAGGTACACCGGCGTTCCCAGTGTGTGCAGCCGCCCCAGCGGAGATAGCCCGGGCATCTCGTCCGCATGTTTCGCCACCATCGCTGCGATTTTGGAGCGCGTCGCGGGCAACGTCGCGTCCATCAACTCCAGGGTCTCCAGCTTCTGCGCCTCGTTCAGTTGGAGAGATGCCGCCGCCTCCGCCTTCCTGTCCTCGTACAGATGAGCCCGCAGCACGGCGCGCACCGGTTGCAGGTCCGCTGCCGGGACAAAGTCCTCCAGGTGCTCATACTCCAGCACCAGCGGGCCGTATTCGTGTGCCGCAAGCACCTCCGTCGACCCGTCCGGCCGCGCATCGTGCCCGCTCAGGTAATACTGCGCCACTCGCTGCATCGCGTCCTGCGATCCCACCGCAAACACAAACTTGAACGCCGCGTGATAGGCCGGGTCTGCCGCCGCCACCAGCGCCAGCCCGCCGGAGAAGCTCAACCCCATCACGCCCACTGGCCCGCCGGTCTGCCCCGCATACCACTTTGCCGACTCGCCGATGGTGCGCACCGAGTCCCGGCTGACGTGGTAGTCTTTGATCCCCGGCAGCTCCGGCGTGAGTACGCGGATGCCGCAACTCGCCATCGCCCGCGCAAAGCCCATCAGCCGCGGCTCGTCGATGCCCAGGTGATGGACGCCGTGGAAGATCACCATGGCCGGCGCGTCCGGCGTGCCCTGCGGCAGATAGAGGCGCGCGCGCACCGGCGGCTGCCCCGCTTCCATTGGAATTGTCAGGTCTTCGGTCGTCACGGGCGCGGTCAGTTTCCGTGCCATCCACGGCACCCGCTGGCCCGTCACCTCGCGCAGCACCGCCACCGCCTGTAGGTGTGCCTTCGCAGTCGGCCATGTTAGCACGCATCCCAAGATAGCCGCGATACCTATGAAAGCAAGGCAGATGCGCCGCCACGAATCACCCACCCCGTCCTTCGATTCGCTCGCCGTTCGCAACGGTCCCTCTTTGACAACTAAATCTGCGGTCCCTGCGCGGTGTCCTTGGCGTCGCCCAGGGTCACCTTGAAGTCCATACGCTTCCTTGCGCGGAAGACGGTGACCGTGACCGTGTCGCCCGACCGGTGCGAGTTCATCGCGTTGGACAGGTCCTGCCCGCTCGCAATCTCCTGTCCGTCAAAGCCGACGATGAAGTCCCCTCCCAGCATCACCCGCATATTACCCTCATAGGCGGTCTGCGTGCCGCCGTGCAGGCCGGCTTTCTCAGCCGCGCCGCCCGGCAGCACCTTCTCAATCAACAGTCCATAGGGCGCGGGCAAGCCAATCTGCTCCGCCGCCTCCGGCCCAATGGCCAGGGTGACGATATCCAGCGTTGGCCGCCGCACCCGCCCATACTTGGCAAAGTCGTCCAGCACCGCCTTGGCCGTGTTGATGGGAATCGCAAACCCGATTCCGGACGACTGGTCCGCCCCGTTGGACGCAATCATGGTGGTAATGCCGATCACCTCGCCGCGCGAGTTCAGCAGCGGCCCGCCGGAGTTGCCGGGATTCACCGAAGCATCCGTCTGGATGGCGTCCTCAATGGTGTTGCCCACGGGGCTGCGCACCGGACGGATGGCGGAGATGATGCCGCGCGTCATGGTGCCCTCCAGCCCGAAGGGATTGCCGATGGCATAGACCCGCTGTCCCACTACCAGGCCCGTGCTGGTCTCCGCCAGGGTCGCCGGAACCAGGTTTGGGGCGTCTATCTTCACCAGCGCCAGGTCATGGCCCTTGTCCACACCCACCACCGTCGCCTTGAACTTGCGCTTGTCGGAGAGCGTTACTTCTACCTTCTGCGCGTTGTCGATCACGTGGTTGTTGGTCAGGATCAGGCCTTCCTTGTTCAGGACGAACCCCGAGCCCTGCCCCGTCTGCGGCACCGGCCCGTAGAAGAAGTCGTACGCAATCGCAGTCGATGTGATGTTGACCACGCTGGGCAGCGCGCGCTTGTAGACGGCAATATTCTGCTGCTCCTCGGTGTCAAAGGCCGGTGCGGCAGAGGCCTCCGTCAGGTCGAACGTCCCATTGGAACTCAGGGTTGTCGTCGAGGTTCCATCCGCGGGGCTGGCGGCACCGTGAAAGGCGCCGACCCAGGGGGCAAACACGCCCGTCGCCGCAAAGTGCGTCGTTATGTAATAGAAGCCGCCAAGCAGCAGAACTACCAGAAGAACCGGACGTAATTTCATCGAAGAGGCATCCTCAAATCCCACTCCTGGCCGCAGAGTGGCTCAAATCGCTATCTTATTCGTTCCCATCATCCGATGTGAACCAGTCACAGCGCAAGCGGGTGCGCTCCCTCTCATCTCAGAGCGTGATACGTACGCGGCTGCCGCTTAGTTCTTCGCAGCATCCCGCAGCACCGGCCACAGTACATCGATTTGTGCGTGTAACTGCTCCACTGTTCCATCGTTGGTCAGAACATAATCGCAACGCAGCGCCTTTGCATCATCGCCCATCTGCTGCGCCAGCCGCCGCCTGGCTTCCAGCTCCAGCAGCCGCTTTGCCTCGCCGTTGAGCGTTCTTCCGCTGGACGCGCGCTCCACAAAACGCGCAATCTTTGCGTCCTGCGCCGCCCGCACCAGGATGAGTTTGTCGAAGCGCCGGTCCCAGCCTTGCTCGCCTCCGTATTTCGTTTCAAAGATCAGCGCCGACTCCACGATCACCACGGCATCCGGTTGGCGCTCGGCAATCTCCTGCACCAGGACAGCTTGCCCTTCAATAGCCGCGGGGTGGACAATCGCGTTCAACTCCTCGATGCGGCCGTCGGCAAAGGCCATTTGCGCCAGAGCTGCCCGATCCAGTGAACCATTCGCAGTCACCACCGCCGGGCCAAATCGCTCCACAATCGCCGCATACACGGCCTGCCCCGGTTGCATTAACTCGCGACCGATCTCGTCCGCAGACAGCACCTGAGCGCCCAACTCCGCGAACCGCCGCGCCGCGGTTGTCTTCCCGCTGCCGAGCCCGCCAGTGAGTCCAACGCGCAGCATCAGGCTTTGCCCCGCCCGCCGCGCCGCGCCTTTGCTGCCTGTACCGTGTTGTGCATCAGCATCGCAATGGTCAGCGCGCCCACCCCGCCGGGGACCGGAGTAAACGCCCCGCTCAGTGCAAATGCTGCAGGATGAATGTCCCCCACCAGCGTCGATCCGCGCCTGGCAAGCTGCGCCGCCCGCTCCGCGTCGCCGGGGAAGAACCGTTCCACCTCCGCCGCATCCGTCAGGCGGTTGATGCCGACGTCAATCAGGGTGGCGCCCGGCTTCACCATCTCTGCCGTCACGAATCCCGGCCTGCCGATGGCCGCCACCAGGATGTCCGCATCCCGTGTGTAGCGGCCAATGTCCACCGTCTTGCTGTGGCACACAGTCACCGTTGCATGGGCATTCAGTAGCATCATCGCCGCCGGCTTGCCTACAATGTCCGACCTTCCCAGCACGACCGCATGCTGGCCGGCAATCGGCAGCTTGCTGCGGCGCAGGATCTCCAGGATGCCCGCAGGCGTACACGGCGCCAGTGCCGGACGTCCACTTTGCAGCCGCCCTGCGTTGATGGGATGGAAGCCATCCACATCCTTCTCCGGCGACACCGCCTCCAGCAGCCGCCGCGTGTCCACGTGTCCGGGCAGCGGCAGTTGGATCAGAATCCCGTCCACCTCGTCGCGCGCATTCAGGTCCGCGATGAGCGCCAGCATCTCGTCCGTGGTGATGCTCTCCGGCGGGGTCAGCATCTCGCTGTACAGTCCCAGCTCGGCGGAGGTCTTGACCTTGCTGCGGACGTAAATCTCCGATGCCGCTACATGTCCTACCAGCACCACCACGAGTCCCGGTGTAATGCCCTCGGCCTGGAGCGCGCGCACCTCCGCGGCAACCTCTGCCTTGATCTCGGCGGCGATCTCAATCCCGTTCAAAATTCGTGCCGTGTTCTTCATCTCGCTTCCATGGTACCTGCTCCGGTCGCACTTCCCCCGAACCCTGTACCCTATAACCAGAGATGCCCGGTCCATCCCCCAAGCCCGTCCTGCGGCCGGTCGACCTTCAGTGGTTAGCCTGCCCCATCTGCCGTCAGCCTCTGGCGCTGGATGCAGACGTGGTGCACTGTACAGGCTGCGGCCGCCGCTACCCTGTCGTCGACGGTATCCCGGTTTTGCTGTCCGACCGCGCCTCCTGACCCTGAACCTCAAGGCAGGTTTCTGCCTCGCCCCCCTGTTCTGCGTCCGCGAAACAACCGATAAGGAACTTGCGTGTTGTTTGCTGACATCAAAAACAACATGGGTCCTACCGCCATGGAACGAATAAATTAGCAACTCAGTCTGCAATCTAGCGTCTAAACGTCCAGTTGGGTAGATGAATAGCCTGCAAGTGGGCCCAGCAGAGAAGCTGGTGGTTTCGCTGCTGAGCAAGTCAAAGAGGGAGGATGGCCATGAATACCGATTCAGCCATATCAGGCACGACGGAAAAATTTACCGCGACCGATCTCTCCTCGCTCCGCGAAGAGCTGGCGCAATCGGGCCTCGACTCCTGGCAGGCCGCCGAACTTATCAGCTCGTTCCTGACCGTGCGGGGCTATGGTGTTTCCAACCATGCAGCCCGCGGCGCCGTGGCTCGCATTGAGTCCGTCCGCTGCTCCCTTCAGGGTATGCAGGAAGAACTCGAGAAGCTTGCATTCGTGATGTGACAGGGGTTCCCATCGCGCGTTCGCCTTCTCCCTCGGCAAGCTCTTCTAAGGAAGGTCTGAACAAGTCCCCCGGACCTCGACGAACCATTAACGACCGAGATTCTGACCCAAAAGCGGGTCCGAATGACGCCTTTGGGAAGGTGGGCAGATTTAATCAGAGCATTCCCAGCGCGTTCCGCCCCGCGTTACCCATGTCAGCCGCGGGGGGCGGTTCTCATCATGCATAATCAATGGATGCCCTCACTCTGGTCTCCCTCCAACTGGCCGCAGCGCCTGGCCGAACTGCAGGCCCCTACTGGCGAGCTCAAGGAAGTTCCTCTGCGCCGCGACGTCCGCTCCCT